>Ga0187892_10003422_pt1 | contig 29075 bp, 25 predicted proteins | sample MA1701073metaG_FD_139345 | JGI IMG/M metagenome (GOLD analysis project Ga0187892, IMG submission 139345) | Bio-ooze microbial communities from a basaltic lava cave in the Kipuka Kanohina Cave System on the Island of Hawaii, USA - MA170107-3 metaG ... | reverse complement strand
ATGCTGGCGAACAGGTCATCGATCGCGCCGGCGCCAACAGCCGAAAGCATGTCGCGGATTTGAATGTCTGTAAGCTGCGTGTATCGCATAACGCTTTTCCGATTGTGACTATAGGCGTGAGGCTAGGTCGCACACAAGAGGTGAGGGGCGGCCGGTGCATATGGCTGGAGCATCGCCTTGGCCCATGACAACGACTGCAGGCGTGGCTCGCTCCCGCTTGCCTTCGTCGCTACGGCAAACACCCGCAGGGATCGGCCCTTTACTTCGTTTGTCAGGCATTTTTCGTCTCCTTTCTCGAAAGACTTTAAGCCTAACAACTACCATACTTACGAACCGGAGTCAAGCAGAGAATCAGGAAACGCGATTGATGCCTGAATGACGGCTGCCTACAAAGAAAGGCGGCCTTCCCGTTCGATTCGGGAATGCGGTTGACGGCAAATCGCGGCGAGATACACTTGGTCCGTGAAGAGTCCCCGTGGCACAATTGGATAGCGCGTCGGCCTCCGAAGCCGAAGGTTACAGGTTCGAATCCTGTCGGGGACGATTGGAGGAATCTGCGGTGCGTCCGCCTTGGGAAGTCTCACTTTTGCCGTTTGCACATCACTGGCGATTTCTGAAACGATTCCTGTTGAGCCCACATACGGTAGGCTCGGTGGCGCCGAGTTCGAAAACGCTGGCCGCGGCCCTGTGCGAGCCGTATCGCCTCGGCCCCCGCCCGGCGGCCGTGTTGGAGATCGGCGCCGGCACCGGTCCAGTCACCCGCTGCCTGGGAACGCTTCTGGCCGCGGAAGACCGGCTCGACATCTGCGAGATTCAGGACGACTTCGCCGACATCATCGAGCGCGACGTGCTGACGCATGAGAACTTCGCGTCGGCCGTCGCCGCCGGCCGCGTGCGGCTCTTGCGCCTTCCGGTTCAGCGGCTTCCCAATGGCCGTCAATATGATTTCATCATCTCCGGCCTGCCGCTAACGTCGTTCCCGATCAGCGATGTGCAGGCTGTGCTCGCGGTGGTCCGGCGGTCACTCAAGCCGGGCGGCGTATTCAGCTATTTCGAATATGTGGGTCTTCGCCGGATGAAAGCGGCCGTCTTGCCGGGCAAGCAGGGGCGGCATGCGCGCGATGTATCAAGTTATCTCTCCGAAAACATCGCCCGTCACCAGATCCACCGGCGAACGATCCTGCAGAATATCCCGCCGGCCTATGCCAGGCACTTGCAGTTTGACTCCTGAACTAAGACAGGCCCATTGAAAGCCGTCGCTAACCAGCGGCGCCGCGGCCGGCGGCGAGTCGATGCCGTCGCAGCAGGTGCGGCCTGATCCGGATGAACTCCGAGGTCATGGCGCGATTGGGGAACAGTTCGGCAATCCGTTCGCCGACGGCCAGGGCGCCGGCGTAATCACCTTCGCGGACGCAGGTGGCGAATGATGTCCGAAGCTCTCGCTCGGTCTGATCGGGGGCATCCTGCTTTTCGGTCCCGCGCCGTGCGGAGAACGGCAGGTCCTCCGGCGCGACCGTAGCCGGCGCGGGAGTCGGCTCGGCCTCTTCATCGAGTGGGCCCTCACAGGGGGTCCGGCCGACGGCGGCGACAAGGCGAGGAAACACCTTCTGTCCAAGGGTTGCGGCCTTCAGCAGGTCGGGGTCTCCCGGACCGACCGCGGCCAAATCCAACGTCCGGACCGCAGCGTCCCCGTTTCCGCGCACCCGATCAAACGAGTCCGGGCGGGGCGCCACCAGCAGCCGATCCAGGTTCGCCTTTACCCCCTCGAGGCAGTCGCCGATGGCCGATACGCGAATCGCCAGACGGGACATCCCATGAAATACCAGTGCACCACAAAGCGCGCCGCTGATGAACAGGAATCCCAGCAGAGCCCCCAGGCGATCACCCGCGAGGGCGGCGGGAATCCCTATCAGGAAACCCACGCCGACGTAAAGCGCAGTGAATAGGTATAATGTTTTGCGCGTTCCGCGGAGTGCTTCCACAATGCTCTGGTGTCCGGTCATGCCGACGGTCCCGTGTCTCGATCCGGCACGTTGAGCGAAACCCACGCCGTCCCGCCACCGCCGGCCGGAGATTCCCTTTTGGGGCGATTGAAGCCGGTAAGCGAACTCACGATCGGAACGGAGACCTCAAGCCACATACAATTGTCGTGCGTCTGCACGCGACCACGCGAAAGTCCCGCCGGCAAAAGCACGACATCTCCCACGCCGAAAGGAGTCCCCTCCGCGGAGCCATTATGCCGGATCGTACCGCGGCCCTCCAGCACGATCCAGATTACCATTTCGTCGTAGGGGATCGCCTGTTCGACGCCATCGATCATACGCACGCGCTCCATTACGAAAGCGTCCGAACGGATCAGACTGGTGACGGACGTCCAGACACTAGCCAGATGCTGGGGGTTTTCGTGCGGAATCGGATCGGCTCCGAAGGAAATGCAGCCGGTTGCCTCCTCGATATGCAGCGGCCTCGGCGCGTTGGTGGCGGGGTCGACCCGGTCCCAGTCATATAGGCGATACGTAGTATCCGACGGCGTCTGCACCTCGGCGACGGTGACGCCCGCGCCCAGCGCATGGATCGTGCCGCTTGGCAGGAAATAAGCGTGCCCCCTGCGCACCGGAATGCGAATGAGCAGTGATTCCAGCCGGCGACCGCGAATCGCGTCCTTCAACTCTTCCGGGCCGACGCCCTCGCGCAGGCCCCGATAGATGAAGGCCTCGGGCGCGGCGTCAATGACATACCAAGCTTCGTGCTTCAGTCGAGCCCGGCCACCGAGTTGCGCGGCTGTAGCCGCGTCGGGATGGACCTGCACGCTGAGGGTCTGGCGAGCGTCGAGGAACTTGATCAAAAGGGGAAAACGCCCCTGCACCAGTTGAGCACGACCCGTCATGGATGTCCCCCACTCGCGCACCAGAGCGCCAAGTTTTTGGCCGGCCGCTGAGCCGTTGGCGACAACGGACTGGTCGTCCTCGAGGTCGGCGATTTCCCAGGACTCGCCGATCATTGCTCCTTGGGGCAGGGGCTTACACAGTAGCGATTCGAGCCGCCGGCCGCCCCAGATCCGCGGCTTGAAGATCGGTTTGAAAATGAGTGGATATACGTTCATACAGAGAGCCGGCGTCGCACGCGATTGTAGGGTCGGTTGCGCGTTTGCCGCAAGGATGCTGCAACGCTAGACTGCCGACAGTGTAGAAGTCTATGCGGGAGTGTGTGATGTCCGAACAACCCACGCCGGCGGCCAGCGAGGCGATCAGCTTTGACGATTTTGCGAAGGTCAAACTGCGGGTCGGACGGGTCGTCGCGGCCAACGATCACCCCAACGCCGACAAGCTTCTGGTACTCACGGTCGATCTCGGCGATGAGCAGCGGCAAATATGCGCCGGGCTGAAGGGTTACTATTCGCCCGGGCAGCTCTTGGGGAGGAACTTGATCATCGTGACGAATCTTGCTCCGCGAATGATGCGCGGACAAGAGAGCCGGGGCATGTTGCTGGCGGCCAGCAACGCCGATCGAAGCCGAGTCGTTGTGCTCACTCCGGATGCCGACATCGAACCGGGCAGTGCGGTAAGCTGAACGGAACCAAGCCAATGACTATGCCTTGGCGAACTTCGGGACCGAATGTGTCACGGCGCGGTCCAGGAGTTTCAGGACACACCGTTATCATCGCGGTTGTGGCTACGACGGCCGCGTTGCTGGCAGGGTGCAGCGACCCTAAATTCAAAAAGCAAAAGGCCGTTCGCGACGAACGCATCAAGGCTCAATCCCAGGCCTACGGCGCTTCCGAGTCCCAACGTCTGAAGGAAATGAAACAGACGATCAAGCAGCAGGAGAACATGAGTCGCCGCCACCGAAAGCAGCTTGAGGCCCAGTGGAAGGAAATGGAAAAGCGCTACGCCAAACAGAAGAAGGACTGGCGTAGTCGGCGTCCGGCGCGCGAACAACAATACAAGAAGATACTCGGCGGCAAGCCCGAACAAATCCCCGGTACGTTCGCCGAAATGGCCTATTGACGTTCCCACCTATTCTGTTCGCCTCGTACGAGAACCCGACTCGTGGATGAAACGACTCTTCCCAAGCTGGTCGGCCTTGCTGCGTTCGTCGCCGTTGTTCACACAATCAGCGGACCGGATCACTATCTGCCGTTTGCGGCCATGGCCCGCGCGGGTCGTTGGTCCTTGCGCAAGACGATTCTCGTTACGGTTGCATGCGGCATGGGGCACGTATGCGGCTCGATGGCGCTGGGCTTCCTGGGAATTGCAATTGGATGGAGCTCGGGCGGGCTGGAGTGGTTTCAGAACGCTCGCGGCGCTCTGGTGGGTTGGCTCCTCATCGCCCTGGGGCTGGTGTACTTCGGCTGGGGCGTTCGCCGGATCGCCGGCAATCGCCCGCACCGCCACCTTCATGTTCACGCCGACGGCACCATTCATGCCCATAGCCACCACCACCGGGACGAACACGCCCACGTGCATGTAGATGCCGCCGCCCCAGGTCGCATGGCGCCTTGGGTTCTATTCACGATCTTCGTTTTCGGGCCGTGCGAGCCTTTGATTCCCATACTCATGGTCCCGGCGGCCATGCAGAGTCTCGCGGCCGCGACTCTCGTGACGATCGTCTTTGCGGTAGGCACGGTGGGGACCATGACTTTGTGCGTGATGGCAACTCATTGGGGCGTACAGAGCCTGCCCTTCGGCAGGCTGGAACGTTACTCCCACCTGGTCGCGGGCTTTGTGATCGCCGGCTGTGGTGCGGCCATCCAATTCGGTCTCTGAGTGACGACGTTACGACCGCGATGAGGTCAGCTCGTGCACGAGCCGCACGAAATGGTCGCCGCGCTGCGTGAAATTGCCGTACGCATCGAAGCTGGGCGCACCGGGCGAAAAGAGAACATTGTCGCCACGCCGGGCCCTGACGTGTGCGCTCCGGATCGCCTCTTCCAGCCCGGCGACTTCTTCAACGGAAGGCCCCCCCTCTGCAACGTTGAGGTCGCGCAGCGCCTCGGCGAAGTCCGGACCGGATTGGCCCATACAGAATACCGCGCGGCACGAGCGGTGTAGGGCGGCCGCGCACTCGGCAAGAGGAACATCCTTACGTTGTCCGCCGACTATCGCCACGATGGGGCGCGTCAACGACTCAAGGGCCGTCATCGTCGCGGACGGTGAAGTCGACTTTGAGTCGTTGACGTAATCGACCCCGTCCAGCGTGCGCACGTGCTGCAGCCGATGCGGAAGCCCGCGAAAAGACCGCAGCGCGTTGCGGGCGATCGTCTCGTCCAGCCCCATCGCCTTGCAAACCGTCAACACGCAAGCGGCGTTGGCCTGGTTGTGCTTGCCCGGAACCAGCAAGTCGAGGCTGCCCCCCGGCACTGTTACACGGATGACCGTAAGCGGCATGGCATGGAGCTCTCCCCGCGGCGATGACATTGTGGCCACGAACGACTCCGCCTCGGGGTGCATGTCACCGACGATCATCGCCTGCAGTCGGCCCGGGCTCGTGACAAGGTTCAGCTTCGCGGCGACGTACGCGGCGAACGTACCGTGCCGATCCAGGTGGTGCGGCCAGAGGTTGGTAATGACGGCTACCCGCGGCGACCAGGCGATTCGAGGGATATCTTCAAGCTGGCTATTGGACATCTCCAGCACGACGAGATCGTCCGCTAGGATGCTCGGCAAGTCCATGAGCAACGACCGCCCGATGTTGCCGCCCAAATGCACCTTCCGATAGCCAGCCCCGCGCATGCCGCGGCAAGCGGAGAGCGCCTCGGCCAGCATAGCGCAGGTCGTGCTCTTGCCATACGTGCCTGTGACACCGATGACCGGCGCTGGGCATCGCTCACAGAAGACGTTCATTTCCGTAGTCCAAGCGATGCGCCGACGGACGATCTGCTCAAAAAACTCGGATCGAGTCTTGTCCACGGCAGGATTGATTACGACCAGATCTGTGTCGTCCAGATCATGGACGTCGTGACCGCCCAAATGCAACTGAACGCTCAGACCATCGAGCGCGCTAATGGATTCGCGAAGCGATTCCGCCCGCGCCTGATCCGTGACCGTAACCCGCGCGCCCTCATGCACGAGCCACTGAGTAACGCCCAACCCACCGCCGAAACGACCGAGACCGACCACCAGAACGCGTCGACCAGCGAAAGAAGTCGCAGCGCCCAGGCTCGTCACAGCGCCCCTCACTTCACCTGTATGGCCAGTAGCGTTTGATCATCGCGGGGGGCGGCGCCGTCGCTAAAGCGGGCAAGCTTCCCCTTGACGCAGTCGATGATGTGCTGGGCATTCGGGACATCCTCTCGCACGCAACTCAGCAGCCGCTGCCGCCCATACATCTCGCCCCCGGGATTGGCCGCCTCGGTAATCCCGTCGGTATAAAGCAGCAGGGTATCGCCGGGCGACAGGCGTACGCACGCCTCGTTAAAATGGGATTGAGTTTCGACCGCTAATGGAATGGCCTGAGCCTCGTCGAGCTCCCGAACCTCTCGCCGCCGGTCGATCCACAGCGGCGGGTTGTGACCGGCCGACGAATAGTGCAGTGAACGATCGCGTGGGTCATAGATGCCATAAAATGCGGTGACGAACCCTCCGCTGAAGCAGTCGCGCCGGTCACAGAGTTGTGCATTGGCGTATCCCAATACCGCCGCGGGATTGGATTGCTGGGAACACGGGCCATGCAACATCGTCCGGAGCATGGCCATCACCACTGCGGCCGGGGTCCCGTGCCCGCTGACGTCGGCAATGAGAATCCCCCACCGGCCGTCGCCGAGGTCGAAGAAATCGTAGTAATCGCCCCCGGCCCTTGCCGCTGTCCGGTAGGACACGGCGATGTCTAGCTTCGCAATCTTCGGCAGAGACGGGAGCAGCGCCCGCTGGATTTCGGCCACGCGTTTCATCTCACGGTCGAGTTCGGCATACGCGCGGTGCAGCCGCTGAGCCAAGAGCAAATGACTCGTCGCCCGCCCGAAGAGATTGGCCTCCAAAAGGACCTCCGGCAGCTTCACGTCGTCCAGGCCGGCGGGGTCCGAGGACATCCGCACCACCATGTTGAGCGCCACGCCCCCGTCAAATAATGGCAGCGACAGCAGCGACCGGGCCCCCTGCAGGTGCTCGTACGCAGGGTCCGTGGGCGAGATCTGAACATCTCGCATAATGCGGGCTTGGTCGGCGTACAACAATTCACCCAGAAGGCCGCCCTGGAGCAACGGTAACTTGTGCGGTTCGTCCCAGGGATTGATGTTATCCTTCCAACGCGTGCATCGCGTGATGCGATAGTACGGCGGACTCAAGTCGCGACGACTGAGCGAGACAGAATGATCAACGCCGTGCAGCTTATACGCCCGCTTGCGGAAAACGGAAATCATCGCCTGGGGATCGGTCTGCAGGCTGATTTCACGGACCATGTCCACGACCAGGGCCAGCCGATCGTCACCCTCCGGCGGAAGGTGAAGCTCGCCCACGGATGGTTCGGACGTTGTCTGTGCCCCGGGTCCCGGCATGGTGGGATTATCCTGCAATGCTCACGAAAAGTCGACCGCAAGAGCTTCAGCTGGCGCGGTTGATCGTCTCCCGTTGCGGTGACACTGTGGCGGACCGGCGTTCACGGCAGTAGCCTTACCAGCCATTCGGGATCCGACAGGCGGAGCGAAACCCCCTTGTGGTCGATTTTTAGCGGCACCATCGTCAATGCGGCCACCGTTCTGGTCGGCAGCCTATTGGGTCTGTCGGTCGCCGCCAGGCTGCCGGAGCGATTTCGCCTGATCGTGCTGCAATCGCTCGGCCTGGTTACCGTCACTCTGGGCATCGACGCGGCCGTCCTTCGATTCGCCGCCATCGTCCAGGAATTCCAGCCCTTGATGCGAACAGGCCAGACCTATGGCGCCCGTCTGGCGATGGTCATGATCGCTTCGCTGCTGATCGGCGTAATCCTGGGAACGGCGTTACGACTTCACGAACGCATCGAGGCTTTGGGCGGCTGGATTCACGGCCGGTTCTCCGGCGGGACTGCCCCAGATGCCCACCGGTTCGCGGAGGGATTTCTCACTGCGAGCGTCATTTTCTGCGTCGGCCCGCTGACGTTGCTGGGCTGTTTGCAGAACGGCAGCCAGGGCGATCCGAGCCTGCTTTACATCAAGGCGCTATTGGACGGTTTTTGCGCGGTCGCCCTCGCTTCGTCCTTGGGATGGGGGGTGCTTTCCAGCACGCTGACTGTCATCTTCTTTCAGGGCGGCCTATCACTTCTGGCATATGCCGTGGCCGCCCCGTTGAACGACGTGTCCCTGGGGCTGATGACCGTGGTCGGAGGGGTCGTGCTGCTGGGAACCGCGCTGGTCATCTTGGACATCAAAAAGATCGCTGTGGCCAACATGCTCCCCGGCCTGTTCCTTCCGCCGCTTTTCGTCTGGATCGCAGAACGGGTTTCACCCGGATTGTTGTTGCCCCTGCCATGACCTCACGGGGCATCGTCCACGTCGATATCCGCGCCGCCGTTGTCGGCGACCTCGATGGCCTGACCGTCGGAATCGCGCAGCAAGGTGTGCTCGGGTCGATGCCGAATATGGAACCGCCCTCGAGCGCCGGCTTCGCGGCGCAGCACCACGGTGCCCAGATAGACTTCGCCGGATGGCGCCACGCTGCCCTGCGGAAGCGCAACCGCAATTCGCCCGCCGACTCGATCGATGGCCGTGTAGTAACCTAGGCCTCCAGGGCCACCAGGCGGTGCATCCCGGAAAATGAAGTCCGGCCGCTGCTCGTCGATCACCATATCGATAACCTCCAACCGCCCATTCGCTCGGGGCCCGGCGATGGCCTCGATGCTGAGCTGGTAGCCACGAAACTCAACACCTGTGAGAAACACATCCACGGCCACTAATCCGGGCCCACCGGCCGAAAGATTCCGCGCAATACGGATCGTGCCAGGAGGCGGTGCCGGCCCTTCCCCGCCGCCCATCTCGAGGAGAAGCCCCATGCACGGCGGATTACACGGATAGGGCATATCTGCGAAGGCATCGAGGACAGAGATCATATCGTCGAGGTCGATTTCATGGTTCGGGACGCAACCGTAGAGGTCGGCGCTAGACGGTGTGCAGTCGGGCGTGAAGGTGCCGGCGAAGGCGTCCAGGACGCATAGGATATCATCGAGGATCACTTCGCCATCGCCGCCCGCAGGCGTTACGTCGCCCCAGCGCCAGGTCGTAGCGCATCGCGGGGCGGAATGCGGACCGCCGTCGGTATGCGTCTCCACGAGGTACTTGGCCGATGGGATTATCTCCTCATCCGCGCAGTGCGCGATTCCCCACGCAGTCGGGGTTCGAAAAACCGGTGCCGATGCCGGGCCAAGCGTGCCGTTCGCCTGCACGTACGCATCGACGCAGGCGACCGCCGGGTTCTCCGGATCGCCCGTCACCCGGATTGCTACCGGCTCCGTGCCCGGCGGCGGAGTAATACCAACGTAGCGGCAGCCTTCGGACTTCACCGCCCCGTTGCCCCGGTCGCACTCATCGGGGAAGGTGTCGTCGTCGCAGTCGTGCGAAGGGTTAATCGGGTCAACAATATCCTCGGAGTCGGCCCGTTCGTTTCCATTGCAGTCGAAATCCACGGACACGACCAGCGAAAAATCCACGTCGTCCACACCCGGCGTCTCAAGGCGGGCATCTTGATTGATCTCATCCGCCACGACGGTGACCTGCCACGAACCTGCCTCCGGATTTTTTCGGAACACGTTCTCGACCGTATCGACGCCCACGGCGTCGTTCTTGCCGCCGGCAGCCGACCAAATGTCGGCCACCAGCCCGTAGTTGCCGTAGTACAGCGTTCCGCTGGGCGAGCGGAGCTTCAAGTCGAGGTCGTTGATCCACGCCTCTTTCGCCGAAGGATTGCCCATCGGGTCCATATAGACCATTGTCGCCCTGAGGGCGAAGGCATTCGCCGGCACGTCGGCAAAGTAGATCGCCCCATCGACGATTTCGCCCAACACCGTCGTCTCGTCAACGATCCGCAGGAAATTGTTGCGCGACGCGTAGAGCTTCCCGGCGCTCGCCATCCCCCAGCCTTGCTTGTCACGCGTCAAGGTTCTGTTTGGTGCCTCTGGAGGTCCTGTCGTGAAGTCATATGGCCTGGCCGTGTTGATCAGCATGGCCTTCGCCGCAGTGGAATGACACCGACTCTCGAAGACAGAGGCTGCCGGATCGATCGCGTTCCCGAAGATCCCCGCGTCCCACATTTGGAAGAACAGGCCGAAGTTGCCGCCGGTTATCGGCGTTGAACCGCTCGTTCCCCCGAACAGGGAATACTCTCCTCCTTGGTCGGTTGTCAGAACGGCATCGTAAAAGTGGGTGAGATCAGGCTTGACGCGCCCATCGGGCGCCGGTCCGTAACTTGCTTCCGTCCACGAATGAGTGAGTCGGTTTGGGTTGTCGTTGTGTGTCACGCCACCTACGCTTACGGCGTTTTTCGCCAAGGCCAGGCCACACACATACGAACCGAAATTGCCCATGGCCGTGCAAAAGAGGAGGTCATAATGGAAGATCTGGTCATCAAGAAACGCCGCAGTAGCGGCATCGCCGACGCAGACGCTCGCGCTCGCAAAGACGGCCTGATACGGCCCGACGGGATCGACGAGCGAAGCGAAGGACGCCCAGACCAGGGAGAAAATTCCCTGACCTTCGGGCAGCATACCCTTTACATCGGGTCTCGGCGCCCCCGTACCATCGCCGAATAGGGTACCATAGGTCTTGGTTCCATGGGAAGCAGGGAGGGTCGTGGTGCAACTATCAGCAGTGTAGCAAATTGGAGGCCGGGCCTGGAAGGCTGGGTGCGTAGTATTCATGCGAACCGAATCCATTTGTATCCCGCGCATGTCCTCGCCGATCCCGGGACGCGTTCGAGGTAGATCGCACCCGAGGCGCCGCGAACGATGTCCATCATCGGTTGCGGCGGCTCCCAGCGATGGACGAACGCGACCTCATTCCATGCGACCGCCGCCAGCACTTGCCGCGGCGTCAAGTCAGCCGGGAAATGAAGCGCCTCTTCGGTGATCGCCCCTACGCTTCCGCCCATCGTGACTATCCGCTCGGCCACCGCGCCCTGTTGGATCAGCCCACGCTCGAACACTTGCACGACGTATGGTTCGGCGTCAAACCCCTGCCCGGCGACCAGGCGCTCCCTCAGAGTTGCGTTTATTCGGAACGCCGGATGGAACGGCCCGACCCAACGGACATACGGAAGCGCTTCCACCTGCTGCTTGACCGTATCGGTCATCGCCACGACATAGGCGTGATTGGGCAAGAATTGATGGATCCCGACCCCCAGGTCGCGCAGCCGCTCGCGGAAGACCGACAGCGGCTGAGTAACAAACTGGACGATGAAGACCTGCGTCGAGGCGTCCGCCATCAATAGTGACTCCGGGACGATGACCTCCCGCAGCGGATCAAACTCTTGATAGTTGAGTTTCAAGGCGTACGACGTTTCGCAAACCTTGCCGACCGCCTCCCCGTCGAGACTGATGCCATACCAAGCAGTCACCGCACCTCCCGCCCGGCGCTCGTTCCACAGGGCAAGCAAGACGGTCGAGTCCGAAACCTCGATCAAGCGAGGCTCGGTGACCTCTGCCTCGGTTTGGTGGAAGGGCGCCCGCCCCGGCAGGCTCAGCTCGGTCCGCGCACCGTCGATTGAAATGCAGAGTTCGTGCTGCGCTCGTGCTTCGTCAAGCCAAACAAGGGCAAACAGACCACAGCCAATCCAGACCATCAATCGCGTCATTTTTCATCCTCTTAAGAAAGGGCACACCTTCGAGAACGGCGCAAACTTGCCGCGCCGCCATTCTCGTCGACGCCGTTTCGCGACACCTCCGCACCGCTGCCGGAGGCCCTATGTCGAAGCGCGCCCGCGTGCCATCGCGACGATTCGGGCTACGTCACTCGGGACCGGTGAGCGCCGCCTCGAACAGCAAGAAATCGCCCAGGTCCACGTCCGCATCGGCGTCCACATCGGCCCGCTCACAGCCCGGAATACCCGGCGGCCGCTCGCCCGTGAACGCCGTTTGGAGCCGCGCAAAATCCTTGAGGTCGAAGTCGCCGTCGGTGTCCGAATCGCCCAATACCGGGGACATTAGGAACGGCAGCAGGCGCCCTGCCGGCTCCAACCACCCCATTCCCACGATTTGCCCTCGGTCGTTGATCCCGTTCGGCAAAAAGTAACTCCATCGCGAATAGGGCGCGGAGACGCCCCGAACCGGCTTGAACACGCCGTCGGGGGTGTAGAGCCAAAGCGGCGTATCCGTCGCGTAATCGCCGTGCGTGACGACCTGCCCGCAGTTGTTCAGCGTCAGATCGAACAGACGGACACGCCCGGGACCGACGACTTGATCAAGGTCGATCATGGTCCCTCGGTCCCAATAAAAAGGATAGAAAAAGAGGTGCCCCGCTGACTCTACGTGATACACGCCGACTGCCTGACCAACGTCGTTGATGTGGCTCGCGCCGCTCCTGACCCCATCCAGCGTCCCGAGCAGGGTGATGATGCCATCGGCCCATATAGCCGCGACATCGTCCGACGAACCGCCCAAGTGCCCGAAGTTGTTGACGTCGCTCGCGCAAAGCCCGAAGTCTACGGTCAGATCGATGAGGCTCATGTTTTGCCAGAGAACCCAATGAACCTCGCCTGAGGCTGAGTGCGGCGACGAACCCACGATTTGCCCGGCGTCGTTGATTGCCTTGGCATCGGCCGCCCGGCCCGGATTCAGCGCAGGCAAGAAGCGCATCTGCCCATTCTCCCAAAGGCAGGAACTGTTTGACCCGTTGACGATCACTTGCCCGAGGTTGTTGATGTCCGCAGCGACGCTGTAGGCTAATTCCGTTCCCCCGCAGAGGCCTAAGTTCTGCATGGTTCCATCTTCCCACAAGAACGCACGCCGCCGCCCCTCAGCGGTGTCGGCCTGACCGGCGACCTGTCCGAGGTTGTTGATGCTTGCTGCTTGTCCGTTCCCCCCTCCAAGCGTGCCCAGCGAGACGATGGTATACGTCGGCGGGCCGCTGATGGCAGGGATATCGATGCACCGTCCGGCGCAATCGAGCGACGGGAACCACTGCCCGGATTCCTCGAAACAGAAACAGGAACTCGGTACACATTCGTGCCTGACGAAGATGCAAATCCGCCCAGGCGTGCAGTCCCTGTCCTCGTAGCAGGCTTCCACGACGCACGGGCACGGCTCATCGCAGGCCTCGTTGGGGTCAAAGCATTGCTCGCCAAACGGCTTGGCACTGCCGCAAAGAAGCAGGCCCGAACAAACAAAGACGGGGGTAACGATCCAGTGGCCCATTACATCCTTCCTACGCCCGGCGGGCGGGATGGTTCGACGTGCGCCCTTCTGGGACAACGCTGTTCACCGGATACCGGTATCGTACCGCAGCACGGGATGCCCCGTCAAGTAGAATCAAATGTGCTGCCGCTCAAACCGCTGCCGGCTATTGGAGTGATTTCGACCTTGGCGGCGAGCCCGATGGTTGCTACCCCCCGGCTGTGCACGGATTGTTGTTGCCCCTGCCATAATGCGCGGCCTAGAATTGAGCGGTCTTTATGGACGATCTACAGGCGGACAGCCGGGTCATTACTTCCCCTCAGGCTGAATATGATTCTTTGCGCTACGTGTCTCCCGAATTTGCCTGTCCGTATCTGCCGGGCCTCCTTGCCCGGACCGAGAGTTACTCCATCGACCATCTGGAGGGCGCCCGCTACGAAGCGTTGATGGATCGAGGTTTTCGGCGGAGCGGCCAAGTTGTCTACCGGCCCCGCTGCCGATTCTGTACGGCCTGCCGGCCGATTCGCGTTTTGACAGATCGATTCTCCCCTTCTCGTTCCATGCGCCGCGTACGGCGGCGAAACACGGAGTTGGCCGTGGAAATCGGGTCGCCTGGGGCGACCTCTGAGAAACTCGCCCTGTTTCGTCGCTACCTTGCGGCCAAGCATGATGACCGGATGGACCGTGGCGCTGAGGCGTTCAGTGATTTTTTGTGCGATTCACCTACCAACACGTTGGAGTTTCGCTATCGGCTCAAGGAACGTATGGTCGCGGTCAGCGTAGCGGATCGCTGCCCGGGCGGAATCAGCAGCGTGTACGTGTACTTCGATCCGGATTTTGCCGCCCGCAGCCTGGGTACGTTTTCGGCGCTCTGGGAAATTGACTACTGCAGGAGTGAACGACTACCTTACTACTACCTCGGCTATTACGTGGAGGGCAGCCGAACGATGGCTTACAAGGCCCGGTTCCGGCCCTGCCAGATCCTGACGGTCGAACACGAGTGGGTGTTGTTTCGGGAGTAAAGCGATTCGTGCTGACCGTGCTGCGTCTTCTTCAACCCTGTCGAACCGCCCCTTCGACCGTATTCTGCTGGTCAAGCCCAGTTCGCTTGGCGATGTCGTTCACGCGCTTCCCGTTCTTCACGGTCTCCGAATTCGGTATCCAAAGGCTCAAATCGATTGGCTGATCGCCGCGTCGCTGGCCCCATTGCTGGAGGGCCGCGACGATCTGAATGGCGTAATTCGCTTTGATCGCAACCGATTCGGCGGTGTCGGCCGGAGCCCGGCAGCCTCCGCTGAGTTCGTGCGCTTCCTACGCGATTTGCGATCGCGCCGGTACGATCTTGTCATCGATCTGCAAGGCCTGTTTCGCACCGGGTTCCTGGCTTGGGCAAGCGGCGCGGCGGTTCGAATCGGCTTTCGCGACGCCCGCGAAGGCGCGAGGGCGTTTTATACGCATCGACTCCCGGTTGCCGATCCGCAGACTCACGCCGTGGATCGAAACTACCGTGTATCCGAGCTGCTGGGCTTCCACGACATTCCAATCGAGTTTCCTCTGTCGTGTAGTGAAGCATCGTTGGCCGAAGCCGCCGCGTTGCTGCACGATGCCGGTTTGATTGGCGGCGATCCATGGTTCGCCGTCGCACCAGGCGCGCGATGGGAAACTAAGGTGTGGCCGGCCGATCGTTTCGTGCAGACGATCGATACGCTCTGCGATGCCGGTAACGCGCGCTGCGTTCTGATCGGCGGCCCGGATGAACGACCGTTGTGCGACCGGATCGCGCAAGCGTGTCGCTCGTCCCCGGTGAATCTCGCCGGACGTACCGATGTGCGGAGGTTGGCAGCGGTTTTGGCGCTGGCCGAAATGCTTCTTTGTCACGATTCCGGGGCGATGCACTTGGCGGTCGCCCTGGGGCGACCGGTGGTCTGCCTGGTTGGCCCGACGAACCCCCGTCGCACCGGCCCGTACCGGCGTGCGCATGACGTCGTCCATTTGGACCTCCCGTGCTCACCTTGCTACCTACGAGATTTGAAGAAATGCGGTTACGGCCATCAGTGCATGGTTGATCTTGCGCCCGAGCGTGTCGTTTCGGCCGTGCGTCAGGCGATTCGTTCGACGAGCTCGGTGGGTACATAGGGCGCACCGCCAAATTCGCCATGAGGTCGCACTGCCGATATAATCGATAGCCACGCAGGCCGGCGGCGGAATAGACGCATACAACGACCTGGGGAAAGAGGGTCTCATCAATCGCCGGCAACCGGGCCAACGACTTAAAGGGTAGGCGAAGTGCCCAGATATTTCCTGAGAACCCGTAAGTGGCTACTCGACCATGTCCTCCATGGCGAAGACTCGCCGCACAGTATCGCCCTTGGTGTTTTCATCGCCACTGTATTCGCATTCCTTCCTATTCCTGGCGGGCAGACCGTCTTTGCGGTTGCAGTCGCTGCACTATTGGGCGCGAACAAGCTGGTGTGCATTCCGGTAGTATGGATCACCAATCCATTTACTGCGCTTCCACTTTACGGACTTTGTTTCGTGGTTGGGCAATTCGTAATCACCACCACAGAACCAGGGCAGGCCTTGGCGCAGTTTAGGGAGCTGCAGCGCCTTAGTATCTTTGACTCCGGTTTTTGGCAGCAGTTGTTGCCGCTACTTATTGGGCTGGGAGTCGAGCTTTGGGTCGGGGGCGCGATCGTTGGCGTGGTGCTGGGAATCGGTGGGTATTTCCTGACGCGCTGGGGCGTGGCGGCCTACCGCGAGCGACGGCGGCAGCGGTCGCTACGACGCAGCCTGTTTCGGTCGCAGGTTCGCACGGCGGAGGCTGCCTCGCAAACCGAGTTCTGATGATCTCTTGCAACCGGCTCCGATGTTGGCCCCGTTCACGTCCGGATGCGATCGATCAAAACCATCGCGGCAGTAGCAAAGATAAAGATCGGTAACCATGCGGGGAGTGCCGAGCCTGACCCTGACTGGATGCTCTGGGCGACGTAGGCCGAGACGTAGCAGAGCCCGCAGGCGATCAGGCATTTGGTTCCGTCGTTAAGAATGTTGCCGGGGCGGCGATCGAGGAAGAACGGCAGGCCCAGGAGCAGCAAGACCATACCGAGGATGGGGGCGGCGACGCGGGCGTGCCGGGTTCGCAAAATGGACAGACGATTGTTGGGCTCCGAGATGTCCAGTTTCGCAAGCTGCGCGAGGCTGAGAAAGCGAATCCAACCCTCTGCCTGCCGCATTTCAATGGCCGTCGGGCTCAATCCACTTTCGTAGTAGATCGGATAAGTGTCCACGAGAGTGTCCGCTGGGCCAAGGCCGGTTTGCGGGTTGCGCATACGCGTTCGCTTGCGCCCGCGCTCCAGGCGCCACCGGCCGTCCCCGTCGGTAACGCCGGGCGAATCCCAGGTCGCATGATCGGCCTCGATGGTCTCCACGACCGCGCCGCTTTCGTCGCGTTTCAGGACCAGGAGGCGTTGGAGGTCACGGGTTTTCGGATGAAATCGTCCCGCGGACAGCAGAGCTCCGCCGCGATCACGAAGGAAGAGTACTTCGTAGGCCCGCGTTCCGTCGGCGTCGTCATGGTCCCGAGCGAGCTTGTGGGCTAGCGCGGGAATCAACCATTCGGTGTTAATGACGAGAAATCCGGAGGTAACGATTCCAAAAGCGACGATCGGGGCGGCCAGGCGATACAAACTGACGCCCGACGCGAGCATGGCAGTCATTTCGTTCAGCCGCCTCATGCGGGCGACGGCGGCCGCGCAGGCGAACAGGGTGATGACGCCGGAAAGCTGGGCGAATACCAGGAATACATTGGGCCAGTAGTAATCGGCGATGTTCTTCAGAACGACGACGGCGGGGTATCCTTGCTCGGTGAATTCGTCCATGTTGACGAGCATATCGAGCACGAGGTACAGGCTGATCATCACCGCCAAGGCAATGACGTAGTTGACGACGAGAGAGCGGAGGATGTATCGATCGAGAATCGTCAACATCGTGGGCGACGCCTAACTAAGTCGTTTTATGAATCCACGGAGCACTATACCGCCGCAGTCGGAAAACGCCATTTCCGCCGGAGACCGGTCCGGGAGGCGATGACGGAGTGAACAGTTACGGCTCGCAAGAAAAAAATCGAAATAGTGGGCAATTCTTCTGAACCCCTTGACACGGATGCCGTAGTAAGCAAAGTAGAAACGCCGTGAGCGTCCAGCGAGTGGCTGGGCGCGGCTGCGGGCGACCTTTCGAACTTCGGAAGAGGGAGATCAGACGAAGGCGCGCGAAATGATTGAGGACAGTATTAGACGATGGAAAAAGAGCATAAAGGATCATGAAAAAGAAATGTGGCAGAAGTGGCCGGACCTGTTTGAGCTTTTGTGCGGCTGACGTTGGTAACGCGCAGTATGCCCCTTATCGACCAATATCGCGAAGTGATGCAGGTTCTGCGGATGGACCCATACTATGCTGACGTCATAGAGATAGGCCTGCGAATAACGCGAAATTCCGGTCGCCATCGTCGCTCGCTCTTAAGGAACGTTAAGGCAATTCTTCAGAGCGCACCGCATTGTGAGACAGAGCGCGTTCGTGTTGGCACGGTGAAAACTCTGATTTCGCTTCTTCCTGATTCCGACCCGATCATACGGGGGATTGTCCGTGAAACTCGAAACGCGCGACTCGCGGAATTGCAATTCACGGTGTTCTGCTTTCTCGATCGTGTGCCCGATGTCGCGGGAGAAGCACCGTTGCGAAAGGATATTCCTGAACTTGTCCAGAAGTATTTGATGAACGTTCGCTTTGAGGCAGCTTCCGCTGCATGGATGGCAGGCGATCTGCTTGGTGACCACTGGAACCTAGCGAGCTCTTTAACTCGCCTGATTCGTGTCGCAAGGGAAGGCAAATATGTTGCGGGACGCAAGGGTGCATTGCACGGTCTCGAAATGGCGCTTTACCGTTGCAGACGCGGCACCGCCGACCGGATCAGGCGGGTCCTCAAGGAGGTAGCTGAACGTGATCCTAGTGCTTCCGTTCGCGCTATGGCTGTGATGACACTGCGGTTTCTGGGATGGCGACAACGCGTTCCATAACTGGTTCGCAACGATCGATTTCGCGCAGGAAGCGTACGCGAACTCTCTGACCGGTCCTGTTGCCAAGTGGCCGGGCAGAGCACGCTGGTGTACGGACCCCTTGTCGCAGGCAACGTGTCAGACTAGGATGGGGGTCAAATCTACGGCGATTTCGAGGTCGATCCCGACGGCCCGGGTGGCGGAGATCAGACCGTGACCGAAACCGCCTTCTACGAGCCAGATAGTTCGGAGTTCTCCGTTAGTCAGATGATTCTTTGAGGGAGCGGCGTGTGAGACCAGACAGGATCGCGGGCATGGTTTTGGGAGGAGCGCTGTTTCTTGCGGCGATTGCGTGGGCTGCATATCCCGTGCTGCAGGCTGGTCAGGCGGCCGCGGACGCGGCGGCCTCGCGAGAGTTGGAAGTCGCTCGGCGATTGCTGCATGGTTTCAGTCCCGGCCTGAGTTACAACGCCCTGCTGGTCGATCAGTTGAGGGAATCCGACGTGACACTTGACGATCCCGACGCCGTACTCGAGTCGGCAACGGATGATTATCAAGAGCAGTATACGACAACGTGGGAGAGCTTCTCGCCTGTTAACTGGTTGGCAGACCCCCCGCGCCCGGATCGACCGAGTGTCGGAAACCTGGCCCGCCAGATTCGCGACGGGCTCACGGATCGCACGCAACTGATCGGCGAGAATTCCAAGCGTCTCGGTGAGGCGCTGGCCGCCGTCGATCGGGCACTCTCTATTAAGGTCGGCGATGCATCGTCGCAATCCCACGCAGAAGCCGCTCGCCTTAAAGGGGGGATTCTGTACCACATGGGCCTTGCGCAGCGTATCGCGGCTGATCTTCGTCGGAACGAGGCTGGGGCGTACCGTCGCCGATTGATCTTGCTCGGAGCGGAGAGCGCGGAACTCCAGCCGGTGGCCGCATTGGTCTCGGCCACCGCTATCGATCAGCAAATCCAGACACTGGAAGGCGGCGCCGACAAAGGAACGGCTGCCCTGACGGCGAGCCGAAAAAGCCTGCAGAGCCTCGACGCAACCATTGCAGACCTGCAAGCTCGTTTAGACAACGCTCAAGCTCGAGGCGACCAGGCTCGACGGGAGATGGAGCAGATTCAGACGGCCGGCGTCGATTTATCCGATCCGAATGGTTCCGCGGTTTTCGGCGCTAAGCTGACCGAGCAAAGCGGAGTTTATCGCGCGGCCTTGCGCGACGCGCAGGCCATCGAATTCGGCACGTATCCCAGCGCCCGGATTGACGACACTGGTGACTACCTTAAGGGAAGTTATTTGGAAGAAAACAGCGGCGCCGCGCCCGCCGTCGTGAATGGTCTGGTGCACTTCCGAAACGACCGAGCGGTCCTGGCCGAGTCCATTGAGATCGAGGAGAAGGCGCTGGACGATTTGCGATCCGACATCGCCCGTCTGGAGGCAATCCGCAACGGCCAGCGGGAGAGCCAGGAGCGCGCTACGCAGCGACTGGCCGCGGCTCGGATCGATCTACAGGAGGTTCATGCCGAACTGAACCGGCTGGAGTCCGAGGCTAGTGCGATTGAGGATAAGGCCCTGGATTTATTGGAGCGGTCGGCTCAGGCGTCAAAGCAGGCGACCGGCTTCAACGACCGATGGGTGAACGAAGCGCGCCAGCAAACGCAAAACCTTTCGCCTGAAGCCAAGGAGCGATCGTCCTACAACGCAAGGCTCGATGACAAATGGATGGGCGGTGCAATGGCGGCCCAAGAGGCGGACGCGCGTTTGGCCAAGGCTTGGATTCAATACGGCCGATTTGAAGGCCACGAACAGACCGCAACGGTTCTTGCGAAGCTGACCAAGGCATCCTTCGTCCCGCCGGAAGCTGATCCGGAGGCTACACAGGCCAAAGTCGTCGCGGCCCACCAGGCAGGCGTTTCCGAGATTAACCAGGCCGTCCGCAGCCTAGAGAAGGCCCATGCTGACGTTGGTCGACACTGGACGGTTATCGCGCAACAGGCTGGTACGATCTATCTTCTCGTGTTATTTGGGCATGAAAGCTACCTGACTGACGCGATCGAAACCTATCGCAGCGCCGTGAAGGGTCGCGAGGAAAAGACGTTCGCAGCCGAGATAAACTCCCGCTTGAATCAATTGGAGCGGCGATAGCCACGACACCTGCGGCCGTCTGGCCGTTTTGTCGCGTGTTCTAGACTTGGTTGACCAGGAATAGAACCAAGGCGATAATATAGGGTGACGGACAGGGGGGTTTATACCTGCACAGCGAGCCTCGAAGCATTGCGCAAGCGCGAATGATCGCCTGCATTCGGCGGCTCGGAGCGAGGGATGGCGAAGTTCCTGAATAGCGACATAGCGGAGTTGGCCCATCAGCTTACTCTTGCCCCGCGCCGTTTGCGAATGGCGCAGCTTCAGGGCATCGACACCGTCCTGGGCATGATCGAGCCGGAACGGGTCTACCCGTTCGAATTCGTTTGCTACCACATCACGAAATACCACAAACGCGGAAATGATCCGGGGTATTCGATTCCCGGGAAGGCCCTGATCGCGGACTTGGTGACGCTCGCCGAGTTCATCAGCCGCCGCGCCAACCTCTCGGTATCGGAGTTGAACGAACCCTATAAAACGCACAAAGAGCTTGCCGAGTTTTGGAGCGTGAGCACCAAGACGATCCGCCGTTGGCGCGACCGTGGCCTCATGGGGTTGCGGGTGGTGTTTGAAGACGGAGTGAATCGGCTTGCGTTCTGCCAGCGGACGATTGATCGCTTCGGGTCGCAGCAGAAGGATGTGGTGGCCAAGGCCGCCTCGTTCAAGCAGCTCACCGCCACAGAACGCGATCGGATCATCGATCGGGCGCGACAGATCGTAGCGCGGCAGCCGGTCAAACTTCATGCGGCCGCGAAACTGATCGCCGACGAGATGAGCCGCGCAGTGGAAACCGTTCGCTATACGCTGCGGCGGCATGACCAGACCGAGGGAGCAGTTCCGCTTTTTTCGACCAACGGGACGGGGGTTCGGTGCGAACGACAACTGGCGATTTGGCGGCGGCATGAGCAAGGTGAGGCGGTCGAAGCCATCGCACTGGCCTTTGATTGCCCGCCGGCCGAGATTGAATGCACACTGCGACAGGTTCAGGCGCGTAAGCTTCGAGAAATGCCGTGGGACTACGTCGGCAACGAGCTGTTCGACGCCCCTGGCGCCGACGCATTGATTCTGGATGCCCCGGAGCCGACCGCGGCGGCTTCGCCCGCCGCGAGAATTCCCAAGGATTTGCCGCCGTACCTGCGATCGTTGTACTTGACGCCGCTGTTGAGCGCCGAGCAGGAGCAGGACCTTTTCCGCCGCTACAACTATCTGAAGTTCAAAGCGGCCAAGGCGGTGCGGGCGCTGAACGTGGAGGATCCCGCCGCCGAGCATCTGTCCCGAATTACCGCGTGGGTAACGCAGATCGACTCGGTCAAGCAGCGGATCATTCGAGCGAACCTTCGGCTGGTGGTCAGCATCGCCAAGAAGCACGTCGGCTGGTCGCCGGACTTCTACGAGGTAGTCAGCGATGGGAACATGTCGCTGATGCGGGCCGTGGAGAAGTTCGACTACGCCCGCGGCAACAAGTTCAGCACCTACGCCTCGTGGGCGATCATGAAGAACTTCGCCCGTTCCGTGCCGGAGGAGCATTATTACGGCCGGCGGTACCTCACGGGCCAGGAGGAGCTTTTGGACGCGACCGCGGATCACCGCGGCGCTGCGGTCGCGGAGAGCGATCGCGGCCGCGTGCGCGAGTTGATCGCCGCCGCTATGAAGGCCCTCACCCCGCGGGAGCAGGATATCCTCAGCGGCCACTACGGTCTGGCCCACGGCGACGGCGGCGCACTGACGCTCGAACAACTTGGCCGGCGGTTCGGCGTCACCAAGGAGCGCATCCGTCAGATCGAGCACCGGGCCATCGCCCGCCTTCGGGATCTGCTCGCCCCATCCCTTGCCGACGCACTGGCGGACTAACCCGCGCCTCTTGGGTTACTCGCCGTTGACTGCCCCGAACGCGCACAGCGTATTATCGAGGTGCTGCTATGAGGCGAGTTCTGGCCCCTTCGCTCGCCGATGCGCTGATTGGGTTGAGAATCTACCGCATCGACCTTAGCCCATCAATAGAATTCTCCCCGTGCAGCAATGCTGCAATCGAGCGATAGAAGTGCAGCGGTGCCGCCAGCCGATACACCATTCAGTAATGGTGGTTCTGGGGGTCATTCTTGCTCGCGCGGGCAGCAAAGGGTTGCCGGACAAGTGTACCCGCGCTCTTGCGGGCCGGCCGGTCCTTGAATACACCTTCGATCATGCCGCGGCCAGTCGATTGCTGACGGCGACGGTTCTTTCGACGGATTCTGAACCGGCCAAGGCGTTGGCACGCGCGGCCAGCATCGAAGTCGTCGATCGCCCGGCGGAATTGACCACAGACGCGGCGACGGTCGACGCGGCGGCGCGTCATGCGGTCGAATATTGGCAGGTCCGGCATGGGAAAACGGTCGATGTGGCCGTTCTTCTCTACGGCAACATACCGATCCGCGCGAGCGGGCTGATTGATCGTGCGATTGAACATCTTCGGCGTAGCGAGGCGGACTCGGTGCGGAGCGTCGCCCGCGTCAGCAAGCAGCACCCGGACTGGCTTCACCGGCTGGACGGCGATCGCATGGCGCAGCTTCGACCCAACAGCATCTATCGCCGGCAGGACCTCGAACCGCTTTACTACCATGACGGCGCCGTGGTGGCGGTTACGGCCGCTGCCTTGTTTGGGGCGTTGGCCGCGCCCGACGATCATCAGGCATTTCTAGGTCGTGACCGTCGAGCGCTGGTTCAGCGGTCGGACGAGGCCGTCGATATCGATGAGCCCATCGATCTGTACGTAGCCGAGGCCATTCTTCGGGCGAGGGCGAGACCGGCTCATGCCCGGACGTGACGACATCGGAGCAACGCCGGAGGCCGTTTGGATCCAAGAGCGCGCGATCGGCGATGGCCGGCCTGTGTTCATCGTAGCCGAGGCCGGCGTCAATCATAACGGTTGCGAGAAGACCGCCGTGCGGCTGATCGATGCCGCCGTCGATGCCGGCGCTGACGCCGTGAAGTTTCAGGTGTTTCGCGCGTCCGAGTTGGTGACCGCCGCCGCTCCGACAGCCGCATACCAGAAACGCGGCGGCGGGAGAAGTTCGCAGCGGGCGATGCTGGCCGAGCTTGAGCTTTCCGATGACGCCTTCCGGCGGATCAGCGAGTATTGCACCAACCGCGGTGTCGTCTTCCTGGGCACGCCGTTTTCACCCTCGGATGTTGAGCGGCTTGTTTCTTTCCGCGCGGCCGCGATCAAGATTGCGTCGACCGATCTGGCGAACGGCGCGCTGCTCGACGCGGCGTGCGGAACGGGGTCGGCGTTGATTCTCTCCACGGGTGCGTCCACAGTGGACGAAATAGAATCGGCGGTCGGACGCGTTCGAGGCGCTGGCGCGCCACTCATTCTGCTTCATTGTGTAAGCTGCTATCCCACGCCGATGGAGTCGATCAATCTTCGAGCGATCGGCGAACTGGCACGTGGCTTTTGCGTACCCTGCGGGTTGAGCGATCACACACTTTCGACGGAGACCGGCGGGTGGGCCGTGGCGGTCGGGGCGGTCGTTTTAGAGAAGCATCTTACATTGGATCGGGCTGCTGACGGCCCGGATCACGCCATGTCCTTGGATCCCGCGGGATTCAGCGAATATGTATCTGCCGTCCGCCGAGTTGAAGGGGCCTTGGGGTCTGGCCGGTTGGGTATGATCGAACCGGAGGCCGATGTGCGCCGCGTGGCCCGCAGGAGCGTCGTGGCAGCGCGGCGCATTGCGTCCGGTCTACGGCTGACGGCCGAAATGCTGACGCTCAAGCGGCCGGGCGACGGCATTCCCCCGGACAAGCTCGATGCTCTCGTAGGCCGAACGGCGGTAGTGGACATCGCCGGCGATACCTTGCTCTCTTGGGACATGGTGGAATGATGGGGACGGGGGTACGAAGGGGGCGCCGGGCTCGAGTCGCGGTCGTGACAGGATCTCGCGCTGAATACGGGCTTTTGCGCTCGAGCATGCTCGCGATCCGCCGGCATCCTTCCCTTCGGTTACAGACAGTCGTCGTGGGCATGCACCTTGTGCGTCGATTCGGGCACACGGTCGACCGCATTCTGGCCGACGGTTTTCGTGTTGATGCGCGGGTCAAGATGCAGAGGGGCGACGACAACGTTCTCGACCAGGCACGGGGACTCTCCAAAGGAATCGCGGGGATGGCCGCGTTCTTTGTGGCGGCGAAGACCGACCTGGTGGTGGTTTTGGGAGACCGAATTGAAGCAATGGCCGGGGCACTGGCGGCGGTAACGACGGGCCGGCGGCTGGCTCATGTTCACGGCGGCGACGTGGCCCCCGGCGATTTCGACGACGCCCTGCGCCACTCGATCACCAAGCTGGCCGATGTGCATCTTACGGCGACCCGACAGGCGCGGGCGCGAGTGATCGCCATGGGCGAGCCGGCGGCCTGCGTCCATTGGGTGGGAGCGCCGGGTTTGGATGATTTCAGGAAGCGACCCGCGCGTCCCTGGAAGGCGAAGCGGCGATCCGGAAGGGCGCTGATCGTCCAACATGCATTCGGTCGATCGCCGGATCGCGAGAGACGAACAATGACCGCGCTGCTGCAAGCAGTGGAACGCTGTGGGCTCGCGCGTACCATCGTCTATCCGAACACCGACCGCGGGCACGCCGGAATCCTCGATGCCATCGAAGAGCATCGGCAACGCAGCAAAAACGGGTCCGTGGAAGTCGTCCGATCGCTGGACCGCGGCGATTATCTCAGGGTGCTAGTCGCCGCGGACGTGCTGGTGGGCAATTCTTCCAGCGGAATCATCGAGGCCGCCGCAGCGGGTACGCCGACGGTAAACGTTGGCAATCGTCAGCGCGGCCGTGAGCGCAACGGCCACTCGGTCATTGACGTCGGGGAGTCATTCGATGCCGTGCAAAAGGGCATCCGGGAGGCGTTGCGGGCGCGGCCGTTGCGGCCCAGAACCACAATCTATGGGGACGGACGCGCGGGTCCGCGAATTGCCTCCATTCTGGCTCGCCTGCGGCTGGATTGAACGGCCCGTTCGCATTATCGGAGCGAGAGCCCGCGGCGGACCTAAACAGCCTTCAAGCTCGTGACGATACAACGGTACCTACGGGGACCTCCGGTGGATGTCGCCGCGTACAAGGCTTGCGAGGTTGGATTTTATGGCCACACAGACGGTCGACAATGCCAAGGCGATTGTCGATAAGTCGCTGGCGTCGATCGGCGATATCGCGACGCTTCCGGAGGTGACGATTCGGATCATCGAGATTGTCGAGGATCCCAAGAGCACCGCCCGCGACTTACACGACGTCATCAAGAATGACCCAGCCTTATCGGTCAAGATTTTGAAGGTGGTGAACTCCGCCTTCTACGGCTTGCCGGGTCAGGTGGCCAGCGTGGATCGGGCGATCATTCTCCTAGGCCTCTCGGCCGTGAAGAACCTGGCGATTGCGGCGTCGATCGCCCGGCTGTTCAAAGGGAAGCGGATTTCCGAGCAATTCAGCGCGGCGGACCTCTGGCGGCATAGTGCGGCGGTGGCCGTGGCCGCCAACGGCCTCGCCAAGCTCTCGCCGCATCCGGTTCTGCTCGACGAGGTGTTTGTGGCCGGGCTGATCCACGACATCGGCACCTTGGTGGAGCGTCAGTCTTTTCCCGACGAATTCGCCGAGGTCATTCGTCGCTGCTACAGCGGCGGAATCAATTTCTTGGAATGCGAACGACAGGTCATCGGCGCCGATCATCAAGCCTTCGGCGTCGGCTTAACCACCAAGTGGAAGTTCCCCAGACATCTGCGGGCCGCAGTCGGGTTCCATCACAATCCCGAGGCCCTCACGCCTGAGCTTCGCAACATGGCCGCATTGATTCAAATCGCCGATACGGTGGCGTGCCAAGAGCGGCTGGGTTTTTATCTAACCGCGCAGGACGCCTCGATCACCGATGCGATGCTCGACGTTTTGGGGATCACCCAAACCCAGCTCGAAAGCATCCGCGGGTCGTTGCCCGCAAAACTCAGCGAGGTGGAGGCCTCGCTCATCAGCGCGTAATGCTCCCCGACAACGGCGGGTTGGCGCTGTCCTGGTCGAGTCTTCCTGCAATCCGCCTGGACGCAGGGCCTTCGCGGTCATATCTTCTTGATAGCTGGAGAGTTTGTACCCCTGGCAGACGCGGGGGCGGCAGCTTCAGCCGCGCGCTTGCCGATGTTCAGCGGCAATTGGGCCCTGCTTCCTGGATGCGAATGTATGGTCTATGAACTAGTGCCGGGGCTGGAAGGAGTCCCCATTGCCGAATCGGCGGTCAGCTTTGTTGATGGTCAAGCAGGTCGGTTGGCCTACCGTGGCACGGATGTTGAACTGCTCGCCGAACACAGCTCCTTTGAGGAAACTTCCTTGCTCTTGTTGTTCGGCGAGTTTCCGACTCAACCGGAGCTCGACGCCTTCAAAAAGGAGCTTGCCGGTTACCGGAAACTCAAATACCGGATCATCGACCTGATCAAATGTCTTCCCGAGACGGGACACCCCATGGACGCCCTTCAGGCGGTTGTGGCGGCCATCGGCATGTTCTATCCGCGACGCCGCGCAATGGACGCGAAAGCGCGAATGGCCGCATGCTATCGGTTGATCGCGAAGATCCCGACCGTCGTGGCGGCCTTTGAGCGGCTGCGCCACGGCGATGATCATATTCCGCCCCGGCTGGACCTGGACCATGCGGGGAATTTTCTTTACATGATGACGGGACAGGAGCCTGACCCAGTCAAAGAGCGCATTCTGGATGTTTGTCTTATCCTACATGCGGACCACACGATGAATGCCTCCACGTTCGCGAGCCGCGTAGTGGGTTCCACGCTGGCGGACCCATACTGCGTCATCAGTTCAGCGCTGGGGGCTCTCTCCGGTCCGCTGCATGGAGGCGCCAATGAAGATGCGATCGAGCTCTTCAAGAGAATCGGCAAGCCGCACAATTCCGCGCGTGTCGTGGAGGAAATGATCGCCCGAAAAGAAAAGATTCCGGGCTTCGGACATCGCATCTACAAAACGGTCGATCCTAGGGCAAAGATTCTCAAGCGATACGCGGAGCAGCTCACGAAGGCCAGCGGCAGCCCGTACTATGAAACCGCCTTGGAAGTCGAAAGGATCGGGACGCAACATTACGGCGACAAGGGAATCTGGCCCAATGTCGATTTCTTCGCCGGTATTGTCTATTCAGAACTTGGAATCCCCATGGACTGCTACACGCCCGTGTTCGCCATCGCCCGCGTGTCCGGGTGGCTCGCCCACTGGCTGGAGCAGATCGAGCACAACCGCATCTATAGGCCGACTCAGCGTTACGCCGGAAAGCACGATCAGCCCTACGTGCCGATAGACCAGCGTAGCTCACGGAATGATCGGCAATCGGTTGCAACGGGGCGTTAGGGCAAGAAGCAGGGCTCGCCGGGGATCACGGATAAGGTCGGACCCCCGGCCAGCCCGCTGGCGCGTCTCACACAATCACGGATTGCATCATTCCGGATTGACATAGATCTATTCTTTTACCGTCCCCATGCGCTCGCGGCCGTTTCCCCAAGGCTGGATCGGCGAGAAATCACCCGTTTCCCCCCTACCCCCCTTTGGCCTAAATGGTATGTTCGAGAGCGACACTGCGGCTAGGCATGCGACATAACCTGTTTAATTATAATGAGTTACGAGACGGTGGATGGTTGCGACACTTGGTATCGCCCGCGATGGAACCACTAAACTACCATGAACAAAGTAGTGACTTGTAATTATAGGGTATATTTGAACGTAAGTCTTTTTGCACACAGACTACAAAAAAAAGAAGAACTTGCCCGATCGGAGGTCATATTCGTTGACACCCTTCGCGGATTGCTATACAAGGGCCTTGGATGGAGCGGGGTAGGAGTCTGTGGAGAAGAGCGTATCGCTTCGGATGGCCGACAACAAAAAGCGGCTCCCAGAGCCGTGGCGAACTTCCGGGATTCGAGCATCGCTTGGGTCTCGGAAGTTTTTTTAGGCACATTCGCCTTTCATGCTGCAACACTCCGCTGAACGCGAACCGGTAGATGGTCAGGTTGCGCGTTCCATCCAGCTCGGTCAGGTTCTCTCAAATCAACCACTCTGCCGCGAACATTACCGCCTGACGTTCCGTCTTCCGGAATTGGGCACGGCCTATCCCGGCCAATTTGTCCACTTGTGCCCCGGTTTGCCGGGCGCTGATTCCTACCGTACCTGGAATGGCGGCGATGCCCCCGAATGCGACGAATGGCTCAGCCGCCTCGGCCGGCCATTGATTCGCCGCGGATTCAGCATCGCGGGATTGGCGCGCGAGCCGGACGGCGTACGCGTTGAGGTCATCTACCGTGTCGTCGGCACGGCCACCCGATGGATGGAGTCACTTGGAGCGGGGGAGTCGATAAGCGTCTTGGGACCGCTTGGCAACCGGTTTCCGATTGTGAGCCATAAACCTGTTGCATGGTTGGCGGCCGGAGGAGTCGGTCTTCCGCCGATGTTGTGGTTAGCGGCGTCGCTGCATGAGGCCGGAAAAGAAGTCGTCGCCTTCTGTGGCGCACGAACGGTTGATTTGCTTCCGCTAACTCTGGATCCATCGGTGCCGATCGCGGCGGACGCGGGTCGGGCTT
>Ga0187892_10003421_pt1 | contig 29078 bp, 35 predicted proteins | sample MA1701073metaG_FD_139345 | JGI IMG/M metagenome (GOLD analysis project Ga0187892, IMG submission 139345) | Bio-ooze microbial communities from a basaltic lava cave in the Kipuka Kanohina Cave System on the Island of Hawaii, USA - MA170107-3 metaG ... | reverse complement strand
CACGGAGTTCGAGGGTCTCAGGCCCAACGGCAGGGCGACCGCGGTAAAGGCGACACAAGCGAAGGGAATCGACAATCGCCGCTGCAATTCGACCTGGAGAGCAAGCGTATCGTCCCGCGCGGGCACCGCTGGTGCGCGCAGCTCCGCCAACGACATCTCGCTAGGATCGCGCTCGCGCGCCGCTGCCGCGAGCGCGGCGTCTAGATTGAGTGTGATCTCGTAGCGTCGAAAATCAGTGCGGTGGTAGCTTCGATCCCTACCGTCAAACGAGTGAACGCTCCCGTTTCGGAGCTGCAGGGTTAGCGCAGTCTTGGACTCGTCCGTTACCAGCATGCCCGCTTCGGCGATGATCGTGCTCTTCTGGCCGGTGCTACCCTCTGCGAGCTCCCGGTTGCCTCTGGTGTCGGAGATGAGCACGCCGCGCAGAAACGTTCCCGGAGGCTCGACGTCGTCGACGTAGATGACGAGCCCAGCGAAATCGTCATTGAAGACCTTCGGCTTGATTCCAGCGGCGGCACGCTGCTTGGCAATCTCGTAAAGGCCGGTTCGAAGCAGCCGATTTCCCCAGGGTCTGGCATAGAGCGACAAGCTGAGGGCGAGCACGTAGACGGCACCCGCAAACAGCGCGACCGGCCAAGCAATCTGCGTTATGCTGATGCCCGCTGATTTCAATGCCACGACCTCGCTGTCGGATGACAATCTTCCGAGCGCGACCAGTACGGCAAGCAAGAGAGCCATCGGCACCGTCACCTCGAGGAACGCTGGCAGGATGTAGGAGAATACCTTGACGACCTCGGTGAACGGCACGCCGCGATTGACGACCAGTTCAACCAGCCTCAGAATCCGTGCGACGAGCAGGATGAAAGTGAAGACCGCAAGGCCTAGACCAAATGGAACTGTAATCTCGCGGATGATGTAGCGAGTGAGAATGCGCACTGGGCAGCGATGGTAATGAAAGGTCGAAAATTTGTAAACGAAGGTAGGCGGCGTGGCTTCAAGGATCATCATCTCTACGGCCTGTACGTGATGGAGAGTTGGCTCGAAGTTTCACCGCAGCGCTTGCAGCGCCTCTGGACGAGAGCGAGACCTCAGGGTCGCCTCGCTGGCGTGGTGGCGACGGCGGTCGAGAAGGGCGTCTCCGTCGAGGAGGTGGGCGACGATCAATTGAGCCAATTGGCTGGGACGGGTCGCCACCAAGGCATCGTCGGCCAGGCGCGCGAATTTCACTACGCGTCGATCGAGGAAATCGTATCGGCCCTGCCTGCGGTCGTAATTGCTCTCGACCAGATTCAAGATCCTAGGAATCTCGGCGCGATCCTGCGTACGGGCGCCGCAGTGGATGCGGGGGGCGTCATTCTGCCCAAGGACGGTACAGTCGGCGTTACCGCTACCGTCGAGGTCGCCGCTGCCGGGGCTGCGGCACGGGTGCCGATCGCGCGAGTGACCAACCTGGTTCGGAGTGTCAAATTGCTGCGGGAGAGGGGGTACTGGGTGGTTGGACTGGATGCGCGAGCCGAGGTAGGTATCTTTGACCTCGATAGCCCGGCACCGACGCTCCTCGTAATCGGTGGAGAATCAGGGATTCGGCCCTTGCTGGCGAAAGCATGCGACCAAACGGTGTCGATTCCGATGACCCGCTCGGTCGAGTCCCTCAATGTGTCGGTGGCAGCCGCGATAGCGCTTTACCAACTAGGTCGAGCAGGCCTGGGACGACGGTAGAGCACCTTGACAGCCCATAGGGTGTACGGTAATAAGCATTTTTTGCGCCAGACTGCTCTCGGCTCGGGGTGTTTGTGAGCGCCGCGGGTTTGGTGGGATGGCGGGCCGAGGGCCGATGTAGCTCAAGTGGTAGAGCGACTGATTTGTAATCAGTAGGTTGCCAGTTCGAGTCTGGCCATCGGCTCCAGAGTGCGGAGAGGTACCCGAGTGGCCAAAGGGAGCAGACTGTAAATCTGCCGGCGTTAGCCTACGGAGGTTCGAATCCTCCCCTCTCCACCAGGCAACCGGGTCGTCCTAAGTGGTCGTTAAGGTATCAAGCGGGAGTAGCTCAGTTGGTTAGAGCATCAGCCTTCCAAGCTGAGGGTCGCGGGTTCGAGTCCCGTTTCCCGCTCTCCAACACCTTCTAAGTTTTATGGAGGTCCGGCGACGGGGACATAGGTTACGGCACAGTCGTTCGACGGGGCGGCTGGCGACGCGCCCAGGTAGCTCAGTTGGTTAGAGCACGTCCTTGGTAAGGACGAGGTCGGCGGTTCGATTCCGCTCCTGGGCTTTGCGTGGCGGTGCTAGTGTCAAAGGTCGCAACGGCAAGCCTTGGATTGGAAAACAGACGAGCGAGCTGAGTTGCAAGAAGTAGAGGTTCCAGAACATGCGCGATTTGATCTCTCTGCAGTGCGAAGGCTGCAAGCACCGCAACTACACGACCTCGAGGAACAAGAAACGCACCACGGAGAAGCTTTCAATGAAGAAGTTCTGTCCGGCGTGCCGAGCGCACACGGTCCACAAGGAGTCGAAAGTCTGAGAAATTGAGCAACTGCTGCTGTGAGGGCTGGGAAGCTGACGGCGGCGGGCACGTATTGCCGGGTCAGTAGCTCTAACTGGCAGAGCACCGGACTCCAAATCCGGGGGTTGCAGGTTCGAAGCCTGCCTGACCCGCTAGGTTGAACAGGCACGGAGAAGATGGCGCTGCAAGAGCAATTGGACGGACTCCGACAGGCGGGCCCCCGGGCAGCCACATTTCTCGGTGAAGTGTGGTCGGAGCTGAAGAAGGTGCACTGGCCGAGTCGGAAGGAAACATACTCGGCCACCATCGTTGTGGTCGTTGTGACTATGATCGTCGCTCTATACCTCGGTTCGGTCGACTTCGCTTTGGCCTGGCTGCTGCGTCTCATGGTCGGGTGAGCCATGGAGAAGAAGTGGTACGTCGTGCATACCTATTCGGGCTACGAGCATAAGGCCAAAGCCGCTCTGGAGGAGCGCGTCAAGGCGTTGGGGAAGAGCGAAGAGTTCGGCGAGGTATTGGTTCCTGCCGAGAAAGTTGTCGAGCTCGTAAAGGGCCGCAAGAAAACCTCGTCTCGGAAGTTCTTCCCCGGCTACATGCTCGTCAACATGGCCCTCAACGATGAAACCTGGCACGTGGTCAAGTCGACCCCGAAGGTCACGGGCTTCGTAGGAGATGCGCGCAACCCATCTCCGATCTCTGAGAACGAAGTGCGCGACATCACCCAACAAATGGCCGAAGGCGCCGCTCGCCCCAAACCCAAGGTCCAATTCGAATCGGGCGAAAGTGTCAAGGTCATCGACGGTCCCTTCCAGGATTTCAACGGTGTTGTTGAGGACGTCAAGGCTGACAAGGGAAAGCTCCGAGTACTAATCAGCATTTTCGGACGCGCGACGCCGGTCGAACTCGACTTCGTCCAAGTCGAGCGTGCCTGACAGACAGCATAGGAGTCCGACGCTGTGAAAAAAGTCATCGCAGAGATCAAGCTTCAAATACCGGCAGGCGCGGCGAATCCAAGTCCACCGGTCGGCCCCGCGCTCGGGCAGCGCGGTGTCAACATCATGGAGTTCTGCAAGACGTTCAACGCCCAAACCCAAGCGCAGCAAGGACTCATCATTCCGGTGATCATCACGGTGTATGCTGACCGCTCGTTTACCTTCCTCACCAAGACACCGCCCGCAGCTGTCTTGTTGAAGCGTGCCGCTGGCATCGAAAAGGGATCGGGGGAGCCGAACAAGACGAAAGTCGGAAAGGTGACGCGCGCACAGGTCCGCGAGATCGCCGAGTTGAAGATGGTGGAGTTGACCGCAGGAAGTGTTGAAGCGGCAATGCGCACCGTCGAGGGCGCGGCGCGTAGCATGGGACTGGACGTCGTCGATTGAAACGCAATTGAGGTAGCTATGGCAAATTCGGGTAAGCGTTTGACGACAGCTCTTGCGCTCGTCGACCGTGAGCGGCGGTACTCACTCGACGAGGCAGTACAGTTGGTCGTGGAGACAGCCAAGGCGAAGTTCGATGAGAGTATCGAGCTTGCCGTGCGTCTCGGTGTCGATCCCCGACAGGCTGAGCAGAACGTCAGGGGCACTGTCGTTCTGCCAAATGGAACGGGCAAGACCTCGCGCGTACTTGTGTTCGCCAAGGGGGAAAAGGAACGCGAGGCGACCGAAGCTGGTGCCGACTTTGTCGGTGGAGAGGATCTGGTCAACAAGATTGCCGGCGGCTGGCTGGAGTTCGACAAGGCCGTCGCCACGCCTGACATGATGGGCCTCGTCGGCAAGATCGGTAAGGTTCTAGGACCCCGCGGTCTCATGCCGAACCCAAAGGTCGGCACCGTCACGTTCGATGTGGGCAAAGCGGTAGCCGAGCTCAAGGCTGGCAAGGTGGAGTATCGCGTTGAGAAAGCTGGCATCGTTCACGTTCCCATCGGAAAGAAGAGCTTCGGCGCCGAGAAGCTGCTGCAGAACGCCCAGGCATTGATCGACAGTCTCATCAAAGCCAAACCAGCCTCCGCCAAGGGCAACTATCTGCGCAGCCTTTCGATATCGTCGACGCAAGGGCCGGGAATCAAGGTCGATCCAGCGGCCGTCCGGCCTGCTGCCTGAGGAGGTTGATCGGTGACACGCGAAGAGAAGGCCGCAGCGATATCGTCCCTGCAGCAGCAATTCAGCAGGGCGACGATGACTTTGGTGGCGACGACCCAGGGTCTCAACGTGGCGGCTATGCAGAAATTTCGCCGCGAGCTCAGACAAGCCGGCGGCGAATACAAGGTTTCAAAGAACACCTTGACGCGTCGCGCATTGAAGGAGTCCGCGTTCGATCGCTTGGAAGGGGTTCTGGCGGGTCCCACGGGGCTGGTGTTTGCCTACGGTGACCCCGTTGCGGTGACCAAGGTGCTCGTCAAATTTGCCGAGGACAACGAGAAGGTTTCGGTAAAAGCCGGCGTTCTCGATCGCAAGCTGTTGCAGGAGTCCGAAATCAAGGCGCTCGCCAAGCTCCCAAGCCGCGAGGTTCTCTTGGCGATGTTGCTTGGACTGCTGCAAGCGCCTGCAACGCAGCTCCTGCGCACGATGCAGGAACCCGGCGCCCGGCTGGTGCGTCTCCTCGATGCGATCCGGGCACGTGCTGAAAAATCGGAATAACACTTTTTGGAGACACAAGGAGGTTTCGGATGAGTGAAGGAACGGTTTCGCGGGAACAGGTGAAGGAATACATCAAAGGCATGAGTCTGATGGACGCTGCCGCTTTGGTGAAGGAGCTCGAGGACGAGCTCGGCGTCAGCGCAGCCGCGCCCGCGATGGTGGCCGCGCCTGCCGCGGCCGGAGGAGCTGCGCCAGCGGCTGCCGAGAAGGAAGATTTCACTGTCGTGTTAACCTCGGCAGGGGACAAGAAGATCCAAGTGATCAAGGTTGTCCGCGAGCTGACCGGGCTTGGTCTGAAAGAGGCCAAAGATCTCGTCGACGGCGCGCCCAAGCCGCTGAAGGAAGGCGTACCGAAGGATCAGGCCGAGGAGATCAAGAAGAAGATTCAGGAGGCTGGCGGTACCGTAGAGCTCAAGTAAGGACGCGATCGATCTCGAGCATTAGGAGTTACGATGGGTTCTCGCTTAGCGAACAATGTACGGTTCCGACGGAGTTTCGGACGGATCCGAAAAATCGTCGACATTCCCAATCTGATCGATATTCAACGGCGCTCGTACGACGAGTTCTTGCAGGCGGGTGTTGCGGCCAGTGATCGGCGTGACATCGGTCTCCAGGGGGTGTTCAAGTCGGTCTTTCCGATCAAGGACTTCAACGAGACCGCTTCCCTGGAGTTCGTCAGCTACGCCTTGGGCCAGCCGAAGTACTCGGTCAAAGAGTGCCACGAGCGCGGGATGACCTTCGCGGCTCCGCTCAAGGTCACCATCCAACTCGTGATCTGGGATGTCGATCAGCAGACCGGAGCTCGATCAATCAAGAACGTGAAAGAGCAAGAGGTCTACTTCGGAGAGATCCCACTGATGACCGAAAACGGTACCTTCATGGTCAACGGTACCGAACGCGTCATCGTCAGTCAGCTGCATCGCTCTCCGGGCGTGTTCTTCGATCACGACAAAGGCAAGACACACGCCAGTGGCAAACTGCTCTACTCGGCTCGAATCATTCCGTACCGTGGCTCCTGGATCGACTTCGAGTTCGATCCGCGAGACATTGTGTACGTTCGCATCGATCGCCGTCGGAAGTTCCATGCCACGGTTCTCTTGCGTGCGCTTGGGATGACCACCGAAGATCTCCTGAACTACTACTACAAGACCGACACGCTGCTCATGGACAACCGGCGCCTGGCGAAACAATTCAAGCCTGAGCAGCTCGTGGGCCTGAAGGCGCAGCGCGATATCCGTGGCCCGGGCAACGAGATCATCGTCAAAGAAGGGCGCAAGATCACCAAAGCCGCGATCCGTCAGTTGGAAACGGCAAAGGTTACGGAGATTCCGATCGTCCTCGAAGAAATCGTCGGACGAGTCTCCGCGCACGACGTCGTCGACGAAAAGACCGGCGAGGTGCTGCTCGAGTGCAATCAGGAGCTGACCGCCGAACACTTGGACATGCTGCGAGAACGCGGCATCAAAGCGGTCGAGGTGCTGTTCCTCGATGACCAGCACATCGGTCCATCGCTGCGAAACACCCTGCTGCTCGACAACATCAGCAGTCCGGAGGAAGCGATCCTCGAGATCTATAAGAGGCTGCGACCGGGCGATCCGCCGACGATCGAGACGGCGACGACCTTCTTCAACAACTTGTTCTTCAACCCCGAACGTTACGATCTGTCGCGGGTCGGGCGGCTAAAGCTCAACCATAAGCTCCGCCTTCAAGCGCCATTGGATCAAGGCACGTTGCGGCGCGAGGACATCCTCGAGGTCGTCCGCTATTTGATCGAGCTGAAGAACGGCAACGGGTCGATCGACGACATCGACCACCTCGGCAATCGCCGCGTCCGCGCCGTGGGCGAGTTGGTGGAGAATCAATATCGCATCGGACTCGTCCGTATGGAGCGCGCGATCAAGGAACGCATGAGCTTGCAGGACATCGAGACGCTGATGCCCCAGGAGCTCATCAACTACAAGCCCGTCTCGGCGGTTATCAAAGAGTTCTTCGGATCGAGTCAGCTCTCGCAGTTCATGGATCAGACCAATCCTCTTTCCGAGATAACGCACAAGCGGCGACTCTCAGCTCTCGGTCCCGGTGGCCTGACGCGCGAACGCGCCGGGTTCGAAGTGCGTGACGTTCATCCGACGCATTACGGACGCGTGTGTCCGATTGAAACTCCCGAAGGTCCGAACATCGGCCTCATCGCCTCGCTGTCAACGTACGCACGAGTCAACGAGTTCGGTTTCGTCGAGACACCGTATCGAGAGGTCGAAACCGGTCGCGTGACCGACAAGGTCAAGTTCCTCTCCGCCCTCGAAGAAGAGGACCACGTCATCGCCCAGGCAAATGCCCCGATCGACGACAAAGGTCGCTTCACCGCCGAAATGGTGTCTGCCCGGATCGGCGGCGAGTTCTCGATGGTACGACCTGACCAAGTTGAGTTCATGGACGTATCGCCGAACCAGCTGGTGAGTGTCGCTGCATCCCTGATCCCGTTTCTGGAGCACGACGACGCCAACCGCGCGCTGATGGGCTCGAACATGCAACGCCAGGCCGTTCCACTGCTCCGTACCGAAGCTCCACTCGTCGGTACCGGCATGGAGCGCGTCGTTGCGCGCGATTCCGGCGTCGCGGTGGTCGCCAAGCGCTCGGGTGTCGTGGAGAGCGTCGACGCCACTCGCATTGTCGTAAAGGCCGACAAGAGCGAGGATTCGGGCAAGGACCCCGGAGTCGACATCTACAACCTGATCAAATACCAGCGCTCGAACCAGAACACCTGTATCAACCAGCGACCGATCGTCCTCGAGGGAGATCAGGTCAATGCGGGCTCCGTCGTGGCCGACGGCCCATCGACCGATTTGGGCGAGCTTGCATTGGGTCGCAACGTTCTTGTCGCCTTCATGCCGTGGGGCGGATACAACTTCGAGGACTCGATTCTCATCAGCGAGCGGGTGGTGAAGGAGGATCTCTTCACCTCGGTGCACATCGAGGAGTTCGAGTGCGTCGCGCGCGATACTAAGCTCGGTCCGGAAGAGATCACCCGCGACATCCCGAACGTCGGCGAGGACGCGCTCAAGGATCTAGACGAGAGCGGCATCATCCGTATCGGCGCCGAGGTCCGGCCCGGTGACATCCTGGTCGGAAAGATCACTCCCAAAGGCGAAACCCAACTTTCGCCGGAGGAGAAACTGTTGCGCGCGATCTTCGGCGAAAAGGCCGGCGAAGTCCGCGATACGTCACTCAAGGTGCCGCCAGGCGTGGAGGGGACGGTCATCAACGCCCGTGTCTTCTCGCGCAAGGGTGTCTCAAAGGATGAGCGCAGCCGACTGATCGAAGAAGAAGAGGTGGCTAAGCTCAAAAAGGATCAGCAGGATGAGCACCGCATCATTCGTGATTCTACGGCACGGAAAGTCAAGAAACTGCTCGTTGGCAAAACGACGGCAACGCGTTTGACTGATGACACGCGCAAGGTGCTGCTGCAGAAGGGGCACGTTCTGTCCGACGCCGACCTCGAAGAGATTCCACCGTCGCACTGGGGTGAGATCAAGATCGGCGATGAGAAGCTCGAGGAAGAGGTGCACGGCGTCGTCGAATCCATGCAGGAGCAGTTGAGCCTGATGCGGATGAGCTTTCAGGAGCGCATCGAGCGCCTGAAAGGCGGAGACGAGCTACCCCCGGGCGTCATCAAGATGGTCAAGGTGTTCGTCGCCATCAAACGCAAACTGCAGGTTGGCGACAAGATGGCCGGACGGCACGGAAACAAGGGCGTGCTTTCGCGCGTCCTCCCGGAAGAGGACATGCCGTATCTGGAGGACGGCACGCCGGTCGATGTCGTATTGAATCCGCTCGGTGTCCCGTCCCGAATGAACGTCGGCCAGATCCTGGAGACACACCTCGGTTGGGCGGCGCGAGCCGTCGGTCAACAGATGGTGGACGTGCAAGACGCGAAGGCGGCTCGTGCGCGGATTCAGGAAGTGTTCGGCGAAAAGGTCACGGAATTGGTTCGCGACCTGAAGGACGACGATATCAAGCGACTGGCGCGCAAGTCCGCCTACGGCGTGCACCTTGCCTCCCCCGTGTTTGATGGTGCCCGAGAAGCGGAAATCTTCGGGCTCCTCAAGGATGCCGAGCTACCGGAAGGCGGTCAGGCGCGCCTGCGCGACGGTCGCAGCGGAGAGCTCTTCGACCAGCCGGTGACTGTCGGCATCATGTACATCATGAAGCTCCATCATCTTGTCGACGACAAGATCCACGCCCGCTCGACTGGCCCGTACTCCCTCGTCACACAACAGCCTCTAGGTGGGAAAGCCCAGTTCGGTGGCCAGCGTCTCGGTGAGATGGAGGTGTGGGCGCTCGAGGCATATGGCGCTGCGTTCACGCTGCAAGAGATGTTGACGGTGAAGTCGGACGACGTCGCTGGAAGAACCCGTATGTACGAAGCGATTGTCAAAGGAGAGAATGTGCTCGAACCCGGATTGCCTGAATCCTTCAACGTTATGATGAAAGAGTTGCAGAGCCTCGCCCTCGATGTGGAGTTGCTGGAGGACGGGACTGCAACGGAGCCGCAGTCCTAAGGACGGCGGGAACGCGGAGGAATCATGGAGGATCTCTTTACACTGTTCGAACGACCGAAGAACCCTCTCAACTTCAACGCGCTCAGGGTCTCCCTCGCTTCCCCGGACAAGATTCGTTCTTGGTCGCATGGGGAAGTCAGAAAACCGGAGACGATCAACTATCGCACCTTCAAGCCGGAAAGGGACGGGCTATTCTGCGCCAAGATCTTTGGCCCGACAAAGGACTACGAGTGCAACTGCGGTAAGTACAAGCGCATGCGTCATCGCGGCGTCGTCTGCGAGAAGTGCGGCGTCGAGGTGATCCAGTCGAAAGTCCGTCGCGAGCGCATGGGGCATATCGACCTCGCGACCCCTGTTGCTCATATCTGGTTTCTCAAGAGCTTGCCGAGTCGCATCGGTACGCTGCTCGACATGACTCTGAAGGAGTTGGAGAAAATCCTGTACTTCGAGTCGTTTGTCGTCACCGATCCTGGGAAGACCCCGCTCGGCTACAAGGAACTGCTGAGCGAGGCTCGCTATCGCAAAGCGCGCGAGGAGTTCGGCGAAGCCTTCAATGCCAACATGGGCGCCGAAGCTATTCGCGTCCTGTTGGAGCACATCGATGTCGACAAGCTCTGCAAAGAGCTTCGCGTCGACATGAAGGAAGCGACGAGCGAAGCTCGCCGCAAGAAGCTGGCAAAACGTTTGAAGGTTGCAACCGCCTTCCGTGGCTCAGGGGCGCGGCCGGAATGGATGATCCTGGAAGTCATTCCAGTGATTCCACCCGACTTGCGGCCGCTCGTACCACTCGACGGCGGCCGCTTCGCGACCTCCGACCTGAACGATCTCTACCGGCGGGTCATCAACCGCAACAATCGACTGAAGCGCCTGATGGAGCTGAACGCTCCGGACATCATCGTCCGTAACGAAAAGAGAATGCTGCAGGAAGCCGTCGATGGGCTTCTCGACAACGGACGCCGAGGAAGAGCAATCACGGGCCCGAACAAGCGTCCGCTGAAGTCGTTGTCCGACATGCTCAAGGGCAAGAGCGGCCGTTTCCGACAGAACCTCCTCGGCAAGCGCGTCGACTACTCCGGGAGATCGGTGATCGTCGTCGGTCCCGAGCTCCGTCTGCACCAGTGCGGCCTTCCGAAGAAAATGGCGCTCGAGCTGTTCAAGCCGTTCATCTACAACAAGCTCGAAGAGCGCGGCTTCGTGACGACCATCAAGAGCGCCAAGAAGATGGTCGAAAAAGAACGCCCCGAGGTGTGGGACATTCTTGACGAAGTGATCCGCGAGCACCCTGTTCTTCTGAACCGCGCGCCGACGTTGCACCGCCTCGGTATCCAGGCCTTCGAACCGATCCTCATCGAGGGCAAGGCGATTCAGCTGCACCCGCTCGTCTGTGCTGCATACAACGCCGACTTCGACGGCGACCAAATGGCTGTTCACGTGCCCCTGTCCGTCGAGGCCCAGGTCGAAGCTCGTGCGCTCATGATGTCGACGAACAACATTCTGTCGCCGGCGCATGGAAAGCCGATCATCGTTCCCAGCCAGGACATCGTGCTCGGCCTCTATTACATGACTCGAGAACGGCCGCAGGCGCACGGTGCCGGTCGTCGCTTCTCCAGCCCGCACGAAGTCCGCATTGCCTATGATCAGGGCGAAGTCGACCTGCAAGCACCGATCAACGTTCGCATCGACAACGAGCGCATCGAATCAACCGCCGGCCGGGTCCTGCTGTACGAGATCTGCCCCGAGCAGATTCCGTTCGCCTCGGTGAACAAGGTCATGAAGAAGAAGGAGCTCGGGTCCCTCATCGACCTCGCCTATCGCTATGCCGGTAACAAGGCGACCGTCATCTTCGCCGACCGCTTGAAGGACCTGGGGTACGAGTTCGCTACTCGAGCCGGAATCTCAATTGCCATCAAAGACATGGCGATTCCCGGCAACAAGCAACGCCTTCTGGACCAGGCACATGCCGCCGTTCGTGAGATCGAGGAGCAATACAATCAGGGTCTGATTACCGACGGCGAACGTTACAACAAGGTCGTCGATATCTGGGCCGACGTGACCGACCGCGTTGCGGACGAAATGATGCGCGAGCTCCAGACCGATCTGGTACTGGACACCACGGGCCACAAACAGAAGACGGCGAGCTTCAATCCGATCTTCATGATGGCCGACTCAGGGGCCCGAGGAAGCGCGCAGCAGATCCGTCAGCTGGCGGGTATGCGCGGCCTCATGGCAAAACCGTCAGGCGAAATCATCGAGACGCCGATCACAGCGAATTTCCGTGAAGGACTGACCGTGTTGCAGTACTTCATCTCGACGCACGGCGCACGCAAGGGTCTGGCTGATACCGCCCTGAAGACCGCCAACTCCGGCTATCTCACGCGACGGTTGGTCGACGTCGCACAAGACTCGATCATCACCGAAGGAGACTGCGGCACGCTCGACGGCATCGAAATGACCCCGCTCGTTGAGGGCGGTGAAGTCATCGAAGGTCTCGGCGACCGCGTGCTCGGCCGCGTTGCCCTCGAAGACATCCGCGATCCGTTCAACAACGCTGTCCTCGTTCGCGCGAACGAGGAAATCAATGAAGAACGCGTCCGCTCGATCGAGGACTCCGGTCTCGAGAGAGTCAAGATTCGTTCGGTGTTGACGTGCCAATCCCGTCGCGGCGTTTGCAGCCGCTGCTACGGACGTGATCTGGCGCGCGGGCATATCGTCAATCTGGGTGAGGCAATCGGTGTCATTGCAGCTCAGTCGATCGGTGAACCCGGCACACAGCTCACGATGCGCACGTTCCACATCGGCGGAACGGCGAGCCGGCGCGCCGAGCAAACCACGCTCGAAGCTCGCAATGACGGCAACCTGAAGTTCATCAACCTGGTCACCGTCACCAACAAAGACGGCGACTTGGTTATCATGAACCGCAACGGTGAACTGGCGATCGTCGAAGTGCCGGAGCCGGGACGTGAACGCGAGCGCGAGCGCTATGCCATGGTGTACGGCGCGCGTCTCAAGAAGAAGGAGGGTGCCGGCGTCAAGGCGGGCGAGTTGTTGGCGGAGTGGGATCCGTACACCATCCCCATCCTGACCGAAGTCCCCGGAACGGTGAAGTTCGGTGACGTGCTCGAAGGCGTCACGATGGAAGAGAAAGTAGACGAACGCAGCGGCCTGTCTACGAAGGTGATCGTCGATTGCAAAGATCTGGACAAGCGACCGCGTGTGTCCATCAAGGATGCCGAAGGTAAGACGCGCAAGATGGTGAGCACGGATAACCCGGCGCGCTACCTCTTGCCGGTAGGCGCGCACATCCACGTCACCGAAGGACAGCAGGTCAATGCGGGTGACGTTCTGGCGAAGATCCCGCGTGAGACCACGAAGACCAAGGACATCACCGGCGGCCTTCCCCGGGTGGCGGAGTTGTTCGAAGCACGCAAGCCGAAGGAGTTCGCAATCATCAGCGAAATCGACGGAACGGTTTCGTTCGGGAAGGATACCAAGGGCAAACGCAAAGTCGTCGTCACCCCCGAAGTTGGTGAGCCACGCGAGTACCTGATTCCCAAGGGGAAGCACATCAGCGTCCACGAGGGTGATCACGTGCGCGCCGGCGAGCCACTGATGGACGGCTCAGCGAACCCGCACGATATTCTGACGATTCTCGGCGAGAAGGCCTTGGCGAAGTATCTCGTCGACGAGATCCAGGAGATTTACCGGCTCCAGGGCGTGCGTATCAACGACAAGCATATCGAGGTGATCGTGCGTCAGATGCTGCGCCGCGTGCGGATAAAAGAGGTGGGCGACACCGATTTCCTCATCGGCGATCAGGTCGAAAAATGGCGCTTCGAGAACGCCAACGAAGACGTCCTGGGCAAGACCGGCGAGCCGGCGATCGCCGAGTCGCTACTGCTGGGCATCACCAAGGCGAGCTTGTCCACTGACAGCTTCATCTCGGCGGCGTCCTTCCAGGAGACGACGAAGGTGCTGACCGAGGCGGCGATCAACGGGAAGGTCGACCATCTGGTTGGCTTGAAGGAGAACGTCATCATGGGGCGGCTGATTCCCGCCGGCACCGGGGTGACGACCTACTCGCGCATGGAGCTCGAAGTCGTCGGTGCGGAAGGTGACGGCGAGCAAGAGCCGGCGCCGGTAGTTGCTGAAGCGATCGAAGGCTGACAGGGTTCTTGACAGGAACGGAAGCGTCTCCTATTAAAAACGGGTTCAACTTCTGGAGAACTGAGTAAGAAAACGCGATGCCGACAGTCAATCAGTTGGTCAAGCGAGGTCGTGTCACCCAACGGCGGCGTACCGCTGCTCCGGCGCTGCAACGATCCCCGCAGAAACGAGGCGTGTGTACGCGTGTGTATACACAGACGCCGAAGAAGCCGAACTCCGCTCTTCGCAAGGTCGCACGTGTGCGCTTGACGAACGGCATCGAGGTTACGACCTACATTCCCGGAATCGGTCACAATCTCCAGGAGCACTCCGTCGTCTTGATCCGTGGCGGCCGCGTCAAGGATCTGCCCGGCGTTCGTTACCATATCGTGCGCGGGACGCTGGATTCGATCGGCGTTCAAGACCGCAGACAGGGCCGCTCCAAGTACGGCGCGAAGCGGCCGAAGTGATCGGGTGAAGGACGAGTTGAGTCATGCCACGTAAGGGAGAAGTGCGACGCCGGGAAGTTCTTCCCGATCCGAAGTTTCACGACCGTACGATCACCAAGTTCATCAACACGATGATGGCCGACGGTGAGAAGAGCATCGCGGAGCGCATTCTGTACGGATCTTTGGATTTGATCCGAGACCGCATGAAGCAGGATCCCTTGGAGATCTTCAAGCGCGCGCTGGAGAATGCCAAGCCCGCAGTTGAGGTGCGGTCGCGGCGCGTCGGCGGTGCCACGTACCAGGTGCCTGTCGAAGTACGCCCACCCAGGCGGACGTCCCTGGCGATGCGCTGGCTGGTACACAACGCCCGCGAGCGGAGCGAGAAGTCGATGGCAGAACGCCTCGCGGGCGAGCTCATCGACGCCTCGGCCAGTCGCGGCGCGACGATCAAGAAGAAGGAAGACACGCACCGAATGGCGGACGCCAACAAGGCGTTTGCGCATTACCGGTGGTAACCAAAAAGAGAGGGTAGCGACCTGCCCCGGCAGGCGCTACGGTTGTTCATTTATCATGGCTCGGAAAGTGCCGCTCGAGCGTACGAGGAATATCGGCATCATGGCCCACATTGATGCCGGCAAGACGACTACGACCGAGCGGATCCTCTACTACTCCGGCATCAACTACAAGATCGGCGAGGTGCACGAAGGCACCGCGACGATGGACTGGATGGTTCAGGAGCAGGAGCGGGGAATCACAATTACCTCGGCGGCGACGACGTGCTTCTGGCGCGAGCATCGTGTCAACATCATCGACACGCCCGGCCACGTCGATTTCACCATCGAGGTCGAGCGCTCGCTGCGCGTACTCGACGGCGCCGTCGCAGTCTTCTGCTCGGTCGGTGGCGTTGAGCCGCAGTCGGAAACCGTTTGGCGCCAGGCAGACAAGTATCGCGTACCCCGCATCGCATTCATCAACAAGATGGACCGCATCGGCGCCGACTTCGATCGCGGCGTCCGCATGATCCGCGATCGCTTGAAGGCCAACGCCGTTCCGATTCAGCTGCCTATCGGTGTAGAGGAACAGTTCCGCGGTGTCATCGATCTCATCGGGATGAAGGCGATCCTTTGGGACGACGACAGCCTGGGCGCGCGCTATCGCGCTGAGGAGATCCCGGCCGAACTGGCCGAAACGGCGGGGAAGCATCGCGAGGCATTGCTGGAAGCGGTCGCCGAGGGCGACGAGACCTTGCTCGAGAAGTATCTCGAGGGCAAGGAGATCAGCGAAAGCGAAATCCGCGCCGCTCTGCGCCACGCCTGCCTCGACATCAAGGTGATCCCCGTAATCTGTGGCAGCGCATTCAAGAACAAGGGCGTACAGCCGCTTCTCGACGCCGTGGTCGATTTCTTGCCTTCACCCACCGATATCCCGGCCGTCCAAGGTACGGATCCAAAAGGCCGTGAAGTCGAACGGCGCCCGGACGACAAGGAACCGTTCTCTGCCCTTGCGTTCAAGATCATGACCGACCCCTTCGTCGGCAACCTCACCTTCCTGCGCGTGTACTCGGGCACTCTCGAGTCGGGCGCCGCCGTGCTCAATTCCAAGAAGGAGAAGAAGGAGCGCATCGGGCGGCTGCTGAAGATGCACGCCAACAAGCGTGAGGACATCAACGAGATCTATGCTGGCGATATCGTCGCCGCGGTCGGCCTGCGAGATACGACGACCGGCGACACCTTGTGCGACGATCGCGATCCGATCGTGCTGGAGTCCATCGAGTTTCCCGAGCCGGTGATCTCGGTCGCCATCGAGCCGAAGACCAAGGCGGATCAAGAGAAACTCGGGATGTCGTTACAGAAGCTGGCGACTGAAGACCCGTCGTTCCGCAGGACTACCGACCGCGACACCGGTCAGACGATCATCTCCGGCATGGGTGAGCTTCACCTCGAGATCATCGTCGATCGCTTGCTGCGTGAGTTCAAAGTGGACGCCAACGTTGGCAAGCCCCAGGTTGCGTACAAGGAAACCATTCGCGGCACTGTCGAGCAGGAACACAAATTCATCCGTCAGACCGGTGGTCGCGGTCAGTACGGTCACGTTGTGATCCGCCTCGAACCGTTCGTCGGCGAGAAGAACCTCGAGTTCGTCGACGGCACCAAGGGCGGAGTCGTGCCGCGCGAGTACATTCCCGCTGTCGAAAAAGGCGTCAGGGAAGCGATGGATACCGGTGTCCTCGCCGGCTATCCCACGGTCGACATCAAGGTCACGCTGCTCGACGGCTCCTACCATGAGGTCGATTCGTCGGAGATCGCGTTTAAGATCGCCGCTTCGATGGCGTTCAAGGAGGGTGCCGCCAAGGCAAACCCGATCATTCTGGAACCGGTGATGTCGGTCGAGGTCGTCGTTCCGGAGGAGTTCGTCGGGGATGTCATCGGGGATTTGAGCTCACGGCGCGGCAAGATCCAGGGGATGGACTCGCGAGCGGGCGCACAGGTAGTTACGGCGCTCGTGCCGCTGGCGCAGATCTTCGGTTATGCGACCGATCTGCGGTCGATGACGCAAGGGCGCGCGACGTACACGATGCAGTTCTCGAAGTATGAACCGGTTCCGCAGATGATCTCGGAAGAGATTACGGCGAAGGCGTCGTAGTCTGTTCGGGTGGCCAACGGAGGAGTGAACGATGGCAAAACAGAAATTCGAGCGTAAGAAGCCGCACGCGAACGTCGGGACGATCGGGCATATCGACCACGGCAAGACGACCTTGACCGCGGCGATCACCAAGGTCCTGGCAAAGAAGGGCTTGGCACAGTTCACGCCGTTCGACCAGATCGATAAGGCGCCGGAAGAAAAGGCCCGCGGAATCACCATCGCGACGGCTCACGTCGAATATGAGACCACGAAGCGTCATTACGCTCACGTCGACTGCCCCGGGCACGCTGACTACGTCAAGAACATGATCACCGGTGCGGCCCAGATGGACGGCGCCATCCTGGTGGTGGCCGCTGTCGACGGTCCGATGCCACAGACCCGTGAGCACATTCTCCTGGCTCGTCAGGTCGGTGTGCCGGCTATGGTGGTCTTCATGAACAAGGTCGACATGGTCGACGATCCCGAGCTCCTCGACCTCGTCGAGCTCGAGGTGCGCGAGTTGCTGTCGCGCTACGAGTTCCCTGGCGACGATATTCCAATCGTCCGCGGCAGCGCCCTGAAGGCGCTCGAGGGCGATGAAAGCGAGCTCGGTGAGCCGTCGATCCTCAAACTGATGGAAGCGGTCGACAGCTACATTCCGCAACCGCAACGTGAGATCGAGAAGCCGTTCCTGATGCCGGTCGAAGACGTGTTTACCATCAGCGGCCGTGGCACCGTCGCTACGGGCCGCATCGAACGCGGTCGCATCAAGGTCGGCCAGGAAATCGAAGTCGTCGGTATCCGTCCGACCCAAAAGACGGTTGTGACCGGCGTCGAAATGTTCCGCAAACTGCTCGACGAAGGCGAAGCGGGTGACAACATCGGCGCCTTGCTGCGTGGCCTGAAGCGAGAGGAAGTCGAGCGCGGCCAGGTGCTCGCCGCGCCTGGGGCCATTACCCCTCATACCAAGTTCGATGCCTCGATCTACGTCTTGACGAAGGAAGAAGGTGGCCGACACACGCCGTTCTTCAACGGCTATCGCCCGCAAGCCTACTTCCGGACAACCGACGTGACAGGCGTGGTGACGCTTCCCGAGGGTACGGAGATGGTGATGCCCGGCGACGACGTGAAGGTGAAGATCGAGCTGATTACACCGATCGCCATGGACGAAGGCTTGCGCTTTGCCATTCGCGAAGGCGGCCGCACGGTAGGCGCCGGCGTTGTGACGAAGATCAACGAATAGCCCGGTTGGAATCGGAACGGTTCACACACCGATGACGGACGCGACTACAGAATGAATGAAAAGATCAGAATCCGCTTGAAAGCGTACGATCATCGGTTGCTCGACCAATCGGTGAAAGAGATTGTCGAAACCGTTCGGCAGACAGGTGGTCGAGTGGCGGGACCGATCCCGCTGCCGACGCACATCGAACGGTTCACCGTCAACCGTTCGCCTCACGTAGACAAGAAGTCGCGAGAACAATTCGAGATCCGTACACACAAGCGACTTCTCGACATCCTCGAGCCGACGCAACAGACCATCGATGCTCTCGGAAAGCTGGACCTTGCGGCCGGCGTCGACGTCGAGATCAAGTTGCAATGAGGCGGTGAGGGACTGGGTGAGCCAAGAAATGGTTGGATTGATCGGCAAGAAGAGGGGCATGACCCAGGTCTTCAATGCCTCCGGCGAGATGATCCCGGTCACGGTCATCGAAGCCGGACCATGCACCGTCGTGCAGGCCAAGAGCGCCGCTACCGACGGCTATGCCGCCGTTCAGCTGGGCTTCGGTGAGCGCAAGGCACAGCGGGCGGTCAAGCCTTTCCGCGATCACTGTCTGAAAGCTGGCAAGGGAGTATTCGTCACCTTGCGCGAATTTCGCACGAGTACCGACGACAGCTTCAGTGTTGGGCAAGAGCTCAAAGTCGACGAAATCTTCAAACCCGGTGACTTCGTCGATGTCACCGGGACGTCAAAAGGCCGCGGCTACGCGGGCGTCATCAAGCGACATGGGTTCGGCGGATTTCCCGCCAGCCACGGAACCCATGAGACGTTTCGCCACGGCGGATCGATTGGTAATCGCTCTTTCCCCGGACGCGTTTTCAAAGGCAAGCGCATGGCCGGGCAGTACGGCGCGGAGACCGTCACGACCCAGAATCTCGAAGTCATTGCCGTGCGCGCGGACGAGGGCTTGCTGCTCGTGCGCGGCGCTGTACCCGGCGCACGCAACGGATTCCTCGTCATCCGTCAGGCAGTGAAGGGAGATCGCCGTGGCTGAGCCGATTTCAATACAGGTCGTCTCGCAGCAGCGGCAGCCCGTTGGAGAAATGACGCTGCCGGACAAGATCTTCAACGGACCCGTTCGCCAACACCTCTTGTATGAGGTCGTACGCATGCAGCGGGCAAACCGTCGCGCTGGCACGGCCGCCACGAAGACTCGCGCGGCTGTCAGCGGCGGCGGCGCCAAGCCGTGGCGGCAAAAGGGTACAGGGCGCGCGCGCGCCGGCAGCAACCGGTCGCCAATCTGGGTCGGGGGAGCCACGATCTTCGGGCCGCAACCGCGCGACTACTCTTACCGCATGCCGGCGTCTGCCCGAAGAGCGGCTCTCTGTGCCGCGCTCGCTGCCAAAGCTCGCGACGGTAAACTCTTGATCGTTGATAAGATCACGCTGGCGGAACCGAAGACCAAGTTGCTTGCCAAGGTACTCAGCGACCTCGAGGCTCCGAACGCTCTCATCCTTACGGCGGAAAAAGATGTCGCACTCGAGCGCGCCGGTCGCAACCTGCCGCACGCCAAGGTTCTCCGCGTCGAAGGTGCCAACGTCTACGATCTCCTGCGTTATGACCGGCTGATTCTGTCGCAAGATGCCATCGAGGCATTGGAAAAGAGGTTGGGGGCATGAAGAGCCTGGAGCGGTTGATCACCGCCCCCTTGATCACCGAGAAGGGCACGCTGGTCAACGAGCAGGGAAACCAGGTCGTGTTTCGCGTCCGTCCCGAAGCGAACAAGGTGGAGATTCGCAAGGCGATCGAGGCGTTCTTCAAGGTGAAGGTCGAGAAGGTGCGGACCTCCAACTACATGGGAAAGATGCGTCGAGTCGGCCGATCGATGGGCCGCCGTCCGCGCTGGAAGAAGGCCTACGTCACCTTGGCCGAAGGCCAGCGCATCGACTTCTTTGAGAACGTGTGATCCATGCCTACTCGTCGGCTGAAACCGCTCACCCCTGGACAGCGCCAACGCAGCGTCCTCGATTTTTCTGAATTGACCAAGAAGGCTCCGGAAGCCGCGCTTCTGGAGTCGAAAGGCCGCACCGGAGGGCGCAACGCGCAGGGACGTATCAGCATGCGGCACCGCGGCGGTGGTCACAAACGCCGCTATCGCATCGTCGACTTCCGCCGCACGAAGGACGCCGTCCCGGGAAAGATCGCTGCCATCGAGTACGACCCGAACCGGTCTGCGAATCTGGCGCTGGTACACTACGCTGACGGAGAGAAGCGCTACGTCCTGGCACCTGTGGGTATCCGTGTCGGAGACCAGATCGAATCCGGCCGGGAAGCGGACATCAAGCCGGGAAACTCGCTCGCATTGGGGCAGATTCCAACCGGCACGATGGTCCACAATATCGAGCTCAAGCCTGGGCGCGGTGGCCAGCTGGTACGCAGCGCCGGCTCCGCAGCGCAGTTGATGGCCAAGGAAGGTTCCATGGCGCTGCTGCGCTTGCCCTCCGGCGAGCTGCGCTACGTGCCCGCCATGTGCAGGGCGACAATTGGTCAAGTAGGGAACACCGATCACGAGAACATCGCCGTCGGAAAGGCGGGCCGCACTCGGTGGGCCGGCCGTCGCCCCCGTGTTCGCGGTATGGCGATGAATCCAGTCGACCATCCGCACGGTGGCGGTGAGGGGCGTTCGAAAGGCAACCACCCGAGCTCTCCGTGGGGTCAACCCGCGAAGGGATTCAAGACTCGGTACAATCCGCGCACCGACCGGTTCATCGTGAAGCGGCGCGGTAAGTAGGTGAAAGAGTGAGTCGTTCGATCAAGAAGGGACCGTTCCTGGATGCCCACCTTCTCAAGAAGGTGGAGTCGATGAACTCATCCAAGGACAAACGCGTCATCAAGACCTGGTCGCGGCGTTCGACGATCATCCCCGAGATGGTCGGCCACACGTTCGCGGTCCACAATGGTCGCAAGTTCATTCCGGTCTTCGTTTCCGAGAACATGGTGGGCCACAAGCTCGGTGAGTTCTCGCCGACCCGCACCTTCCACGGACACTCCGGGGACCGCAAAGCGGAAGTGAAGAAGGTCTAGGAGTCTTCATGGAGGCACGGGCAGTCAGCAAGCACCTGCGGATCACGCCCCAAAAGGCGCGCATTGTCGGTGATATGATCCGCGGTAAGCGCGTCGAGGAAGCGCTCATGATCCTCGATTTCGTGCCGCGCAAGGCAGCCCGATTGATCTCGAAGACCCTGCGCTCGGTGATCGCCAATGCCGAGAATACTCAGCGAGTTGATGTCGATCGCCTTTACGTGAGCCGCATCACGGTGGACGAAGGCGTAACAGTGAAGCGGTTTCTGCCGCGAGCGCACGGACGGGCGACGCCGATCAAGAAGCGCAGCAGTCACATTACGATCGTCGTCGACGAACGGCAGGGGAGCTAGCAGGTATGGGTCAGAAAGTTCATCCGAAGGGATTCCGCCTGGGCGTCATCGAGCATTGGGATTCGAAGTGGTTTGCGTCACGCGGTGAGTACGCCGATCTACTCCACGAGGACCTGCGTTTGCGCCGCTTCTTGAAGGAACGGCTGTACCACGCCGGCATCTCCAAGATCGAGGTCGAGCGCGCCGCCAGCAAGGCGAAGATCAATATCTATACGGCGCGTCCTGGGATCGTCATCGGAAAAAAAGGCACCGAAATCGAAAAGCTGAAGACAGAGATCGGCAAACTGACGACGCGTGAATCGTTCATCAACATCCACGAGGTGCGTCGCCCCGATGTCGATGCCCAGCTGGTGGCGGAGAACGTCGCGCTGCAGCTCGAACGCCGCGTCGCCTTTCGCCGGGCGATGAAAGAGGCCGTCGGGCGAGCCACGCGTATGGGTGCCCAGGGCGTGCGGATCCAGTGCGCCGGTCGGCTCGGCGGCGCTGAGATCGCGCGTACGGAATGGTACCGCGACGGCCGCGTACCCTTGCACACGCTGCGCGCGGACATCAGCTACGGTTTTGCGGAAGCCAAGACCACCTACGGCGTCATCGGGATCAAGGCTTGGGTCTTTCGCGGCGAAGTGCTGACCAGCGAAGAGGAGCGCCAGAAAGCAGCAGCGGGCGCCTGAGAGCGGGCTCGACGGACGAATCATGTTAGCACCGAAAAAAGTAAAATACCGAAAGATGCAAAAGGGGCGCATTCGCGGCATCTCGTCGCGCGGCAATACCCTGGCATACGGTGACTTCGGGTTGCAGGCGATCGCCAACGGCACAGTGCCGGCGCGCCAGCTCGAAGCCGCACGAGTCGCGCTGACGCGCTATATCAAGCGCGGCGGGCGTGTGTGGATCCGCATCTTTCCCGACAAGCCGCTCACCAAGAAGCCTGCCGAAACACGCATGGGAAAAGGGAAGGGGTCGCCGGAGCTGTGGGTGGCCCCTGTGCGTCCCGGTCGCATCATCTTCGAGATGGAAGGTGTCACGCGCGATTCGGCGCGCGAAGCTTTCCGCCTCGCGGCGCAGAAGTTGTCCGTCCCGACGCAATTCCGCGAACGTCATAGCGTTGTAACGGGAGAAACTGATGCGAGCTAAAGACGTGCGCGAGCTGAGCGATGACGAGCTCGTGACCAAGGAACGGGAGCTGACAGAGTCGCTCGCAATGTTGCGGTTGCGGTTCCAAACGAACCAACTCGAAAGCCCAGCTCGCATGGGCCTGGCGCGGCGCGACATCGCGCGCATCCGAACGGTGCGCCGCGAGCGCGACCTCAAGCGGAACGAATAGTGAGATCGATCATGCGTGGAAAAGCCAGAGTTCGAGACGGCCTCGTCGTCAGCGACAAGATGGACAAGACGGTCATCGTGCAAGTGGAGCGCCTCGCTCCGCATCGCAAATACCAGAAGTATCTGCGACGCGTGAGCAAGGTGAAAGCACACGACGGGGCCAATACGTGCAAGATCGGCGACCGTGTCCGGATCATCGAATCGCGTCCGCTGAGCCGCGACAAGCGGTGGCGGGTTCAGCAGGTTCTCGAAAGGGCTGTTTGAAGCCGCTTCACGGCGGTTTTTGGGAGATACCCGGCCATGGTGCAGACGGAAACGATACTCGACGTTGCGGACAACTCAGGTGCTCGCAAAGTGCTGTGCATCAAGGTTCTGGGTGGCAGCCGGCGCCGCTATGCCTCGCTAGGTGACATCATCGTGGTGTCGGTCAAGGAAGCGATCCCGAATGCCAAAGTGAAGAAGGGCGACGTGACGAAAGCGGTCATCGTCAGAACCAAAAAAGAGGTCGGACGCGCGGATGGCTCGTACATCCGCTTCGATTCGAACTCGGCCGTCCTGGTCGACAACCAGCGCGAACCGGTCGGTACCCGCATTTTCGGCCCGGTGGCGCGTGAGCTGCGCGCCAAACGGTTCATGAAGATCCTGTCGCTGGCGCCCGAGGTGCTCTGAGCGGAGCAAAAAGAGAGATGCGTGCCTCCATTCGCAAGAACGATACGGTCGTTGTCATCGCCGGCCGCGAACGCGGTAAAACGGGGAAGGTTCTTCGTGTCCTCCCGAAGGACGGTCGCGCGGTGATCGAACGGCTCAATCTGGTAAAGCGCCATTCGAAAGGCCGTGGCGCCGGTGCGGCGCATGGAATCGTCGAGAAGGAAGCGCCGATCCATCTGTCGAATCTGATGATTTTGTGCGACCGCTGCAACGCGCCCGTAAGGATGGGAAAGAAACGACTCGACGATGGCACGAACAAGCCATACAGCGTGCGAGTCTGCCGGCGCTGCGGCGAGCAACTCGATCGGTGAAACGATGGCTAGATTGCTGGATCTCTACAAGAAAGAAGTCGTGCCGAAGCTCATGAAGGATATGAGCTATCAGAACGTCATGCAGGTTCCGCGTTTGGACAAGATCGTCATCAACATGGGTTTGGGTGAAGCGATCCAGAATCCCAAGATTCTCGACGCAGCTGTCGAGGAGATGGGAGCGATCAGTGGCCAGAAACCGGTCGTTACCAAATCAAAGAAGGCGATCGCCAACTTCAAGCTGCGCGAAAACCTGCCGATCGGGTGCATGGTGACCTTGCGCGGTGAACGGATGTACGAGTTCTTCGACCGCCTGGTGACGGTGGCGCTGGCGCGCGTGCGCGATTTCAAGGGTGTATCGGACGCTTCGTTCGACGGTCGGGGCAACTATGCGCTCGGCGTACGCGAGCAGATTATTTTTCCGGAGATCGATCTCGACAAGACCGAGAAAATCAAGGGACTGACCGTGTGCATCAACACGACGGCGAGGACGGATGCCGAAGGTAGGGCGCTGTTGCAGGCGCTCGGCATGCCGTTTCGCAGCTAGGAGCGAAGGACGTGGCGAAAACTTGCTTGCGCGTAAAGGCTCAGCGGACTCCAAAGTTCAAGGTGCGCGCCTACAATCGCTGCCCGCGGTGTGGACGCCCGCGCGCTTACTATCGGCGCTTCAAGTTGTGTCGTCTATGCCTGCGGCTACTGGCTCTTCGCGGCGAGGTTCCGGGACTGACCAAGGCAAGTTGGTGAGAAGGGTAATCATATGGGTATGACCGATCCGATCGCCGATTTGCTGACGCGCATTCGCAACGGCTTGCATGCGCGCAAAGAGCAGGTCGAAATTCCTTGGTCGCGCGTGAAGGAGGGCCTCGTCCACGTCATTGCCTCCGAGGGTTTTCTGGGCGACTGCAGCGTAGTCGAGCACGACGGGCGGCGCCTGGTGCGTGTATTGCTCAAGTACGACGAGCGCAACAAGCCGGTTATCTCGGGCATCAAGCGCATCAGTCGCCCGAGTCTGCGGGTGTACGTCGGGGTCAACGAGATTCCCACCGTGCGCGGCGGGATGGGAACCAACATCCTTTCGACGCCGCAAGGATTTTTGACGGATCGGGAAGCACGCAAGCGCAACGTCGGCGGTGAGATCGTCTGCGCGGTTTGGTGAAGAAGCGGAAATGTCACGCGTTGGAAAGATGCCGGTAGGGTTGCCGAGCGGGGTTACAATCGATCTTGCCGCGGGCGGCGTCAAAGTAAGCGGCCCAAAGGGCAAGCTGGAGTGCAAGCTGCCGGCCGGCGTGAAGGTGGAGGTCGGCGACGGCAAGCTGCAAGTGCAGCGCACTGCCGAAACACGCGAAGGCCGTGCCGCGCACGGACTGACGCAACGCTTGATTGCCAACATGGTCCATGGCGTGACCAAGGGCTTCGCTCGCACGCTGGAAATCGTTGGCGTCGGCTACCGCGCCGAAGCCCGCGGCCAAGCCCTTCATCTCAGTTTGGGTTACTCGCATCCGATCCTTTTCCAGCTCCCGCCCGGAGTCGAAGCGAAAGTGGACAAGCAGACTGTGATCACGCTCGAGAGCAGCGATCGGCAGTTGCTGGGCGAGACAGCCGCGCAGATTCGCGGCTTGCGCCCGCCCGAGCCCTACAAGGGCAAGGGAGTGCGTTACGCCGATGAGCATATTCGCCGCAAGGCCGGCAAGGCTGCCGGCGCCGCCGGAGGAGGCTGATCGCCATGGCGTTGTCACCAAAGATGCTGTCGCGCCAGCGACGCCAGAGCCGCGTTCGCCGTCGTCTGCGGGGAATGGATGCGCGTCCCCGTTTGTGCGTCTATCGCAGCGGCAAGCATATCTACGCTCAGGTGATCTCGGACGAAACCGGGCGCACACTGGCGTCGGCCTCGACGCTGTCAGCGGCTCTCAAGGAGGCTGGCAAGAGCGGCAACAAAGACGCGGCCAAGCGGGTTGGTGCGCTCATCGCGCAGGTTTGTCAGGAGCGGGGCATCCGCGACGTGGTGTTCGACCGAAACGGGTTTCTCTATCACGGGCGGGTCAAAGCTCTAGCCGAAGCGGCACGGGAAGCCGGCCTGCAGTTCTGACAATTGATCCGCGGAGATCATATGGCGTTGGATAAGAGCAGAGAACGAGTGGATGCGCAGAGTCTGGAGCTGAAGGAACGGGTCGTACAGATCAACCGCGTCGCCAAGGTCGTCAAGGGTGGCCGGCGGTTCAGCTTCAGCGCGCTGGTGGTTGTCGGTGATGGCAACGGACACGTTGGCTTCGGCACCGGAAAGGCGAAGGAAGTTCCGGAGGCCATCCGCAAAGCGATCGATCGAGCCAAGAAGACTCTGGTAGCAGTTCCTCTGGTGGAGGGCAGCATTCCCTACGACGTCGAAGGTCACTTCGGCGCCGGGCACGTGCTGTTGCGCCCAGCCGCCGAGGGTACCGGTGTGATTGCCGGCGGCGGTGTTCGTGCGGTCGTCGAGCTCGCGGGTGTGCGTAACGTGCTTACGAAGTGTCTCGGCTCGAACAATCCTCACAACATGGTCAAAGCGGCCATGCAGGCGTTGAGCGAGCTGCGGGCGCCGGAGTTGATCGCGGCGACACGCGGCAAAGAGCTCGCGGAGTTTCGCAGGTAGACCATGGCAGAGAGTCGCATGTTGAAAGTAACCCAGGTGCGCAGCGCCATCGGTACGCAGCAGCGGCAGCGCGACACGCTGCGTTCGCTCGGCCTGCGTCGCCGTGGCAGGACGGTGATTGTCCGCGACACGCCTGCAACCCGCGGCAGAATTCACGCCGTCGCTCACCTGGTCAAGGTGGAAGAGTGATGGATCTGAGCAATCTGAAACCGGCTTCCGGTGCAGTGCGCGACCGCAAGCGACTCGGACGAGGGCCGGGCTCCGGACTTGGCAAAACGTCGGGACGTGGCCACAAAGGAAAAGGGGCGCGCTCCGGAGGGAATACGCCGCCCGGTTACGAAGGCGGGCAGATGCCTCTGCAGCGCCGCTTGCCGAAGCGGGGATTCAACAATCCATTTCGCGTCGAGTATAGCGTCGTCAATCTAGGTCAGCTGGAGAAGGTCTTCGCGGCAAACGATGTCGTCGACCTGCAAGCATTGCAGGCGAAACATCTGGTGCGGCCTCGCGCGTCCATGGTGAAGATCCTCGCGAAAGGGCAGGTCAGCAAGCCGCTTACCGTGAAGGCCCACAAGTTCAGCGCTGCCGCCCGTGCTCAGCTCGAAGCGGCCGGCGGGTCGGTGGAGGAGCTCGCCAGTGCTTGATGGTTTTCAGGGCGCCTCCAAGATCCCGGAGCTGCGCCGCCGATTGCTGTTCACCATGCTGATGCTGGCGGTCTATCGCGTCGGCGTGGCCGTCCCGACGCCCGGGATTGATACCGCGGCGATGCAGGATTTCTTCGAGCAGGCGGCGCAGACCATGTTCGGGTTCGTCAACTTGATGTCCGGAGGGGCGCTCGAGAGATTTTCGATCTTCGCGTTGGGCATCATGCCCTACATCAGCGCCTCGATCATCTTGCAGCTGCTCACAGTCGTCATTCCACCACTCGAACGCCTTTCAAAGGAAGGTGAAGCTGGCCGCCGAAAGATCACACAGTACACGCGTTACGGCACAGTGGGACTGGCGTTCGTTCAGAGCCTGTTCATCAGCGTCGGTATCGAGAGTCTGCAGACACCAGGAGGGTCCAGCCTCGTCTATCATCCAGGAATGGCCTTCCGCCTCATGACGGCGCTGACTCTGACCGCAGGCACGGTATTTCTGATGTGGGTCGGTGAGCAGATCTCGGAGCGCGGCATCGGCAATGGTATCTCGCTGATCATCTTCGCCGGCATCGTCACCGCCATTCCGTCGGCGCTGTCGGCGACCTACGAGTACGTTGTCAACGGAGAAATGTCGATCATGGTGGCGCTCGGCATCGGCATCTTCATGGTTGCTACCGTTGCCTTCATCACGTTCATGGAGCGTGGCCAGCGACGTGTGCCAGTGCAGTATGCCAAGCGCGTCGTCGGTGGGCGTATGTACGGCGGCCAGAGCTCGCATCTACCGCTGAAGGTCAATACACCGGGCGTCATTCCAGCGATCTTCGCGTCTTCGCTGCTGATCTTTCCGGCGACGATTACGCAGTTCGTCGATCATCCGTATGCCCATGCGGTGACGAATCTGCTGCTTCCCGGCAGCCTGTCGTACGACATTCTGTACGTCGGGCTGATCGTCTTCTTCTGCTATTTCTATACAGCAGTGACCTTCAACACCGTGGATGTCGCTGACAACATGAAGAAGTTCGGTGGCTACATTCCCGGCATTCGGCCCGGCCCGCGCACTGCGGAGTACATTGACCGCATCCTGAGCCGCATCACCCTCGGCGGAGCGATCTATCTGTCGGCGGTTTGTATCCTGCCGACTCTCCTGATCCGCCAGGTCAATGTCCCGTTCTTCTTCGGAGGGACGGCACTGCTGATCGTCGTCGGTGTGGCCCTGGATACGGTAGCGCAAATAGAAACGCACCTGCTGACTCACAGCTACCAAGGCTTCATGCGACGGGGGCGTTTCAAGGGACGGCGTGGGTGAACCTGCGGAGGCCGACGTGCGCCTGGTTCTGATCGGAGCACCCGGATCGGGTAAGGGAACACAAGCGAAGCTTTTGGGAGAGCATATCAACGTGCCGCACATTTCATCGGGGGATATCCTACGTGACGCCATTCGCCGCAACACCGGATTGGGAATGAAGGCGAAGACGTACATGGACCGCGGCGAGCTCGTGCCCGACGGCGTGCTTCTCGGGACCATGGACGAGCGCTTGCAGGAAGACGATTGTCGGCAAGGCTTCATCCTCGACGGCTTTCCGCGCACTGTCCCGCAAGCCGAATCACTGACTTCGATGCTCGCCAACCATCAAGCCGATCTCGACCACGTTGCCTGGATTCGGGTACCGCCGACGGAGCTGGTCCGACGTCTCAGCGGTCGCCGCACTTGCAAGAGCTGTGGCGCGCTCTACCACGTCTCGTTCGATCCTCCCAAGCACGAGGGGATTTGCGACAAGTGCGGCGGCGAGCTGTTTCAGCGCGAAGACGATCGCGAGACGACCATTCTCGCGCGCCTCAAGGTGTACGAAGAGCAGACGGCGCCCCTCGCGACTTTTTACGATGCCCGCAGCCTGCTGATCGAAGTCGATGGT
>Ga0187892_10003420_pt1 | contig 29078 bp, 28 predicted proteins | sample MA1701073metaG_FD_139345 | JGI IMG/M metagenome (GOLD analysis project Ga0187892, IMG submission 139345) | Bio-ooze microbial communities from a basaltic lava cave in the Kipuka Kanohina Cave System on the Island of Hawaii, USA - MA170107-3 metaG ... | reverse complement strand
CGACGCGGCTAGCCCGACGCGGCCGCGTCCAGCCAGCCGGCCGGGAAGCTGAAGACGTTGGCGGGCTCGTGGAAGAGCCCGTGGTCGCGGCGGAGACGCTCGACCATGGCGAGGGCGTAGGGCGCCCCCTCCAGGAGCTGGGCCAGCATCAGGTCGTCGAGCCGGAGGCCCGCCCGCCGGGCCGCCGTCGCGCAGAGGTCCCGCGTCGCCGCGTCCACCCCCGCCGCGGGCTCCGACAGGACGGGCGGCGGGGTGACGGCGGGCGCTGCGGCCCCCGGCACCAGCGCCGGCCGGCGCGCGTGCCAGGGCGTGGCTCGCTCGTAGGCGTGGCCGATCCGCAAGATGGCGGCCTCGCCGAAGGGCCGTCCGAGGACCTGCAGGCCGAGCGGCAGCCCGCCCCGGCCGAACCCGCAGGGCAGCATGAGCACCGGCTGGCCCGTCACGTTCCAGGCCGTGAGCGGGCTCGGCCGCTGCCAGAACGACACGCTCCGGTAGTCGGCCAGGCGCGGGGCCTCGCCGAGCCCGGCCGTGACGAAGGCGTCGAACCGCGCGTAGAGCGGCTCCATCTCCAGCATCAGCCGCCGGTGCTCGCGCATGGCCTGCACGTAGTCGTTGGCCGTGAACAGCACGGCCGGCAGCGCCCGGGCGCGGAAGTCGGCGCCGAACTCGCCGGGGCGGGCCATCAGGTCCCGCTGGTGGACGCTCAGGATCTCGGTCTCGGCGATGATGATCTTGACGTCGAAGTAGCGGGCGAGCGGCCGCACCCGGCACTCGTCGAGCTCGGCCCCGAGGCCGCGCAGCACGTCGAGCGCCGCGTCCATGGCCCCCCGGAGGTCCTCCGAGGCCGGGAGGTCCTCCTCCCAGTGGTGGCGCAGCACGCCGATGCTCAGCCCGCGAAGGTCGGGACCGACGGCCTCGCGGTAGCGGACCGGCGGCCGGCGCACGCTGCCCGCGTCCCGGGGGTCGTGGCCGGCCAGCGCCTCCAGCACGATGGCGCAATCCTCCACCGTGCGCGCGAGCGGCCCGCAGTGGTCGAAGGTGTAGGAGTTGGTGACGACGCCCGCCCGGCTCACGAGCCCGAACGTGGGCATCAGGCCGACAACGCCGCAGTGAGACGCCGGCCCGCGGATCGACCCGCCCGTGTCGGAGCCGAGCGCCATCGGCACGAGGCCGGCGGCGACCGCCGCCCCGGAGCCGGTGGAGGATCCGCCGGTGAAATGGACGAGGTTCCACGGGTTGCGCGCGGGCGGCCACGGGAGGTCGAACGATGGTCCGGCATGCGCCATCTCGTGCGTGGCGAGCTTGCCGAGCAGCACGGCGCCCGCTTCGTAGAGCCGCCGGGTGGCGGCGGCGTCCTCGGCCGGCACGCGGTCGATGAAGATGCGCGAGTGCGCGGACGTGAGGATGCCCCGGGTGTCGTAGATATCCTTGAGCCCGAACGGGATGCCGTGGAGGGGCCCGCGCGGGCCGGACGCCGCGATCTCCGCCTCGGCGCGACGCGCCTGCTCGCGGGCCAGGTCGAACGTGCGGGTGATGAACGCCCGCGTCTGGCCGTCGTGGTCTTCGACGCGCCGGATCAGCGCCTCGGTCAGCTCGACGGGCGAGAGCGCCCGCGCCGTGATCAGCCGGGCCAGCTCGCCGATCGAGAGGTCATGCAGATCGGTGGCCATGAGCCTCGCGCCGCGCTCCGTGATGCGGTCGGGCAGTCTGCGCGGCCGGAGCCGCATCCGGGCGGGCGGACATGGCAGGTGTTCCCGGCGCGATGCTACTCCGGCCGGCCGGGGCCCGCAAGTCGCGTCGGGACGCCGCCGGCGATGACGGGCGCGTCCATCCGATGGACGGCGATCGCGTGCGCCGCGGCCGACGGGCGAAGTAGAATCCGGGGCATGGACGCCTACCGTGCCGTCGTCGACAAGCGCGATCAGCGCGCCTTCCTGCCCCGGCCGATCCCCGAGGGCGCCCTCGGTCGGATCCTGCAGGCCGGCCGCATGACCGGCAGCGCGAAGAACAGCGAGCCCAACCGGTTCGTGGTCGTCCGCGACCGCGAGCGCGTGACGGCGCTGGCCGCCCTCAGCCCCTTCGCCCCGTGGCTCGCCCGGGCCGCCGCGGTGGTCGTGATCGCGCAAACCGAGCGCCACGAGTTCGACGCCGGACGGTGCGCCCAGAACATGATGCTGGCCGCCTGGCGCGATGGGATCGGATCCTGCCCCGCCCATCCGTCCGAGGCGGAGGTCGGCAAGCTCCTCGGCATTCCCGAGACCATGCACGTCAACCGCGTGATCGGCTTCGGCTACATCGACCCCGCCCGGACCGCCCCGCCGCGCACGGTGGCGCGACCCCGCCGGCCGCTGGCCGAGCTCGTGCACTGGGAGCGGTGGTAGCCGGCCGGCGAGCGGCCCTCGTCAAGCGTGGCGGGCGACTACTTCCGCGAGCTCACGTTCGAGCGCCCGCAGCCGGGCGGCGGATCGGCTGGTTCCGCGTGGGCGGCGCGCCGTACGGCAGGTAAACCGCGTCCGGTCAGCCGAGGCCCAGCCGGTCGTGGGCGACCGCGCCCCCGACCACGGTGGCGAGCACCTCGATGCCGCCGATGCCCTCCCGCGCGATTGCGGTGGGATCGGCCGAGAGCACCGTGAAGTCGGCCAGCTTGCCGGGCTCGAGCGAGCCCAGCTCGTGCTCGCGGAAGGCCGCACGCGCGGAGTGGAGCGTGTAGCAGCGGACGGCCTCCTCGGCGGTCAGCGCCTCGGCGGGGTTGAAGGGCCGCCCGCTCGCCGTCCGCTGGTTGACCATGTCGTGAATGCCGAGGAGCGGGGCGCCCTGCACCACCGGACGGTCCGAGCTGCCGGGCACGAGGCACCCGGCGTCCAGGAAGCTCCGCTGGCGGTAGCACCACGCCGTCCGCTCGGGGCCGAGGGCGGCCAGCATCCCGTCGCCGATCTCGCTGATGAAGCGCCCCTGCGGCACCGGGATCACGCCCAGCGCGGCCAGCCGCCTGACGTCCTCGGGACAGCACACGCCGCAGTGCTCGATGCGATGCCGGTGGTCGGGACGGGGGTGGGCGGCGAGCGCGTCCTGATAGATGTCGAGCACGGTGGCGATGGCGCGGTCGCCGATGGCGTGGGTGGCCACCTGCCAGCCGGCCTTGTGGGCGCGTGTGATGATCCGGCGCAGACGCTCCACGTCCATCTGGAAGTACCCGCGGTTGCCGGGATCCCCCGCGAAGTGGTCGCACATGGCCGCGGTGCGGCCGATCAGCGAGCCGTCGGAGAACACCTTGACCGCCCCGAGCCGCAGCCACTCGTCCCCCCAGCCCGTGCGGAGGCCGAGGTCGAGGCCGAAGCCGTCGCCGTCGGCCGCAGCGTGGGGCAGGTCGTGGAGCGCCTCGGCCGCCACCATCAGCGTCGCGCGCACCCCGAGCCGGCCCTGGCGCCGCGCCGCCTGCCAGGCCGACAGCTCCACCGGGCTCCGGGCCACGAGCCCGCCGCCGACGCCGGCCTCCTGGACGCTGGTGAGGCCCTCGCGGAGGTAGTGCGCGCTGGCCCGGGCGATGGCCTCCACCAGCTCCGCCTCCGGATACGGGTACACGAGGGCGCGGACCAGCGCCTGGGCCTGCTCCTGGAGGAGCCCGGTGGGCCGGCCGGCGGCGTCCCGCTCCACCACGCCGCCCTCGGGCACCGCCGCCCGCTCGATGCCGATGGCCTCGAGCACCCGCCCGCCCACCACGCACATGTGACCCGAGGTGTGGCGGAGCCACACGAGGTGATCGGGGGCGACCGCGTCCAGCTCCGCCGCCGTCGGATGGCGGCCCTCGGCGAGCTTGTTCTGATCGTAGCCGCCGCCGACGATCCAGGAGCCGGCCGGCTGGCCGGCGGCGCGGGCCTTCACGGCGCGGAGGATGTCGTCGATGCGCTCGACGGGCGGGGAGGAGAGCGGGACGTCGCCGAGACCCATGCCGAAGGCCGGCATGTGGTTGTGGCCGTCGTGGAAGCCGGGCACCGCCGTGCGGCCCTGGAGGGACACCACGCGCTCGGCCCGGAGCTGCCGGCGCAGCTCGTCCCCGTCCCCCACCGCCACGATACGGCCCCGCCAGGTGGCCAGCGCGGTGGCGCGCGGCCGCGCGGGGTCCATGGTGAGGAGATTCCCGCCCTCCCAGATCCGGTCGACCCGCACGCGCCCTACCTCAGGAGGTCATCCACGGCGATGGGCGCTCGATGGGCTCGCCCCGGAACCATCCCGAGCGGCACGAGGCGGTCGTGCTCCGCGCGCTGCCAGCGTCGCGCCCCGAGCGGGACCTGCATGCGGCCACGGTAGCGGACCGGCGCGCCGGGGGTCAATGTCCCTCCGAGGAGACGGGGTCGGCTACGCGGCGGGGGGCGCCACCGAGACGCCGCGGGCCCCGGTCTTCTCGATGGCGCGGGCGACGAGGCCGGAGGCCTTGGCGTCCTCGACCACGCGCCGCAGCAAGGCCAGGCCGGCGTCCTTGCCGCGGGGCACGGCGATGGACTGCTGCACGGCCATGAAGCGCCCGTCCACGAGGCGCGAGCCCGGGAGCTTGCCCATCGCGTCGAGCAGCCCCTGGGTCAGGCCGGCGAGGGCGTCCGCCTTGCCCGTGGCCAGGAGGTCGACGGCGGCGTCGGCGCCCGGCGCCGACACCAGGCGGGCATGCTTCAGGCTGCGCCGGAGGTAGAGCTCGTAGTTGGCGCGGGCCGGGGCGGCCACGCGCACGCCCTCCCGGTCCACCTCGGCCGCCGTTCGGAGCGCCGAGCCGGCCGGCACCAGGTAGGTCGCCTCGATCTCGAGATAGGCGGCGGTGAAGCTCATCAGCGCCTCGCGCGCGGGATCCGAGCCGAGGAAGGCGAGGTCCCACGCCCCGCTGGGGGCGGCGTCGCCCATGACGGCGACGCTGTCGTAGGCGACGATCTCGACGGGCGCGGCGAGCCGCCGGCCGATCTCGTGCAGCAGGTCCACGGCCACCCCGCGCGACTCGCCGCTCGCCGGGTCCTTGGTGGCGAGGATGAAGTTCCCGTAGTTGATCCCGGCGCGGACGGTTCCGGTCGGGGCGAGGTCGGCGCGGACGGCGGGGCTGATGTCGGTCATGGCGGCGATCCTAGCAGCGCATGCTCGCCACGCTGGTGCCGCCGCCCGCCGAGGGGATCTCCACGCCGTACAGGATGGTGGCGGCGGGCGGCCGCTCGCGGTTGGTGTGGTCGGTGTGCCACTGCTCGGCCGGCGGCTGGCCGTTCCGGTGCCAGACCAGGCCGATGAGGGGGAAGCCCGGCATGTTGTGCTGGGAGTAGTGCTGCGCCATCGGCGGGCCGAAGGCGGTGGCGGCGGCCAGGTATTGCGACGGCGTCAGCGCCTGATCCCGGAACACCAGCGCCAGGTGCTCGGCCAGCGCGCGCTCGAGGGCGTGCCGCACGGGCGGGGCGATGGGGGCGGCGAGGTCGACGCCGGCCACCTCGGCGCCCAGCGAGGGATGGAGCGGGCGGATCTGCACGGCGGCCCGCCGGCGGGGTCAGGCCCCCGGGGAGGCCGGGGGCGCGGCCAGCGCCCGCGCATACAGCTCGTCGGTGTAGCCGCGCACGAGCAGATCGCCCCAGACGAGCACGGGCACCCGGAGGAGCCCGTCCTCGTGGACGAGCCAGTCCAGCGCCTGCGCCTCGTCGACGGGCTCGCGGGCGGCGTCGCGCTCGACGAAGCCGCCGCCCGCCTTGACCAGGAACCGGCGGGCGCCCCGGGCCAGGGCGAGGGCGCCCGCGCGGTCGACCGGATGGGTGTCGAGCGGCCGGCGCTCGAAGTCCAGGCCCGCCTCGGTCAGCGCGCGCCGGGCCAGCTCCGAGGACGGGCAGTTGCAGGTCTTGTCGTACAGGACGGCGCGCATGGTGGCTATGGCAGGAGGTCGGCCACCGAAAGCCGCGCGCCGCCGAAGGCCAGCGGGACCACGGCGGCCGGAGGAGCCAGCCGGGCGGCCGCGCAGTAGCGCCAGCCGAAGTCCGCCCCGTCGTCGGGCGCGGGATCACGGTACACCTCGAGGACCCGCTCCACGAGGTTCACGATCCAGTACTCGGGGATGGCCCCGCGCGCGTAGAGACTGCCCTTGTGGCGGCGGTCGACCTCGAGGCTCGACTCGGCGACCTCCACCGCGAGCACCGGATGGGCCGGGTGGGAGGCAAGATAGTCACCCGGGCGTCCCGGCACCACGACGAGATCGGGCTCGGGCTCCGACTCCTCGTCCAGCGACACGGGCGCCTGGAGGCGGACGATGAACCCCGGCGGCGTGACCGCCCGTAGCGCGTAGTCGACCTTGGTGACGGCACCGGCGTGATAGGGGCCCTGGGGCTCGGCGACCACGAGCTGGCCGCCGAGCAGCTCGATGGGCCCGCCCTGGAACGCCCCGAGCGCCACCAGCCGGTCGTACTCCGCCCGCCGCCAGCGCTTGACCGTCAGCGGGACCTGCATGCGCAGAGGGTAGCGGGCGCGCCGGATGGCTGTCAACGCGTCTGGGCTCCAGGCCGGACGGACGATCGACCCAGTCCGCGCGGCGGCCCGGCCACCGCCAAGGCCCGCGCTCGGGAGGTGCCGTGGGGCCATACCTGCCCCGTCACGGCTCGAGGTAGTAGCGGAGCACCTCGTTGGAGCCGCGGAGCCCGCCCAGCTTCTCGTCGATGAGCTGGTACAGCTCCCGGGCCAGCGCGGTCACGGGCATCGCCTGCTGCACGCGGTGTCCGCTCGCGACGGCGGCCGACAGGTCCTTGAGGCCGAGGAACGTCGCGGGCGGGTACTCGCCCCGCAGGATGGCGCCCTCCAGCGCGCGCAGCATCCAGCTGTCGGCCGTGCACGTGCGCAGCGTGTGGTAGAGCCGGTCCAGCGGCACGCCGGCCTGCCGGGCCATGGCGAAGGCCTCGCCGATGGCGAGGCGGCCCACGCCGATGATGAGGTTGTTGGCGAGCTTGCCCACGAGCCCGGCGCCGAGGGGTCCCAGGTGGAAGACGTGGGCGCCCACCGCGTCCAGGAGCGGCCGCTCGGCCTCCACCGCGGCCGCGTCGCCTCCGCAGAGGAGCGTGAGCGTCCCGGCGTCGGCGCCGGTCACGCCGCCGCTCACCGGGCAGTCGATCACGATCACGCCCTGCGCCCGGGCGCGCTCGGCCACGGGCAGGAGCTCGGACAGGGCGATGGTGCTGCAGACCATGACGGTGCCGGCGCGCATGGTGTCCAGGAGCCCGTCGCGCCCGCCCAGCACGGCCTCGACCTGGGCGCCGTCCATCACCATGAGCATCACGCTCCGGCACTCCGCCCCGATGGCGGCCGGATGCGGGGCGGCCCGCCCGCCGCGCTCGACGAGGCGCGCGAGCGGCGCGGGGGCGACGTCGTAGGCCAGCACGTCGTGGCCCGCCGCGAGGAGGTTACAGGCCATGCCGAAGCCCATCTGGCCGAGGCCGATGAAGCCCACCGTCCGCGCCGGCGCGCTCACGGGCGGGCGCCCCGCGCCGCCAGGAGGCAGGCGGCGTCGAAGCCGTAGAGCCGCGCGGTGTTGCCGCCGACGATCTTGGCCTGCTCGGCCACCGGCACCCCGGCCAGGATCTCGGTCAGGATCTGGCGGGAGCGCGGGAACGTGGACTCGCTGTGGGGGTAGTCGGAGCCCCACATCATGTTGTCCACGCCGATCACGTCGCGGAGGCGGATGCCGACGGCGTCCTCCTGGAAGCTCAGGCACACGTTCCGGTGGAAGAAGTCGCTCGGGCGCAGGTCGTCCCGGAACCGGTGGATGGCCTCCTCGTGGCGCTCGCGATACGTGTAGTCCATCGTCGACAGGAGGTGCGGGGCCCACGCCAGCTCGAACTCCACGATGGCCAGGCGCAGGCCCGGGTGGCGCTCGAACACACCGGAGAAGATCATGTCGCACATGGACAGGGCCGGGTAGAAGGCCTTGGTCGCGCGGCTCGTCGCGTCCCGCAGGGTCCTCTCGCCCGCCCCCCGGATCTTACCCTGCCGGCGCGTGGCCGTGTGCAGGCTCAGCGGCATGCCGAGCGCCTCGGCCGCCGCCCAGAACGGCTCGTACTCGGCCCGATCGTAGCGGCGGTTCTCGAGCGGGTACTCCGTGATCATGGCGCCGGCCAGGCCGAGGCGGGCCGCCCGCTCCAGCTCCCGCGCCCCCTCCTGGACGTCGTCCAGGTTGACCATGGCGATGCCCTTGAGCCGGGCGGGGTCCGCGCGGCAGAACTCGGCGAGCCAGTCGTTGTAGGCGCGGAAGATCGCCGACATGAGGGCCGAGTCCGCCACCTTGAAGTAGAAGAGGCCCTGGGAGGGATACAGGACCTCCCCCGCCACGCCGTCCTGCCGCATGTCGCCGAGGTGCTGCTCGGGGTCGTAGCCTCCGCGCGGCACGTCCTCGAAGCGCGCGGCGGAGGAGATGGTCTCGGGAGCGTCGAAGCGGGCTCCGGCGTTCGAGATGAGCCCGATGCCCGAGACGAACTGGTCGTCGACCACGAGCTGGTCGACGCCGTCCACCCGGCGCAGGCGCGGCGCCCGGTCGCGGAAGGCGCGGTCGATGCGCGTCGTCCAGAGGTCGGGCGGCTCGAACACGTGGGAATCGGACGAGAGCACCAGCTCGGGCAGCGTGACCATCTCCCTCTCTCCCTGGATCGTCGTCGCGGCGGGACGGGCTAGGATCCGGCCGTCCGCGGGTCCTCGGCCCGGCTGTGCTCGGTGGGGAGCGGCGTCGCCGTCAGCACCGTGACCTGGTCCGGGGCGTGGAACCGGTGCCAGCGGCCCCGCGGGACGACGCTCAGCATGCCGGCCGTCAGGGCGACCGACTCGGGCCCGTCGTCCATCATGACCGTCAGCGTCGTCGAGCCGGCGAGCACCTGCACCAGCTCGTCGCCGTTCGGATGGCGCTCCCACGGGCCGGCGCCGGAGAAGCTGCCCGCGAAGACGCTCCCGTTGCCGAACGGGGCGAGGACGGCGAACGCCGCGTGGGTGTCGGCGGCGGAGGTGTGCGGGCTCCGCTCGCGCAGGACCGGCCGCCCCGCCAGCTCGGCCTTCACGTCGACGGCCTCGAGCATCTCGCCTCCCGTGTGTGGTGCGTCGCCCCGGCGCGGGGGGGCGCCTCCCGGGTGGGGGCCGCCCCGGCGCGTGGCCCGCGGCTAGGCGCCCGCCTCGCCGCCCTCGGGCGCAGCCTTCCGCACGAGCTGCACCAGCGCCTCGTAGGGCTGGGCGCCGACCACGCCGTAGCGGCCGGCCACGAACGTGGGCACCCCGGTGATCCCGTACTGGCGCGAGAGCGTCCAGTCCGCGTCCACCGCGTCCTTGAACGTCCGCCGCTCCAGCACCTCGCGCGCCGCCTCGACGGGCAGGCCGAGGCGCTCCACGATGTCCAGCAGCACGGCCGGCTGCGAGATGTCGCGCGCGTCCACGAAGTAGGCGTGGAAGAGGGCGTCGTGGATCGCCTCTCCGCCCGGCTGGGTGTCGGCCCACTTGCCGAGCTCCTGGGCCAGACGGCTGTTGTACGTCCGCGTGCGCTCCCCGTAGGGCAGCCCCTCGGCGGCCATGCGCGCCTTCATGTCCCGCTGCATGGCGCCGAGGTCCACCTTGCGTCCCGCGAACAGGTCGGTCAAGAGGCGCCCCTCGGCCGGCGTGTCGGGGTGCAGGGGAAAGTGCACCCACTCGATCTTCACCTGGTGCTCGGTCCGGAGCCGCTCAATACGCACGGTACTGAGGTAGCACCAGGGTCAGACGTAGTCGGAGAAGATCTGGACCGTGACGGGCTCGGGCATCGCGCCTCCTCTCCCGCGGTCGCCGGCGCGGCCGCGACACGGGCGCCAGTATACCGCGGCGGGCGGGGCGCGGCGGCGCCCATGGGGGTATGCTGGAGACACGGGAGGCGGTCATGGACATCCTCGAGCGCCAGAGCATCGTCGTGGCCACTGACGAGGGGCTTCACGTCCTCGACGGCCAGGGCATCGGCCGGGTGGACGAGCTGGCAGGACGCGCGGTGTCGGCGCTCGCCCGCGACGCGGCCGGCTGGTGGGCCATCGTCGGCGGGCGGGAGCTCTGGCAAAGCCCCGACGCGCGCGCCTGGTCCCCCGCCGTCACGGTGGGCCGGCGGAAGGCGACCTGCCTCGGGACGAGCCCGGCCGGCCTCCTGGTCGGCACGGCGAGCGCCCACCTGCTGCGGCTCGAGGACGGCCGCCTCGCGCCGGTCCCCGCCTTCGACACGATGGACGGCCGGGCGGCCTGGCACACGCCGTGGGGCGCGCCCGCCGACGTCCGCTCCATCAGCGCCGGCGCCGATGGCGCGGTGTACGTCAACGTGCACGTGGGCGGCGTCGCCCGCTCCACCGACGGCGGCGCGAGCTGGCGCCCGGCGCTCGACATCGACCACGACGTGCACCAGGTCCTGGCGCCCCCGGAGCGGCCCGGCCTCGTCCTCGTCGCCGCCTACGACGGCTTCGGGGTGAGCGAGGACGGCGGCGACACCTGGCGGTGGGAGAACGCGGGGCTCCACGCCCACTACTGCCGGGCGGTGGCCCTGGCGGCGGGCACGGTGTACCTCAGCGCGTCCGCGGGCCACCACGGCCGCCGGGCGGCGCTCTACCGCCGGCTGCTGGACGGCGCCGGGCCCTTCGCGCGCTGCCGCGACGGGCTGCCCGAGTGGGTCGCGGACAACGTGGACACGGGCTGCCTGGCCGCCCGGGGGGCCACCGTCGCCATCGGCACCGAGGACGGGAGCGTCTTCGCGTCGACCGACGCCGGCGCGCGCTGGGCGCACCTGGCCAAGGGGCTGGCGCCCGTGCGCGCGGTGGCCTTCGCGTGACCCGTCGGCGCTGATCCCGTGGCGCTCGACGTCCCCGCCCTCCGGGCCGACACGCCCGGCGTCGCCAACGTCCTGCACTTCGACAACGCGGGCGCCGCGCTGCCGCCGCGGCCGGTGCTCGACGCGGTGACCGGCCACCTCCAGCGCGAGGCGGCCGTCGGGGGCTACGAGGCCGCCGCCGAGGCGGCCGAGCGGATGGCCGACGTGTACGCCGCCGTCGCCTCGCTGATCGGGGCCCGGCCCGAGGAGATCGCCTTCGTCGAGAACGCCACCCGGGCCTGGGACATGGCCTTCTACGCCATCCCCTTCAAGCCCGGGGACCGCATCGTGACGGCGCGGGCCGAGTACGCGTCGAACTATCTCGCGTTCCTGCAGATGAAGCGGCGGGCCGGCGTCGAGATCGACGTGGTGGACGACGACGCCGCGGGCCAGCTCGACGTGGCCGCGCTGGAGCGGGCGATCGGTCCGCGCACGCGCCTCATCGCCATCACCCACGTCCCTACCCAGGGCGGCCTCGTCAACCCGGCGGCGGCGGTGGGCGCGGTGGCCGCCCGCCACGGCCTGCTCTACCTCCTCGACGCGTGCCAGTCGGTGGGCCAGCTCGCCGTCGACGTCGGGCGCATCGGCTGCCACATGCTGTCCGCCACCGGGCGTAAGTACCTGCGGGGGCCGCGCGGCACCGGGTTCCTCTACGTCCGCCGCGACCTCGTCGCCACTCTCGAGCCCCCCTTCATCGACCTCGAGGCCGCCACGTGGATCGACGCCGACACCTACGAGGTCCGCGCGGACGCCCGCCGCTTCGAGAACTGGGAGCGCTACGTGGCCGGCCAGATCGGGCTCGGCGTCGCCGTCCGCTACGCCCTGGCCCTCGGCCTGCCCGCCATCGAGGCGCGGGTCAAGGCGCTCGCCGCGCTCCTCCGGCGCGAGCTGGCCCGGCGGCCCGGGGTGACCGTCCACGACCGGGGCGCCGAGCAGTGCGGGATCGTGACCTTCCTGAAGGCGGGCGAGGCGCCGGAAGCGACGCGGCGGCGTCTCGGGGCCCTCCGGATCAACGTCACCCACACCCTGGCGCGCTCCTCGCGGCTGGACCTGCCCGCGCGCGGCCTCGAGGCCCTCGTGCGAGCCAGCGTCCACTACTACAATGACGAGGCCGAGGTCGAGCGCTTCCTCCGCGCGGTGGCCGGGTAGCGCCCGGGCGCGTGTCGCCGAGCGCCCACCGGCAGGCCGTCCTGCTCCTGATCACCGTCGTGCTCGCGTGGGGGCTCGTCTGGCCGGTGAACAAGGCGATCCTGGCGTACCTGCCGCCCCTCTGGTCGGTGACGCTCCGCTCGGCCATGGCCACCGTGGCCCTCGTCGCCCTCCTGGCCGCGCGCGGCCGCCTCGCCTGGCCGCCCCGGGAGGACCTGCCGGTGCTCCTCGGCATCACGCTGCTCCACATGGTGGGCTTCACCGTCCTGTCCACCGTGGGGCTGGCGCTGGTGCCGGCCGGGCGCTCGGTGGTGCTCGCCTACACCACGCCCATCTGGGTCACGCCGGGCGCTCGCCTCTTCCTGGGCGAGCCGCTCACCCGCCGCCGGGCGGCCGGGGTCGCGGTGGGCCTCCTCGGCCTCCTCGCCCTGTTCAACCCCCTGACCTTCGACTGGGGCGACCGCGAGGTGGTGCTCGGCAACCTCGCCATCCTCGCTGCCGCGCTCCTCTGGGCCACCAGCATCCTGCACATCCGCGCTCACCGGTGGCGCTCGACGCCGCTCGACCTCGTGCCGTGGGAGACCGGTCTCGCCACGCTGATCCTGGCCGCGCTCGCCCTCGCCACCACGCCGTTCCCGCCCGTCGAGTGGAGCCCGCCGCTCGTCCTCATGCTCCTCTACGCGGGCATCCCGGGCACCGCGCTCGCCTACTGGGCCGTCGCCATGGCCAGCCGCGACCTGCCCGCCGTCACGACCTCCCTCGGCCTCCTGGCCACCCCGGTCGTGGGCGTCCTCACCGCCACGCTCTGGCTCGGCGAGCCCCTGACGCTGCCGCTGGTAACGGCCATCGTCCTCGTCCTCGGCGGGGTGGCCCTCGGCGCCACGGGCGCCGTGCCGCGCGCGGTACGATAGAGCGCCATGGAGCCACGCGCCTTCGACGCGATCCCCGGGAGCGAAGCCGAGCGTCCCGCGGCGGCCGTCCGATGAGCCCGGCGACGCTGGCCCCCGGCCCGCGGGGCACCCTCCTCCTCGGCAACTTCCGGGACTTCGGCCGGGACCAGCTCGGCTTCTACGAGAGCTGCGCGCGCGGGCACGGTGACCTCGTCCGGGTCCGGCTCGGCCCTCGCCGGCTGCTGCTGGTCTTCCACCCGGACGCCATCGAGGAGGTGCTGGCGACCCGGAGCCGGGACTACGTGAAGAGCCCCGGGGTCCGCCTCTTACGCTCGCTGCTCGGCGACGGGCTGCTCCTGTCCGAGGGCGAAGTCTGGCTCCGCCAGCGCCGGCTCGTCCAGCCCGCCTTCCACCGCCAGCGCCTCGCCGAGTACGCCCGCATCATGACGGCGGCGACCGAGCGCCGGCTGGAGGGCTGGACGGACGGCCAGGTGATCGACGTCAACGCCGAGATGCTGGGGCTCACCCAGGACATCGTCGCCCGGACGCTGTTCGGCGCCGACGTCTCCCGCGAGTCGGCCGCCATCGCCCAGGCCGTCCAGGTGCTGATGGAGGACTTCAGCTCGCGCCTGCACACCCTCCGGCTCCTGCCCTGGTGGGTGCCGACGCCCGGCAACCTCCGCGCCAACCGGGCGATCCGCGACCTCGACGCCCTCGTCTACCGGATCATCGAGGGGCGCCGGCGGAGCGGCGAGGACCGCGGGGATCTGCTCTCGATGCTGCTCCACGCCCAGGACGCCGACGACGGCAGCGGGATGACCGACCGGCAGGTGCGGGACGAGGTGATGACGCTGTTCATGGCGGGACACGAGACCACGGCGGTCGCCCTGGCGTGGACGTGGCTCCTGCTCGGCCAGCAGCCGGCGGCGGAGGCGGGGCTGGGGGAGACGCTCGCCGCCGCCCTCGACGGCCGCGTCCCGACCGCGGAGGACCTGCCCCGCCTGGCCTACGCGGAGCACGTCGTGAGCGAGGCCATGCGCCTCTACCCGCCCGCCTACGCCCTCGGCCGCCAGGCCATCCGGCGGACGGCGGTGGCCGGCCACACGCTCGGCCGGGGCGTGATCGTGGTGGTGCCCACCTGGGTCGTGCACCGCGACCCGCGCTGGTTCGCCGACCCGCTGGCCTTCCGCCCCGAGCGCTGGGCCGACGGGCTGGCCCGCCGGCTCCCGCGCTACGCCTACGCGCCCTTCGGCGGCGGCCCGCGCCAGTGCGTGGGCAACGCCTTCGCGATGATGGAGGCCGTCCTGATCCTGGTCACCATCGCCCGGCGCTTCCGCCTCGTGCTCGAGCCGGACCAGCGCGTCACGCCCGTCCCCTACGTCACCCTCCGCCCCGAGCCCGGCATCCGCGCGCGCCTCGTCCGGCGGTGAGGGCGGGGTCCGGCGAGGTCGCGGCCCCGCTCGGCGGCCCTGGCCCCCCGAGTGGACCGCGGCGCCTCGCCACGAGGCCGCCCGCCGCGCCCTTGACGGCAGGCGGGGGCCGGCGCACGATGGCTCGGGCTCGCCCGCTCGGGACGCGCGGAGAGCCTCGCGGGCCGGAAGCACCCCGCGGTCGTCGTCGGCACCGTGGCCCACACGCAGGGAGGAGGATCACGCCGGTCGCATGGACCCGTTCCCCATCGTGAGACGCCCCGCGGCGGGGGTTCGCACGCCGGTGGTGGTGAGCGTGCCCCACTACGGGACGCAGCCCCTGCCCCAGGTCACCGCCGCCGACTACACCGAGCCCTGGTTCGAGACCTTCGCTTACGGGTTTGCCGACACGTTCGCGGCGGATCTCTACGGAGACCTCCACGAGCACGGCGCCACCGTCCTCGCCACGCCTTACTCGCGCATGTTCGTCGACGTCAACCGGCGCCGGGACGACTTCGAGCGCCACGACGGCGAGGTGCGCTCGCGGCGGGGCGTCGTGCGCACCCACACCATGCGCGAGCGGCCCATCTTCACGCGGCCTCTCCGGCCGACCGACCTCGAGGAGCGGCTCCGGGCGCTCTACGACCCCTACTACGCGACGCTCGAGCGCGTGCTCGACGAGACCCGCCAGGCGCACGGGACGGCCGTCCTGCTCGACGGCCACACCGGCAGCCCCCGCCGCATGGGGGACCACCAGGTGATCATCGGCACCCGTCACCGGGCGACGTGCGCCCCCACGCTGGCCGCCGCGGTGGCCGCGATCTTCACGCGCCACGGCTTCGAGGCCCACGACGACGTCCCCGGCTACACCGGCGGCAACATCGTGGCCACGTTCGGCCAGCCGGAGACGCGCCGCGTCCACGCCCTGCAGCTCGAGGTCAACGCCTCGCTCCTGATCACGACCACGCGGGAGGACTTCATCGCCCTCGTGTCCCGGGGCGGCATCCCCGACAAGGCAGCCGAGAACATCGCCCGCGTCCGCCGCTGCCTGGCCGAGGTGGTGGCTGCGCTGCCCGGCGTCCTGGCCTCGGCCGGCCCCGCGCCGTAGCCGGCCGGGCCCGGCACTCTCGCGGGAAGCCCGGGGGACGCAGAGGGTTGCCCCCATGTGGGGGCAGTGCTATCTTCCTTTCGGGAGGAGGTGCGCCGGCGATGGCCGAGCTGAAGGTCCGGCAGGTGGACGATGGCGTGGTGGCGACGTTGAAGGCGCGCGCCCGGAAGCGGGGCGTCTCGCTGGAGGAAGAGGTCCGGTCGACCCTCGCGGCCACGGTGGCGGCCCGGCGTAGCGCCTTCGCCCGTCGCGCCGCCGCCTTGCGCAGGGCGGGCGGGGAACCCGGAGATCCGAGGCTGGACAGCGCACGGCTGATCCGGGAAGAGCGCGATGCCTGGGGCTGAGACGCGACCGTCCACGGCGGTCCTGGACGCCTCGGTGGCGATACGCTGGGTGATTCCCGAGCGGGGCAGCGATGAGGCGGCGGAGCTGCTGACGCGTCCGATCGGCTGGCTGGCGCCGCGGTTGATGCTGACGGAGGCGGCGGCCACCCTCCGGCGCAAGGTCGCGGGAGGCGAGGTCGCCCCCGCGGTCGCCATCCAGGCTCTCGGGGCGCTGGTCGAGGCCGTCGCCGACGGGACGGTTCGCGTCACCGACGACGAGGATTTCGTCTCCGCGGCGCTGGGGCTGGCCCTCACGCTGGGCCACAAGGTCCCCGACTGCCTCTACCTGGCAGTGGCCGAGCGGGAGGGATGCGAGCTGGCCACCGCCGACCAGCGGCTCGAGGCGCTGGCCCGGCAGCGCGGCATCGGAACCTACCTGATCCCGTCCGGCTGAGCCCGCGGCGGCTAGGTGTCGCGCTCCAGGACCTCGCGGATCCGCTCCGGCGGCACCGCGATGCGCACGCCGGCCCGCTCCTGCTGGAGCAGCATGGCCACCCGCGAGTCGCGCTGGGCCCAGCCGCGACCGAGCGCTTCCGTCAGCTCCTCCAGCGTGAGGTTGGCGATGCGCATGGGCACGCCGAGCTCCCGCCCCAGCGCGGTGGCCAGCGACACGTCCTTGTGGGCCAGCTTGAGGGCGAAGGCGGGCGGCTCGTAGACGCCGGGCAGGAACTGGTCGGCGAGGCCGTCGAACGTGCGGCGCCGCCCCCCCGCCCCCTGGCGCACCACCGCCCACAGCTCCAGCGGGTCGACCCCGGCCTTGACGCCGAGGGTGAAGACCTCGCCCAGCGCCGTCTGGATCGCGTAGCCGGCGCAGTTGTGGACGAGCTTGGCCACCGCGCCGGCCCCGATGGGCCCGACGTGGGCGGGCCGGTCGCCGATGGCATCCAGCACCGGCTTGAACCGGTCGTACACGGCGCGCTCGCCGCCCACCCACAGGGCGAGCTTTCGCGTCCTGGCGCCGCGGGGCCCGCCGCTCACGGGCGCGTCCAGGAGGTGGACGCCCTTGTCCTTGAAGACGGCGTGGAGCCGCCGCACCAGGGCGGGCGAGTTGGTCGTGAGGTCGAAGCACGCCGCGCCCGGGCGCATCCCGGCCAGGAGGCCGTCGGGGCCGAGCGCCACCTGCTCCACCTCGGGCGGCCCGGGCAGCGAGGTGAACACCACCTCGGCCGCCTCCCCCACCTGGCGGGGCGTGTCCCGCCACTGGGCGCCCGCCTTCACGTGGGGCGCCGCCGTCTCCCGGCGCAGGTCGTGCACCCACAGCGCGTGGCCGGCCGCCTGCAGGTTGGACGCCATGCTGGCGCCCATGGTGCCCAGGCCGATGAAGCCGACGTTCATGGGCGCGCCTCCTCGAGCACGGCGCGGACCTCGTTGCGGGCGGACGACGCGGCGGGCGTGGGCTGGCTCATGACGCCTCCTTGGCAGAGTGGACTCGGCTCCGGGAACGCGTAGAATCCTCGCACGAGAGAGGAGGCTTGACCATGCCCCACGCGCCCTACCGGATCCGCGCCGTGCGCTACGCCCACCGCGCCTGCACGTCCTCCGAGGTCTTCTACGGGGACCACCGCGCCGCCCCCATGACCATGGACTACTTCGTGTGGGCGCTGACCAACGGCACCCACACCGTGGTGGTCGACCTCGGCTTCACCGAGCCGGTCGGCACCCGCCGCGGCCGGCAGTTCCTGCGGTGTCCGTCGCGGGGCCTGGCCGAGATCGGCGTGGACGCGGCCCGGGTCGAGCACGTGGTGCTCACCCACCTGCACTACGACCACGTGGGCAACTACGCCCTCTTCCCCCGGGCCACCTTCTACGTGCAGGACGACGAGATGGCGTTCTGGACGGGGCGGCACGCCGGCCAGTCGGCCTTCCGCGGCTCGGTCGAGGTCGACGACGTCTGCGCGCTCGTGCGCCTGGCCTACGACGAGCGGGTGGTCTTCACCGACGGCGCCCGCGAGATCGTGCCCGGCGTCCGCGTGCACCGCGTGGGCGGCCACACCGCCGGCATGCAGGTCGTGACCGTGGACCACGCGCGCGGGCGGGCCGTCGTGGCCTCCGACGCCTCCCACTACTACCGGAACTACCAGGCGCGCATCCCCTTCAACACGCTCCACGACCTGCCCGGCATGTACCGCGCCTTCGACACGATCCGCGAGCTGGCCTCGAGCGACGACCTCGTGCTCCCGGGGCACGACCCCCTGGTGCTCGATCGGCTGACCCGCGTGGCCGACGACGTCGTGGAGCTGTAGGGCCGGCCGCGGAGCGCGGGCCGTGTACCTCGACCGCCGCCTCTGGGCCTTCACGGCGGGCGTGCGCCTGCGCATCGTGGGGGCCACGCTGCTCGGCCTCCTGGCCGTCGCGGCGGGCACGGCCCGGCTCCTGGCGCTGGGCTACCTGCTGGCCCGCGTCCTCGCGGGGGCGCCCGCCGCCGCCCTGACCGCCCCCGTCCTCCTCGTGGGGCTGGCCATCGCGGCGCGCGCCGCGCTGGAGTACGCGCGGGCCATGGTGGCCCACCACACGGCGGCGCGCGTCCAGGCCCACCTGCGCCGCCGTCTCTACGACCACGTCACCGCGCTCGGCCCCGCCCACTTCACCCGCGCGCGCACCGGGGACGTCACGCTGTCGCTGGTCGAAGGGGTGCAGCAGCTCGAGGTCTACTTCGGCCAGTACCTGCCCCAGCTCTTCGTGGCCACGCTCACCCCGCTGCTGCTCTTCGCGGTGGTCGCCTGGATCGACGTGCCGGTGGCGGCGGTCGTCCTGGGGGCGGCCGTGGCCGCCCTCCTGCTGCCGGCCGCCTGGCACCGCGCCGACAGCCGGAACAGCATCGCGCGCCAGGCCGCCTACGCGGCCTACGCCGCCGAGTTCCTGGACTCGATCCAGGGGCTCGTCACGCTCCACGCCTTCGGCCAGGGGCGGAGCCGGGCCCAGGCGCTCGACGAGCGGGGCCGCGCGCTCTTCCAGCGCACCATGTGGGTGCTCGGCACCAACACGCTGGCGCGGGGCATCACCGACACCGCCATCGCGCTCGGCGCCGCCGCCGCGCTCGGCCTCGGCGCCTGGCGCGTGCACGCGGGCCAGATGGACCTGCCGGCGCTGGTCATGGTGCTGATGCTGGGCGTCGAGGTGTTCCGCCCCGTGCGGGAGCTGCGGGTGGTGCTGCACCAGGGCATGCTCGGCCTGTCCGCGGCCAAGGGCATCCTCGGCCTCCTCGAGGCCGAGCCGGCCGTGCGCGCCCCCGCCGCCCCCGCGCCCCTGTCGGGCCCCCCGGCGCCGACGGTGGAGTTCCACGACGTGACCTTCCAGTACCCGGGCGGGCGCGGGCCCGTGCACGCCGGGCTCCGCTTCCGGGTGGCGGCGGGCGAGCGGGTCGCCATCGTCGGGGGCAGCGGCGCCGGCAAGTCCACGATCGCCCGCCTGCTCCTGCGGTTCGCCGACCCCGTCGCCGGGCGCGTGACGGTGGGCGGGCACGACGCGCGCGACCTCTCGCTGGCCGAGCTCCGGGCCCAGATCGCAGTGGTGAGCCAGGACACCTACCTCTTCCACGGCACCGTGGAGGACAACCTGCGTCTCGGCCGGCCCGACGCCACCCAGGCCGCCCTGGAGGCGGCGGCGCGGGCGGCCCGCATCCACGACTTCATCGCCGGGCTCCCGCAGGGCTACGCCACCGTCGTGGGTGAGCGCGGCCTCCGCCTCTCCGGCGGCCAGCGCCAGCGCGTCGCCATCGCGCGGGCGCTGCTCCGGGACGCGCCCATCCTCGTGCTCGACGAGGCCCTGTCCTCGGTGGACGCGGACAACGAGGCCGCCATCCAGGAGGCGCTGGACCGGCTCATGGCCGGCCGCACGACGCTGATCTTCGCCCACCGCCTCTCGAGCGTCATCGGCGCCGACCGCATCCTGGTGCTCCAGGAGGGGCGCGTGGCGGAGGAGGGCCGCCACGCCGAGCTGATGGCCCGCCGGGGCGCCTACCACCGGTTGATGGGCGGGCAGGTGTCGGACGGCGCGGGGCGGCGCCCGGCGAGGATCGGCGAGTCGCCGCCGGGGCCGGCGGTCGCGGCGGACGGGGCGCGCGACGGCGAGGCCGCCCCCGAGACCGACGACGGCGTCGTCCGGGCCGCGCGCATCGGCTGGCTCGCCGTGCTCCGGATCCTCGCCGGCCTGGCCGCCGGCTACCGCCTGCGTCTCCTGAGCACGTTCCTCCTGGGCCTCGGCCGCGTGCTGGCGCTGGTCGGGGTCGGCGTCGTGAGCGCGCTGGTGGTGCGGGCGTCGGCGCAGGGCCGCCTGCCGGGCGGGCTTCTGGCGCTCCTGGCCGTGATCGCGCCCCTGGCCGGCGTGCTCCACTGGATCGAGTCGTGGCTCGCCCACGACATGGCCTATCGCCTGCTGGCCGACATGCGCATGCGCCTGTTCGACAAGCTGGTGGCGCTGGGCCCCGCCTACGTGCTGCGCCGGCGCACCGGCGACCTCCTCGGCGTCGCGACCCACGACGTCGAGCTGATCGAGTACTTCTTCGCCCACACCGTCACGCCGGCGGCGGTGGCCGTGCTGGTGCCGGCGGGCGTGCTGGCGCTCCTCCTCGCCGCGAGCCCGTGGCTCGCGCTGGCCGTGCTGCCGTTCCTGGCCTACGCCGGCGTGAGCCCGGTGGTGGCGCGCCGGCGTCTGGACCGGCTGAGCGCCGAGGCCCGCGAGGCCGCGGGCGAGCTCAACGCCCACGCCGTGGACTCGGTGCAGGGGCTCGGCGAGATCGTCGCCTACCAGCAGGAGCGCGGCCGCGGCGAGGCGCTGGAGGCGCGCGCCCGCGCGTACGGCCGGGCGCGCATGCCGTTCCTGGCCGACCTGGCCCGGCAGGGCGCCCTCCAGGAGGCGGCCACCGCGCTCGGCGGGCTGGCCGTCACGGTGGTCGGGGCGTGGCTCGTGGTCGCGGGGCGGCTCGACGGCGCCCTCCTGCCGCTCTACACGCTGCTCGCGCTGTCCGCCTTCGTGCCCGTGTGGGAGATCGCCCAGGTCGGCCGCCAGCTCGCCGACACCCTGGCCTCGGCCCAGCGCGTGGAGGCGGTGCACGGCGAGCCGGTCGTCGTGCGCGACGGCCCCGGCCCGATCGCGACGGCGCCGGCCGGCCACCGCCGCGTGGCGCCCGTCGAGTTCGCCCGCGTCGGCTTCCGCTATCCCGGCCGCCCCCGGCGGGCGCTGGCCGGCGTGTCGTTCACGATCCCGGCGGATGGCACGGTCGCCCTGGTCGGGCCCTCGGGGGCGGGCAAGACCACCGTGGCCCATCTCCTCCTGCGCTTCTGGGATCCGGACGAGGGCGCCGTCCTCCTGGACGGGCAGGACCTCCGCGCCTACCGCCTCGACGACCTGCGCCGGTCCATCGCGCTGGTGGCGCAGGACACGCACCTGTTCAACGACACCCTGCGCGGCAACCTCCTCGTCGCCCGGCCGGACGCGCGTCCGGCCGAGGTGGACGCCGCCGTCGAGCGCGCGGCCCTGGCCGACTTCGTGGCCTCCCTGCCCGAGGGGCTCGACACGCCGGTGGGCGAGCGGGGGCTCCAGCTCTCGGGCGGCCAGCGCCAGCGCGTCGCCATCGCCCGCGCCTTCCTGAAGGACGCCCCCGTCCTGGTGCTGGACGAGGCGACCTCGCATCTCGACGCGCTCAGCGAGCAGGCGGTGCAGGAGGCGCTGGAGCGCCTGGCGCGCCACCGCACGACCTTGATCATCGCCCACCGCCTGTCCACCGTCCGCGGGGCCGACCGCATCGTGGTGCTGGACGACGGGCGCGTGGCCGAGAGCGGCGCCCACGACGGCCTGCTGGCCGGCGGGGGGCTCTACGCGCGGCTCGTCTCCCGTCAGGTCGCCGCCGCCGGCGGCGGATCGTAGCCCACACACCGCTCGTCGCCGATCCCCCGCACGCCCCGTGGCGCGGCGCCCGCTCTCCGCTCTGTCCGCAGACCGCTCGGCCGCGCCGCCTCGTGCCCTTACTGGGTGTGAAACGCCTTGCCGGCGGGAAAGCCCGCTGCTAGCTGGCCGTGTACAGCAGCGAGGAGCGGGCGCAGATCTACCAGCACGCCAGCCACAACGTACGGGAGCTCTTGAGGCTCAGCGACGAGCGGCTGGGCAAGCGCCAGGTCGCGGCCGCCCAGCCGGCCGAGGCGGCGGCGGACGCGCGGGCGGCCACGAGCCAGGCGAAGGCCGACCTCGCCAAGCGGAAAGACGAGGAGCAGGTGCGGAAGAGCTTCGCGCTGGCCAAGCGGGTGGAGGCCGAGCGCGCGCCGGCCGACACTTCCCCGGCGGCCAAGAAGACCCTGGAGGATGCCGCCGACAACGCCGACAGGCGAGCGAAGTCCGCCGCCACCGCCGTCCAGGCCGCCGCGGCGGGAGTGGAGGTCGCCGAGCGCCGGCTCGCGGCCGCCACCAGCCGGAAGCAGGCGTGGGACGCGATGGTGGCTGCCCGCGGGTCGGTGCCCAAGGACGGGAAGGAGTGCGAGACCGCCTCGACCGAGGCCACCGCCAAGGCCTGCGCCTGGCGCACCCTCAGCGACCCCAAGGCCGCGGAGGCCATCTGCCTCCGTCAGGACGTGGCCGACGTCATGCGCAAGGTCAACGCCCACATCGATGTGCTCGAGCCCCGGAACGTGGTGGCCCGGCTGCGGGCCATCGCGGAGAAGCGGGCGGACGACGCGAAGACGACCGGCGAGCCCAAGGACGAGAAGAAGACCGGGGACGCGCTCCCCCCGGCCGACTACTCCGATCTCAAGCAGGTCTCGAGCCATTGCGCGGGCCAGGTGTAGCGACCCGCCGCCTCGCGGACGGGGGCGCGGGCGCGGGCGCGGCTACTGCCGGCGCGTCGCGGGGTCGGGCAGGTCGGCCAGGCCGGCCGTCGAGTTCAGCACGCCGGCCAGGCCCGTGTCGGCCAGGAACCGGCGGATGTCCCCGAGCGGCGTGACGAAGGTCTGCCCGGGAACGGGCACGTCGATGTACCACGCCCCCGCCGACCCCTGGGAGGTGACCCGGGCGGTGCTGTAGCCCTCGACGATCCCCACCAGCCGGCCCGAGCGGGCCTCGAACACGGGGCCCCCGCTGATGCCGTAGCTCACGGCGGCGTCCACCATGAGCCGGGCGGCCTCCTCCTGGTCGGACAGCCGCTCGCCGTCCACCTGGCTCACGATGCCGCTGGTCAGGGTCATGTGGCGCCCCCACGGGAAGCCCACGACCCAGACGGGCGTGCCGAGCGTCGGCCGCCCACCGAGCAGCGCCGGTTCGCACCTCCCGCCCTCGACCCCGAGCAGGGCCAGGTCCACGTCGCCGCCGTCCCGGTGGGCGAGGACCGTGGCCGGCGCCTTCTCGTAGCGGCCCCGGTCGCGGCCGAAGACCACGAAGACCTGCCGCCGCTCCATGGCCCCGGACACGGTGTGCCCGCTGGTCAGGACGAAGCAGGCCTCCCGCCCGCCGACCGGCCCGCCCCCGATGGCGACGCCCGAGCCGGTCCGCACCCGCCGGCCCTCGTGCTGCTCGACGACGATCTGGACCGACGAGGGCAGGATCCGGCGGAGCACGTCCTCGCGGCTCGGCTCCCAGAGGCGCTGGAGCGCGCAGCCGCCCAGGAGGAGCCCGACCACTCCCACCGCCGCCAGGATCCGACCCGGGTGCGCGCCTGCCTCCATGGTTGGGTCGATAGGGTAGAGCAAGCCGGCGTCGCCTGCAAATCCTCGCCAGGCGACGCCCGCAGGGGTGGCCATGGCCCGGGAGGGCCGCATCGTGGGGGCCGGTGGCGCGGCGTGCCGGTCGTCGCGACCGGCGCGTCTCTACCGGCAGGAAGTACCCGACCGGGAAGAAACTACCCCACCCGCGGGGCGGCCCGGGCGCAAGCCGGGCGTCGCGCCGCCGGATAGCCATGGCACACGGGTTGCCGCTTCCCAGCGGCGGGCCGGATCCCGTCGGTGTTCCCGCGGGACTCGTCCCGATCCCCAGCTGGGAAGGAGGTGCACGCGATGACGAGGACGCTCCAACTGGCGCTGGCCATGACCGTGGCGGCGCTCCTGGCCGTGGGCTCGGTGGCAACCGCCGTCGAGATCGAGGGCAAGGTCAAGAGCGTGGACGTGAGCGGGCGGATGATCACGCTCGAGGACGGCACCACGCTGACGCTCTCGCCCGGCGCGAAGTTCGACCACAAGGCGCTGCAGCCCGGCGCCGAGGTCAAGGCCAGCTACGAGGAGAAGGACGGCAAGAAGATGGCGACGTCCATCGAGGTGCGCTCGGCGCACCAGGGCGCGACGCCGAAGTCCCCGCCGCACTCGCAGCCGCAGCCCCGCACCAAGCAGTAGCCCCTCCCCACGGGAGCCCGGGGCTTCGGCTCCGGGCTCCCCGGGCCCGGGTTGCTCCGGGACGCGCGGGGCGGTAGCATCGTGGCATGTGGTTCCGGCTCAAGGCCCCAGCCATGCCGACCCGCGAGGAAGCGCTGCCCGGACGATCCGAGCGCATGCCGGTGGCCGATCGCCACCTGGTCCTGAAGACGCCGCTCGCGCCGCCGTTCCCCGACGGGTTGGAGCTCGCGCTCTTCGGCCTGGGCTGCTTCTGGGGCGCCGAGCGCAAGTTCTGGGAGCGGCCCGGCGTGCACTCCACCGCCGTGGGGTACGCGGGCGGCTACACCCCCAACCCGACCTACGAGGAAGTGTGCTCGGGCCTCACCGGTCACGCCGAGGTGGTGCGCGTCGTCTTCGATCCGGCCAAGGTGGGCTACGAGGATCTGCTGCGGGTGTTCTGGGAGAGCCACGACCCGACCCAGGGAATGCGCCAGGGCAACGACGTGGGCAGCCAGTACCGCTCGGCCATCTACGCCTACGGCGAGGGGCAGCTCCGCGCCGCCGAGGCCTCGCGCGACCGCTTCCAGCGGGCGCTGCGGGCCGCCCGCCATGGCGCGATCACCACCGAGATCGCTCCCGCGCCGGAGTTCTACTACGCCGAGGACTACCACCAGCAGTACCTCGCGAAGAATCCCTTTGGCTACTGCGGCCTCGGGGAGACCGGCGTCCGCTATCCCGCCGCCGCGGCGGCGACCTCGTAGTGGGCCGCGCGCGGCCCGCCCCCCCGCCGGTCCCCGCTTGACCCGGCGATCGCCGTCGTCGCCGTCCGTGGGGTCGCCGGGCCGGCGCACCCCGTGAAGGAGCCTTCATGACCAGGCCGCGCACCGTCGCGGAGCTTCGCGCCAGCGGATACCGCCCCCGCTCGGTCAAGCAGGAGCTGCGTGACAACCTGATCGATCACCTCCGCCGGGGGGCCCCGCTCTTCCCCGGCATCGTCGGGTACGACGAGAGCGTGGTGCCCCAGATCGAGAACGCCATCCTGAGCGGCCAGGACATCGTCTTCCTGGGGGAGCGGGGCCAGGCCAAGACCCGGATGGCGCGCCTGCTGATCGGGCTCCTGGACGAGGAGATCCCGGTGCTGGCCGGCTCGGAGGTCAACGACGACCCGCTCCAGCCCATCTCGGCCGCCGCCCGGGCCCTGCTCGCCGAGCAGGGCGACCGGGCGCCCGTGGCCTGGATCCCCCGGGACCGCCGCTACGGGGAGAAGCTCGCCACCCCCGACATCACCATCGCCGACCTCATCGGCGAGGTGGACCCCATCAAGGTGGCGGAGGGACGCTACCTGGCCGACGAGCTGACCATCCACTACGGCCTGCTGCCCCGCACCAACCGCGGCGTGTTCGTGATCAACGAGCTGCCGGACCTGGCCGAGCGCATCCAGGTGGGCCTGCTGAACATCATGGAGGAGCGGGACGTGCAGATCCGCGGCTACAAGGTGCGGCTGCCGCTCGACCTGTTCGTGGTGGCCAGCGCCAACCCCGAGGACTACACGAACCGCGGGCGCATCATCACCCCTCTCAAGGACCGCTTCGGCTCCCAGATCCGCACCCACTACCCGCGGCGGGTCGAGGACGAGATGGCCATCGTCGAGGCGGAGCGGACCCGCTTCGACGCCGACGGGCTCCCGACGCGGGTGCCCGAGTACATGAAGCGCATCGTCGTGGAGCTGACGCACCTGGCCCGGCGCTCGGCCGAGATCAGCCAGCGCTCGGGCGTCTCCGTGCGCGTGAGTATCTGCAACTACGAGAACCTCGTGTCGAGCGCGCTCAAGCGCGCGATCCGCCTCGGCGAGGACCAGGCGGTGCCCCGGCTCTCCGACCTCGGCGCCCTGGTCGCCTCCACGAGCGGGAAGATCGAGCTGGAGACCCTCGGCGACACCACCGAGGAGAAGGTGCTGACCAAGCTCTGCCAGCGGGCCGTCCTCAACGTGTTCACCAAGACGTTCGGGGGGAACGAGCTGGACCCCGTGGTGGCCGCGTTCCAGGGGGGCCTGGCCGTCGAGGTGGCCGACACCATGTCCTCGAGCGAGTACGTGCGCCAGATCGGCGAGGTGGCGCCGCTCGGCGCCGCCGTCCGGCGCCTGGGCGCGGCCGACGCGCCCGGGGTGGCCTCGGCGGTGGAGTTCATCCTCGAGGGCCTGCACCTGAACAAGAAGCTCAACAAGGACAGCAAGGCGGGCCAGGCCCGCTACCGGACCTGAGGCGGCCGTGCGCCACCGGTACTCGCGCTGGGACGGCACCCAGCGGCTCGACGACCTCGACGCCGACGAGCTGCTCGGCGCCCTCACCGACGACCTCCTGGCCGAGGGCGACCTGTGGAGCGCGCTGCGGCGGATGCTCCAGCGGGGCGCCCAGCTGCCCCAGGGCCGGGCGCCCGGGCTGCAGGACCTCATGAACCAGCTCCGGAAGCGCCGGCAGCAGACGCTCGACCGCTACGACCTCGGCTCGACCCTGGACGAGATCCAGAAGAAGCTCGACCAGGTCATCGCCACCGAGCGCGAGGGCATCCGCCAGCGCGTCCCCGACCCGGCCGAGCGGGACCGCCGGCAGCAGGAGCTGGACCGGCTGCCGCCCGACCCCGCCGGCCGCATCCGCGAGCTGATGGACCACGCCTTCGTCGAGCCGGAGGCCGAGCGGCTGTTCCAGGAGCTGCTCCAGTCCCTCCGCGAGCAGGCCCTCAAGCCGTTCATGCAGGGCATGCAGCAGGCGATGCAGAACATGAGCCCGGAGGACCTCGCCCGGCTGCGGGAGATGCTCCAGGACCTCACGCGCATGCTCCGCCAGCGGGCGGAGGGCGAGGAGCCGGACTTCCAGGCCTTCAAGGACAAGTGGGGCCAGCACTTCCCCGGGGCGGAGACCCTCGACGACCTCATCGAGCAGCTCCGCCGCCAGATGGCGGCCATGCAGTCGCTGCTGCGGAGCCTCACGCCCGGGCAGCGCTCGGCGCTCGAGGAGATGATGCGCTCGCTCATGCTGCGCGACGAGCGGCTCGAGGCGGCCATGCGGCAGCTGGCCCAGGCGCTCGGCCAGGTGGCGCCGCTCGACGACCTCGCCCGCCCCTACGACTTCCGCGGCGACGAGGACCTGTCGCTCGAGCAGGCGCTGGAGCTGATGGCCGACCTCGGCCGCATGGACGAGCTGGAGCGCCAGCTCCGCCGCACCCAGAGCCCCGACGACCTGGACCGGATCGATCCGGCCGAGCTGGAGCGCCTGCTGGGGCCCGAGGCGCGCCGGGACCTGGAGCGCCTGCGCGAGATCGCCAAGAAGCTCGAGGAGGCCGGGTACCTGGAGCGGCAGGGGGCGCAGCTCCGGCTGACGGCGCGGGCCACCCGGAAGATCGCCGACAAGGCGCTCCGCGACGTCTTCGCCCACCTCAAGCGGGACCGCGTCGGCCGGCACGCCGTCGACCGGCGCGGGGGCGGCGGCGACCCCGCCGACGAGTCCAAGCCCTACGAGTTCGGGGACCCCTTCCTGCTCGACCTGCGGGAGACGCTGCGCCAGGCCATGGCCCGCGGGGGACCGGGCACCCCGGTGCGCCTGACCCCGGGCGACTTCCACGTCCACCGGACCGAGCTGTCGACCCGCGCCGCCACCGTGCTCATGCTGGACCTGTCGCGCTCGATGCTCTACAACGGGTGCTTCGCGCCGGCCAAGAAGGTGGCGCTGGCGCTGTACGCCTTGATCAAGACCCAGTTCCCCCGCGACACCCTGCACGTGATCGGCTTCTCGCTCTACGCGCGCGAGTTCGACCCGGCCCAGCTCCCCGGGCTCGGGCCCAGCGAGACGGCCATCGGGACCAACATGCACGCGGGGTTCCTGCTCTCGCGCCAGCTCCTGGCCCGGCACCGCGGCAGCAACAAGCAGGTCATCATGGTCACCGACGGCGAGCCCACCGCCCACCTCGAGGGCACGGAGGCGGAGTTCGCCTACCCGCCCACCATGCGCACGTTCCGCGAGACCCTCAAGGAGGTGCAGCGCTGCACCCGCGAGGGGATCACCATCAACACGTTCATGCTCGAGCAGTCGTCCCAGCTCACCGCCTTCGTCGAGCAGATGGCCCGCATCAACCACGGCCGGGCGTTCCTCACCTCGCCCGATCGCCTGGGGGAGTACGTCCTCGTCGACTACGTCCGGGGCCGGCGGCGCCGGGCCTCCTGACCGGCTCTCACCCCGCCCGCCCCCACCGGCCGGTCCCCGGCCAGATTTGACACGCGCGCGCGCCGCTCGCTAGGCTGCCTGTATGCCGCCCGAGGCCGCCGCCTACGCCGCCCAGGTCGAGCTCTTCCGGGCCAAGGTGGACGCGTACCGGGCGCGCGGCCTCAAGGTGTTCGCCTCGTCCTCGTTCCAGACCCACAGCATCCCCATGCTGCATCTCGTGAGCCGCTTCGCCCCCGAGGTGCCGGTCTACTTCCTCGACACGGGCTTTCACTTCGCCGAGACCCTCGCCTATCGCGACCAGGTCGTCCGGGCCCTCGGCCTCCGCCTCGTCATCGTGCGATCCCCGGTGCCGAAGCTCCAGCAGCGGGACCCCGCCGGCCAGTTCTGGTTCGCCACCGACCCCGACTACTGCTGCTACCTGAACAAGACGCTGCCGCTCGAGCCCGTGCTCGCCGAGTTCGACGTCTGGATGAGCGGCGTCCGCCGGGACCAGGGGGCGACCCGCGAGGCCTTCGCCCACGAGGCTCCGGGCCCCTTCAAGACGATCCGCTTCCACCCCATGCTGGACTGGGACCGCCGCCTGGTCTGGCAGTACGTGGCCGACTTCGACATCCCCCGCCACCCGCTCGAGGCGCAGGGCTACGGCAGCGTGGGCTGCGAGCCGTGCACCCGGCCGGCCCTGCCGGGCGACGACCGGAGCGGCCGGTGGTTCGGGCTGGCCAAGACGGAGTGCGGGCTCCACACCGAGCTGGTCAAGAAGCCATGAAGGTGGTGGTCACCGGGGG
>Ga0187892_10003419_pt1 | contig 29082 bp, 13 predicted proteins | sample MA1701073metaG_FD_139345 | JGI IMG/M metagenome (GOLD analysis project Ga0187892, IMG submission 139345) | Bio-ooze microbial communities from a basaltic lava cave in the Kipuka Kanohina Cave System on the Island of Hawaii, USA - MA170107-3 metaG ... | reverse complement strand
TCAACATTGATAGCAGTGACAATCCCAACGCGGAAGCCGGGACGGGATGGGCCTCGTCCTGAAACTGATGACGCGGCAGTCGCCGCCAGTCCACATCAGGCGATGGGCCGTTGCAAAGCAGATAAGGGTAAAAGAATCGCCTGACCTGTTCGTGAAAGCCGCGCACGGAATCGAGATAGGCGAGATGATTTTCGAGTTCGGTTTGCGCAATTTTATTGAGCGCCGTTTGTGCGTTGATTGTCGGCACAAACCACGCCAGGCGTTGCGTCCAGCGTTGGCGCGCCAACAGCTTGGCGCGCAATTGTGCTGACGCTTCGGCTGCGTCTTCGTCGCCAAGCTGTTGCGCGGCGTAATACCAGCCCCACGAAAATTTGTCCGCCGGCGCTTGAAAACCCGCGTATTCGGGATACCGCTGAAAGAACCGTTGCATCGTTTCCGCCTTCGGACGATCCCATTGCCGGTGATAGCCTTCGCGTTGATTGACGGTGACGGCGAAAGCTTCGGGCACGGGCAGGAATGTTGCCAGTGCGACATTCAACGCGGCAGGCAGCAAAATCGTCAGCGTCAGCCATCCGCCCAGCAACGTGAGCGCATTGAAATTCGACGAGCGCTCAAACGACATCACGAACCACGACGCCGCGAACCAGAACAGCAAATACGACAAGGAAATCAGCAGGACAAAGGCAAAACGTTGATCGAGGGGCAAGCGCAACCAAACCAGCGCGACCAGCAATGTCAGCAACCAAACGGCAACGATGGGCAAGAATCGCAGGCAGGCTTTGACAGCTAAAACTTTGCTCGCGGAAACCGGCTGTGAACAAAGCAGCGGCCAGATGCCTTGTTCCGGTTCCGACGAAAGCGTGTTGTGCGTGAATGCGATGATGAGCAGCGGATACAAAAACACCAGCAAGAACGCCAGATCGAAATTGCCGAGTGCGAGCGTCGCCGGATTGCTGATGTCACCGTCATAAAGTTGCCCTTCCAGCGTCAGCATCCGCACTTTCAAGTTGAATGGATTGACATCGCGCAAACCAATCGAAAGCGGCGCGTAGCGCGAAGGCTCGTGCGTTGTGAAATGGTTGAGATAGTACAGCGTATTCAATGGATCAGGCGTCGCATGTTGCGCCAGCATCTTTTCAAGATGTTCGCGTTGCAGATCGGGCGTGGCCGCGATGATCTGCTGTTGCGCGGCAATGACGCGGCGACCATGCTCGATGGCATACAGACCCGCCAGAAACATGACGAGCAGACCTGTCAACACTGCCCGTCCAGCCAGAAAGTTTTTGAGTTCCAGCCGTAAGAAGCGAGGCCAGTTCATTTCACGCTCCCTGGCTTGATCCGCCAGACCAGCAGCAACAACACGGCGCTCCAACCCAACAACGATGCGATGGAAAGCCATTGTTGCCGAAGCGCCCAACCAACCGAAGGCGCGCGAAAAGCAAACGCCGGAAATTCCCGCCAGCGTTCGTGGCTGACACGTTGCGCGCGGTCGTTTTCAAATTTGATTTCGTCCATGTGCAGTTGATTCAGCTTTTGCACCATCTCGTAACGAAAACTTTCGGCCTGCCACTGAAACTCGGCGTAATGCGCCAGGTTCGAGCCAGCCAGCGCGCTCGACAACGAACGCATCGCCAGATATGGATTCAGCGCCGAAGCCCATTCGCTGACGCGATTTTGTCGGCGAAACGTGACGAGCAATTCGCCGTAATGCCTGCGAAAAATTTCCGAACTGAGCTTCTCGGCTTCCAGCATCACAAACGCGCCGTAATTGAACGGCAGGTCTTTGATTTCGGTGACGTGGTATTTTTTTAGCGTTGCTTCACGCAACGCGGCAAAGTGTGGATCGTTGGGATTGTGGCTGTCGCCTTCTTGGGCGAGTTCATTTTCGAGCCGCGCGTCGAATTGTGCTTTGGCGGGCGCGGGGGCCAGCGCCGCACCGAGCGTTTGAGCGCCACGCGGAATGACGACAAACAACACAATCCACAATAAAATCAGAGTCGTCAGCGCACCGCGTGAAGTTTGCCGCCAGGCCGAAACCAGTACCGTGAACGACGCGCAAATCAGCAGATACAAACTGTACCCCGCGATCAATCCCAACACGCGCCACAAGGTGTCGGCTGAAACTTCATTGCCGGCCAACAAACGCCAGATCAGTAAAAGCAACGCTCCGGGCGCAGTCACGCACAAGGCCATTAAGGTCACGCCGAGCGTTTTGCCGACAATCAATTCACGCCACGTCACGCCTTGCGCCAGCAACATGGGCAAGGTTCCTCCTTCGCGCTCGCTCGTGATGGCGGCAAAACCGAGAAAGAAAATCGCCAGTGGCGCGAGCAGTTGCAGCGCCATTGCCGGACTCAATTCGCCGAAGCGCAGCATCCCGCCGGAATGGTTCGCCTCGCTGAAATTCGCCGTGTTTTGACGATGCGCTTCCAGGTAGACAGACGTGCCGGCAAAACTGTCTACGCCGGGGTCAAAGAAGCTGAGCGAGGCTTTCGGGCGAAACGCGAGATAGCCGTAATGCGAAGCCCGATGCGGATGGCGGTCGGGTTGTTCGAGCCAGTTCGAGCGCACGCGTTGTTGGTATTCGTTGCGCTGCGCGTTGAGCTTGCCTTGATTCTGCCGCGCGATGATCGCCGACAGCAGCAGCAACGCCGCGACGCTGACGCAGGCAATCAACAGCGAACGATTGCGCAGACTGTGGCGGATTTCATTGGCGGCGATGCGGGTGATGAGAGATTTCATAGCGCAATCAAAATGTTTCTTTCTTCAGCGTGAACGCCTGACCGAATTCCGGCTCGCTGCCAAGGATCGTCGTCGCATTCGCTCCCTTTCTGACTTATGCCTTTTGATTTATTTCCGAAACGGTGTCCACGCGAACGTCAGCATCACGGCGCGCGGTTGTCCGGGAAAGTTGCCAACGCGGGCCGCGAACAGTGAACTCACGGCGTATTGTTTGTCGGTGATGTTCGTGATCTGCAATTGCAGCCGCGCACGACTGGTGAGTTCCTGATAAAAGCTCACGTCCGCAATCGTGTAGCCATTGGCGCGAATTCCGGCGAACGGTTCGATGCGCTCGCTGACGCTTTCCAGTCCGAAGCCCACGCCCGTGCTTTCCAGAAAGTTGTAGCGCGTAAACCAGCCCGTCGTATGTTTCGGCGCATTCGCCAGCGGGCGGCCAATCAACGACGCTACGTTATCGCGCAAAATCTTCGTATCAACGAAAGCGTAGTTGAATGCCGTGTACCAGCGGCGCGTCAAAAAGCCCTCAACGTTGAATTCAAAGCCGCGACTGCGCGCCGCGCCAACCGATAACAGCGCGTTCGCATTGTTGCCGCCCGGCCCCAGCAACGGATCGGGGCGCAGGATGTTTTCTTTGTTGATATTGAAAAATGCGCCGGACACAAACAGCCGGCGATTGATGAGTTCAGTCTTGACGCCGACTTCGACTTGCTTGCCGGTTTCTGGATTAAACGGGCCGTTGGCTTGCGGCGCTTGCGAAAAGATAGGCGCGCGAATGAAGCTGTTGGCGACGCTCGCATAAAACGAAACCTGCTCGACAGGTTTGATGACCAGCCCCGCGCGACCTGACAGCGCGGCGTCGTTATATTTCAACGGCACTGCGGCAAAGCCTTTGTCATCGTACCGATCCACGCGCCCGCTCAGCAAAAACTGGACAAAGCGATTCACGACAATTTGATCCTGCGCATAAAAACCCGTGCGATGCGTGTTCGCGGCGCTTGTCGCAAACGCGCTCAGTGTGTAATTGCGTTCATTCGTCAGGCCATAGACCGGATTGAAAATGTCGAGCGCCGGAACCGTGCCGCCCGCGACTTCGCGTTCGCGCGCCCGCGCCTGGCGAAAGACGTGATCCTGCGCGACATGCTCCGCGCCGAACAGCAACGTGTGAGCGCCGAAGCCGCCAGCGTTTGCCACTTTGCTGACGTTGCCGTTCAGGCTCCAGTCATCATTCGAGCGAAAGAAATTGCGAAACTCGCGGCGCATCGTGCGTCCTGTCGCCGTCGTCGCATTCAGGCCGCGCGCTTCGTGATACTTGTCATTGTTTTCATATTCCAAATAACGAAAGGTGTAATCGGCATTCCACCCGCGCGACAGATTGTGTTCGCCGCGCAATTGCAACACACGCGCAACCAGCTTGATGAAATCCGTCGGTTCGTTGGCCGACCATTTCGTGCCGGTCAGAAAGTTACCGTTCGCATCCACCGGCACGCCGCGCAGCCGATTGCCGGGCAGGCGCTGATTGATAAATTCGGCCTCGACGCTGAAGCGATTATTGTCATTCGCTTTGTAAAGCAGATTGCCGACGGCGTGTGAATTCGTCGAACCCGCGTTGTTGCGAAACGAATCGCGATCTTCAAAATAAAAGCCGCCGCGCGCCAGCAATTTGTCATTGATGGGGCCGGTCATTTCGCCGTTCACCATCTTTTGCGCAAAGCTGCCGAAGCGCACCTGCATCTCGCCATCCGGAAATTCTTTCGGTTGTTTCGTGACGTAGTTAATCAGGCCGCCGACTTCCGTCGAACCATACAGCGAAGACGCGGGGCCTTTCAGCGCTTCGACGCGCTGAATGTTGGTCAGGCGAATCTGCGAGGTGCTGAATCCGGCGTTGTTCACGTCGCCTTCGAGCGAGCCGAAGGGGTTGCCGCGCGTGCCGTTGTACAAAATCTCGCGCTGGGTGAAACCGCGAAACGTCATCGCGCTGTAAACGTTTTGATTCATCCCGCTGACGTTGCGAAAGAGTTCGTTGCCTTCGAGGATGGCGCGGTCTTCGATGAGTTGATTGGGAAAGACCTGCACCGACATCGGCACATCAATCAACCGCGCGTTGACGCGCGTCGCGACGCCGGATTCTTCCAGGTGGTATTCCTTCAGACTGGCGACGACATCAACGGAGTCGCTGATCTTTTCGAGCAGCGCGTCTTGCGTAGCCGTCTGACCGGCTTTGATCTCGACCTCGCGTCTCAAAGGTACGAATCCGCCTCCGGCGATGGTGAGCGTGTATTTGCCTGGCGGCAGATTGTTGATGGCGAACCGCCCGTCCGCATCGGTTGTCGCCGTTTGCGCCGTCTCTTCGAGCTTCACGCTGATGCCCGCCAGCCCACCATCGGTCGAGGCGACGCGCCCGGTTAACGAGCCAGTGGTTTGCGCAAAAGCTATTTCGACGCAAAACAGGAGACACAAGGCCAGCAGGCCAGAAAGACGTCTTTGCATATTTCTCCTTCTTTAATAAGGGTGAGTGCGGTTGTTCAAGCTTCGCATCCTTCCACAATGCAAAGAACGCCACGATAGAAATCTCATCAATGGCCGGAAATGGCGGGTGAATAGGCTGAAAAATAGAACTGGCGGCGCCTACGAGCAATGTTGTTAGCCGCTTCCTCGACGCCTCTTGAAGGCGAGTCATTCCGTTCGCAACGCGCTCAGCGGATCAACCCGCGCCGCCCGCCGCGCAGGGATGAAACAAGCAACCAGCGCCACCAAAGTTAGCAGCAGCGCGACGCCCGCAAACGTCAGCGGATCCGTCGCGGTCACGCCGAACAACAGATTCGTCATCACGCGCGCCAACGCCAGCGATCCAACCAAGCCGGCCACCACGCCGATCACAATCAGCTTCAGCCCTTGCCCGATGACCAGCCGCAGCACATCGCGCCCTTGCGCGCCCAGTGCGATGCGAATGCCCAGTTCGCGCGTCCGCTGGCTGACCAGATAACTCATCACGCCGTACAGGCCCACTGCCGCCAGCAATAAGGCGATGCCTGCAAACAGCGCAAACGCATAGCCCCATAAACGCCGTTGCCAGATGGACGCCGCCGTAAGCCAATACGACGCCGAACGCTCCGCCCGTGATTGCCAGCAGGACGCTTTCGGTCAGCAATTGCCGGAAGAGCCGGACGCGCGTGGCTCCCAGCGCGGCGCGCACCGCCAGCTCGCGTTCGCGCGCCAGCGCGCGCACCAACAACAAATTCGCCACGTTCGCGCAAGCGATCAACAGCACAAACCCGACCGCGCCCAGCAACAGCATCACATACGGTCGCAGATGGCCCGTCTCTATTTCGCGCAAGGGCGTCAGGGATGCCGTGACGTCTTTGTTCGTTGACTGAAAGTCTTGCGCCAGCCGCGCCGCGATGTTCGCCGCATCGGCGCGCGCCTGTTCCAGCGTGATGCCGTCTTTCAACCGCGCGATGGTTTGGTAATACGCGCGGCCATCGCGTTTGCCCGCGCGCATCGTGGACTTGAAGCGGTCGAGCCAGCTTTCCAACGGCGCCCAGGCATCAGCGTTGGCGTTGAATTGAAATCCGAAGCGGAAGCCCGGCGGCATTACGCCAACGACGGTGTAAGGCGTCGTGTCGAGCAGCATCTTTTGCCCCAGCACGCCCGCGCCGGCGCCAAAGCGTTCGCGCCAGAGCCGGTCGCTGATGACAACGGAATAGAGATCATTGCCCGGCTGTTCTTCGACGTGCGTGAAAGCGCGTCCGAGTCGCGGCGCGACGCCCATCGTTTTGAAAAAATCGGCGGAAGCGAAATTGACTTGCAGCGGCATAGCGGCGGTTGAGCCGTCGCCCGGCAGGTTGTAGGCCAGCGTCACAAAACACGCCAGACTCTCGAAGCTGCGTTGCTGTTCGCGGTAATCCAGATAGTCGCGGATCGAAGGGCTAACCGCATCCGCGCCGCGCTTGGGATCGTTGTTGCGCAGAATCACCAGCCGCTCCGGTTCGCGGTATGGAAATGGTCGCAGCAAAATAGCATTGACGAAACTGAAGATGGCCGTCGTCGCTCCGATGCCCAAGCTCAGCGTCAGCACGATGACCAGCGTGAAGCCGGGCTTTTTGAGTAAGGTGCGAAAGCCGAAGCGCAGGTCTTGCCAAAGGGATTCCATTCGACCTCCAAAGGGATTGAGCGGTCATCAGCCCGTCACCGGGTACGCTTGATAACGCCGCAGTCCCAACGCGCCGATCACAACCGCCACCGCCAGCAACAGCAGCCCGGGCCACAACGAGCGTCGGGTGAGCGCGCTGAAGGCTTCTTCCCGCCAGACAAATTGCGGCAGGCCATTCAGGTCGTTGCCGGTCAGGGCGCGTTTCTCAAAGACGCGCGGCTTGAAATACTGCTGCCAGGTTTGATGGAAGCCGTCCACCTGCGCGAGGAAGTGCTGGTAACGCGCCACCCCCGTGCCCGCAATGTCGTTGAGCGCGGATTGCATCAGAATCGCAGGCGAGACGTAACGAAAGCGATTGATGAACTGCTGTTGCGCGGCAAGCTGGGTGTTGAAGCGTGCGACGACGGGTTGCAACGCGCGCCCGACCAATTCGTCCTTGGCGAGCGAGAGCATCGCGAAATCGTCTTCATTGGCTTTCGCGTCGGCAGGTTTGGCGAGTTCGGGATGATCCTGGAAATATTTGCCGAGCAACTGGCTGCCGGTTTGTTCGGCGGCCTGCGTTTCGCCGCGCATCGCGGTGACGAATTCCAGGCGCGAGGGCACGGGATAGAGCGTCGTCGCCATCAGGTTGACGACCACCGGAATCACCACGACAAACGCCAGCCAGCACGCCGCAAGGATGACGGCATTCGTCGCCGCGCTTTTGCCGAGCGCGTTCACCGCAATGCTGAGCGCGAACCAGAACGCGCCGTAAGCCAGCACTGCGATCATCCATAACAACACATGCGCAAGCGTGGCGCGTCCGCCGCTCAGGAAAAATCCGGTCAGCGAAAACACCACCGCCGCCAGAAAAATCACCAGCGCGCGCAAGGCGACTTTGCCCAGCACGACTTGCCGCAAGCGCACCGGATTCGAGAGCAGCATCGCCAGCGTGCCTTCTTCTTTTTCCGCCGCGACCAGATTGAAACTCAGCGCCAGAATCAGGAGCGGGAAGAAATACAAAATCACGAAAGCCAAATCGAAGTGCCCGGCGAAGAGCTTGAACGGGCTTTCCAAATCCTGCGCGACCATGAAGGATTCTTTCATCGCGCCGGAGACTTTGAAGTGGTTCGGATAAACATCGCTCTGCCCAATTGCCAGCGCGGCGAGCGGCGCGGGCGGCAAGGCGGCGTATTGCTGGCCGCGATAATTGCTGACATAAAACGGATGCCGCGCGCCCCAGTCGGGATACTTCAGCGGTTCGTTGTTCCGCGCGGCTTCGGTTTCCGCTTTGGTGATTTCGGCGCGAATGTCGGTCAGGCGTTTCTGTTCGTCGCCGCGCATTTGCGCCAGACTCACCTGTTGCGCGCGTACCCACGACTGGCCTTTGACAATCGCGTAGCCGATGACCAGCGCAAATAAAATCAGCACAACCCACGCCGTGCGGTCGGCGGTCAGGTTGCGCCACTCGTGTTGAATGATTCTTGTCAGCATGCATTTTCCTTAGATCAGTTTGCAATTGCCTGTATGGGAAATGTGGAGCGGGTAAAGAACCCGCTCCACACCGTACAAGCAATTGCAATCCGCCCTAATCTATCCGTGCGGTGCGCACCAACAGTGGCGTGGCAATCAACGCTGCCGCCAACCACGCGGCGAGCAACAACAACGCGACCCAATGATGTGAGAGCGCCCAGCCCGTACTCGGCGCGGTGTAATCGAACGCCGGGACTTTTTCCCACAGCGTGCGGTCGGCCTTGAAATCCCAGATGGCTTCGATGTTGCCTTTGGCGAGCATTTCCTGATTGAGCGTATTGACGAGCGTTTGCCGATACTGTTCCGCCGCGCGCGCAAAGTGACGATGCTGCGCGAAATCGGTTCCGGCCATTCCCATCGAAAGCGATTGCACGGCGAGCAGCGGCGCGATGCCGGCGCCGAATTGATAGACGCGCTGCTGCTGCCCATAAATCTCGTGCAGGCGATTGAAATGCTTTTCGTTGACTTGCGTATCTATTTTTTCGCCTTCGTCCAGCACCACGGCTTCCGCGTTGACGGGCAGGAATTTCGCATCGGTGACTTTGTACTCAGCCATCAACTGTTTCTTCTTTTTCTCGACGTTTTCTTCCCAGTTGCCGTGTCCGCGAATCTCGTCCGCAATCGCCTGTTTGAATTCGACGACGGTCGGCACGGGATACGCCGCTTTGGCGACATCAGTCACAAGCCGCGCGGCAACCAGCGAATTGATGAACCAGAAGCCGAGCAACACCAGCAGCGCCGTGCGCGCCGATGAAGCCCGCGCCGAGACGATCAGCGACAAACCGACGAAAATGGCAAAGTAGGCCAGATACGCCGCCGCCATCACGGACAAACGCGGCAGGCTCAGCCACAACGATTGCGCTCCGGCGTTCAAGGCCATCGCAATTACGCCAATGATCGTCGCGGGAACGAGCAGCAACAATAACGGCGCGGCCACGCCGAGCGCCTTGCCCAGCGTCAACTGCGTTTTGCTGACGCCCAGGCTGAGCAGTTGCCGCAGCGTGCGCCCTTCGCGCTCGCCCGCAAACGCGCTGTAGCCGAGCAGAATGATGAGCAGCGGAATCAAAACTTGCAGCGTCGTTGCCGCCGTCAATTCGCCGAAGCGCGCCAGCGGCGTGGCATCTTCCACGGGGCGGAACTGCGCCGCGTTTTGTTTGTGGGCTTCGAGGAATTGCGAGACGCCCAGGTAAGGATCAAGCCCCTTGTCCACCGCCGCCAGCGCCAGTTGCGGCTTAAAGGCGTAAACGCCGTAATGCGCCGCCCCGTGCGGATTCTTCGCGCCCTGGTTGAGCCAGAACGCGCGTTGCGATTCCTGCGCCGTCGTTTGTTGGCGTTTGACTTCGACGTGCTGCCGCCAGCCCGTCAGCATGGAGATGGTCAACAGCGTGAAGATGATCGCGGCGGCCCAGCGAAAGCGACCGTCGCGGATCATCTCGGTGAATTCCTTACGAGCAATGCGAGTAATCATGAAAATGCCTCCTGATGAATTTGCGCTCCCGGTTTTCGTTTGGCCAAGGGTAAATAGATTCGACCGCGGGTGCGATTGAAAATTCATGAATGGCCGAAACCGGCAAGCAAACGGCGCATAGCCGCCGTCGAGTGGCATCAGCGTGATCGCTGGCGGCTCATTCCTGCCGCAGCGCAATCATCGGATCAATGCGCGCCGCCCGCCGCGCGGGGATGAAACAAGCAACCAGCGCCACCAAAGTCAGCAGCAACGCGACGCCCGCAAACGTCAGCGGATCGTAAGCCGTCACGCCGAACAGCAGATTCGTCATCAGCCGCGTCAGCGCGAACGCCGCAACTAACCCGACGGCCACTCCCGCGCCGACGAGTCTCATTCCCTGCGTCACGACCAGTTTCAGGACCTCGCCGACGGTTGCGCCGAGCGCGATACGCACGCCGATTTCGCGCGTCCGCTGCGTAACTGCATACGACAGCACGCCGTAAATCCCCACGGCCGCCAACACGAGCGCAAGCGTGGCAAAAGCGGCAAACATCACGCCCCACAAACGCCGCTGCCACAGCGTCTCGCCAATCAACTGCTCCATCGTTTTGGTGAAGACGATGGCTGCGTTGCGGTCGGTGTCGTGAATGACCTGACGCGCAGCGGAGATGATTTGACGGGGGTCGCCTTGGGCATGAATGACGTAGTAAACGTTGGTCACCGGATACTGCGTGTAAGGGTAGTACAGCTCCAGCGCATTGGCGGCTTCGATGGCCTGATGTTTGATGTTGCCGACCACGCCGACCACTATGCAATACGGGTTCTCGACGCCAGGCGCGCCATCGCCCCAGTAAATCTGTTGTCCGATGGGGTCGCGGTCGGGGAAAAGCGTTTGCGCGGCGCGTTCGCTGATGAGCATGACCATCGGCGCGTCGGTCGTGTCGCGCGCGTCAAACATGCGCCCGCGCTTGAGCGGCACGCGCAAGGCTTCCATATAACCGGCGCTGATGTCGGCTCCTTCCAGCGTGGTCGCAAATTTCAATTCCTCGTCTGTGCGGCCTTTGACCGAAAGATTGACTTTGCGACGTTCGGCGTCGAGGCGGGCATACGGCAGGATGTTGGTCGCTCCGGCGGAACTGACGCCCGGCAATTGCCGCAGTCGTTCCAGCACGCGCTCATGAAATGAGGAGAGCGCCGCCGCCCGTTCCGCGCGCTTGCCATCGCGGTAATTCGTCACGCGCAGCACGAGCAGGTTGTCGGTCGCAAATCCGGTGTCGAGGTGTTGCAGTTTCAGAAAGCTCTGCATCATCAAGCCCGCGCCGACCAGCAACAACAAACACAGCGCGACTTCGGCCACGACCAGCGCGCCGCGCAGCCGCCCGCCTGCCGCCGAACCTTTCGCGCCTTCCTTCAGCACGTCGCTCAAATTGACGCGCGAAGCCAGCAGCGCAGGCACAGTGCCAAAAATCAAACTGGTCGCCACCGCTACGGCGAGGCTGAAAAGCAGGACGGGTGCGTTCAACTCCACCTTCAACCAAAACGGCAGCGTGACGGGAATCAAATGCAACAAGGCTTTTACCGCAACAAAGGCTAGTCCGACACCGAGCAAGCCTCCGCTCAAACTGAGCAGCAAACTTTCCGTCAACAACGCGCGCACCAATCGCCCGCGTGAAGCGCCCAATGCCGCCCGCAGCGAAAATTCCCGCTGCCGCGCCGCCGCCCGCGCCAGCAGCAGGTTCGCTACGTTTGCGCAACAGATCAGCAGCACGAATGCGACCGCCGCCAGCAGCAGGAGCAAATACGGCCGGATGTTGCCGACTTCGGCGTCGCGCAGCGTCGTCAATCTGACGCGGATCGCTTCGTTGTCTTTGGGATATTGCGATTCGAGCGCGGCGGCGATGTTGTTCAAATCGCTTTCGGCCTGCGCCAGCGTCACGCCCGGTTTCAGCCGCGCGATCACGGGATAGAAGCGACCGGTGCGCGCCTTTGGTCGCCCCGTTTGCGCGTACCAGCTTTCCATCGGCGTCCACAGGTCGGTCTGTTCGGGAAAGGCAAAACCGGGTGGCATCACCCCGACGATGCTGAAGGTATTGATCGAAGTCTGGACCGTGCGCCCCACAATGTTCGGATCGCCGCCGAAGCGCTGCTGCCACAGCCGATAGCTGATGAGCGCCTTATGCACATCGCCGCCCTTGATGTCTTCTTCCGGTTTGAGCATGCGCCCGATGATCGGCGTGACGCCGAGAATCGAAATCGCCTGCGGGTTGAGCTGCGACAGCTTGACGGCTTCCGATGGGCCGTCGCCGCGTATGTCGGAGTCGAAAGTCGTGTATGCGCCCAGGTCTTCCAGCGTGCGATTCATGCGCCGCCAGTCTTCTAAATCAGGCAGCGAGCCGCCACGGTAGCTTTGCGAAGTTTTGAAGTTGACGCTCTGAATCCGCGCCAATTGCTCCGGCGCGCGATAGGGGAAGGGTTTGAGCAGGATGCCGTAGATCAGGCTAAAAATGGCCGTCGTCGCGCCGATGCCGAGCGCGAGCGTGAGAATCACGACCGTGCTGAAGCCGGGCCGCTTGGCGAGCGTTCGCAAGCCGAAGCGCAAGTCTTGTCGCAGTGTTTCCATTGAGTGATCTCCTCTGGTTGTTTGAAGGAATGGTGCGCGTCGAGCCACGAATACAACCACCGAAAATTCATCAGCAGTCGAATCCGCCCGGTGAACGGTCGTTATCCGGCAATGACGCTGAAGCGACGCAATGCCCGCCAGCGACCAGCCGCCGATGATGTCTTGCCAGAGTGATTCCATAGAGCTTCTATCCCACCAGAAAAATTGTAGGTGGATATCGTTGCTTCCGCTTTCGTCGCCTGGCTTGACAATTTCAATGAATGGTTGGCTGAGCAGGTTGAATAGTTTGCTTCCTGCTATAGCGAAAGCTGGCGGGCGGGCTGTTTTTGAGTACCACCACCGCATCAAATCCGGCGATGATCTCGCTCAATTCCGGCGGAATGATCAGCGATTCGCTGCCGAGTTCGTTGCGCAACGGGCGCACATCAAAAAGCGTCCCGTCGAATTGCGCGGCGGCGGCGAACGGAGCCAGCCAAACACATTCACGCGGCGAACATGGGCGCGGATAAGTTTTTGGCGCACGCCAGTCGCCGGTAGAATCAAGCGCGCAGTTGATGAAAATCAGGTTGAGCATCTGTGTGTTTTCGGCAAAGGCCAGTTCGGCAACAAAGTTGGCCAGCGTCGAGCTGCCGAACTCCGACATCAAGCCGCGCTTGGCGTGATAGGCACCGAAACGCAGCATGACGCGCGGGCGAGGCTCTCCGGCTCGTTGCGCCGCACGATAATTTTGCAGAAAAAGCTGCTTCATCACGTCACCCCGTTCCTGATCCTTGCTCGCCCCGCAGATGCGTCGCCGCAGCGCATCCAGAATTTGCGCAGCCTCCGTTCCAGCGCGCGCTGGAATGGTTTGGATCAGCCGTTCGATCTGTGGCTTGAACGGTTGTAGGTTGTACTGCGCGGCGGCTTCGGCAGCGGCGATTTGATGCAACAAAGTATTGATTCGTGCGCGGTGCGACCGCCCAGCCAAAGCCAGCAAACGAGTGAGCAATGGCGCAGCTTTGAATTCGTGATCGAGCCCCCAGATGAGCGGTTGCCGAAACTGCGTGCCCCGTCCCAGCGCGGCATAAAACGCGAGGTCTTCAAGAGACGAAGGCGGAACGCTGATGTTGTGGCGACGCGGCAGAACCGCCGCCATGAATTGCGCGAGCGCTGTCTGATCGCCGAAGCGTGCCAAGCGGTCAAGCCTGCCGCCAAGCCATTGCCCGGCCTCAATTGCTGCGTGGCGATAACCGAGCGGCGTCAGTTCGCGCCAAACCGCAGCGGAAATCTGTGGAATCTCGCGCGTGTCGTGTTCTTCGCCAATGAACACGAATTGCGCTGGGGCGGCTGCGCTGCGCAACCACTTTGCAGCGGCTTCGTTCAGCCGCCCGTTCTCCAGCCTGACTTCAATCTGGTTCTGTTGCAAATAACTGGCGATGTCTCGCACAGACGCATTTCCAGACTGTCCTCGAATCGCCGTGCAAAAGACGAGGATGAATACGACACCGCATAAGAGGTGAAAACAACTCATAAACGTTGGCTCAGAATTCGTAACGCAATGCGAACTCGAATTGTCTACTTCCGCCTGCTGTTGCATTCAATCGTCCAAAGGTACTCGTCGAATTGATGCGCAGCGAAGACTGGAAATATCCGGCGGCAAAATTCACGTTATTGAACGCGTTGAAGGCAATAGCGCGAAACTCCAGCGCGTGTGTTTCTTTCCAAGGCAGCCGAAAACGTTTCTGCACACCCAGATCAACGTTGAAATAGCCTGGCCCGCGCACGGCGTTGCGTGTTCCCGATTCGCCGGGGCGTGTGTAACCAAAGTTGCTCAAGGCTGAAGTAGGGTTGGTGAACAGATTGGCCTGACCCACTGTGTCGCGTCGCGTAATCTCACTTCGCAGCGGCCCGGTTAGTGTGGCTGGGCCTTGATTGAGGAAGTTTGTCGGGTAGGCTACCCCATTGAGGATATTGAGCGGAAACCCCGAACGCCAACGCCACACCCCAGTAACGCCCCAACCGCCAATCAGTTGATTGATCGCTGCCCCTGTTTGCGCGGCAAATTTGCGCCCCTGCCCGAATGGCAAATCAAAGACGCCGTGTGCATTGAAATTGTGGCGCAGGTCGAAATTTGAAACCGCGCGGCTGTCGTTGATGCGGTAAGCATTCTGAATCATATCCGCTCCCGCAGCGCCAAAAATCAAATCGTTATTTTCCGGGGTCGAGCCATTATCAATGGATTTGGACAAAACGTAATTGACCCCGATCAGTGCCGCGCCAAAATTGCGCCGCAGCGTGAATTGCAAACTGTGATAATTCGACGAGCCGAAATTCGTGTACGCCGCCAGCGAGTTGTATTGCGGATGGAACAGAACATAACCATCACGCTGTGGGTCTATGCGCGCGTTCCAGGGACTATTCCCTGGCGCAATACCCGTATCAATGCCTTGCAGCACGCGTGACCACGAACCGCGCGCATTCGCCGCCAACACATAAAACGCCTGGGTTGCGCTCAATCCGGTTTTGCCTGAAAACGCGGGCAGGTTCGACAGCATATTCTCAAAGAAGGCAATGGGTGCGATGCGGCTGACGGCGGCGTTATCCGACGGATTGATGCGCGGGCGGAGAGGATCGGAGCCAATCAGATCAACGATGCGATTGAATGCGCCCCAGAGCGTCTGCCCCGAAGCCGAATCTGGCAGATAACCGTATTGTTGGGCGAGATCAACATAGCTCAACTGCTGACGTCCGAAGGTTCCCACGTACCCGACATCTACCGTGAAACGATGCGGCAGTTCGCGCTGAAAAGAGAGACTCGCGCTCATGGTGTAGGGCGTTGACAGGCGGTTATCAATCAAAAAGCCATTGGCTCCTGCGCTACGCTCGAAGAAAAACGGAAAGGTCGCGTTCTGGGGCGGCGTCAGATAAGCCGTAATCGGCGGTAGTCCGGGCGTGCCGTTCTCGGTACTTTGCCCCGAATAGCGAGGCGCATTCTTGAAGGTGTAGACTCCGCCAAACGGGCTAAAGACCGAAGTTGAAAGCCCCGGCGAGCCGAATTTATCAAGCGCCGCCGCTAACGCCCCGCCCACCCGATGGAAGTAAACGCCGAAGCCGCTGCGGATGGTGCTGCGGCCACCGTTACCAAACAACATTTTGCCCACCCCGCTTTTGAACGAGGGACTGTAGGCGAGTGCCATACGCGGCGCGAAATTGTTTCGGTCGGGGTCGTGCCAAGCTGGGCGGTTATTGGCCTTGCCTGCGAGGTCGAAGCCAATTAGCGGCGCGGCGTCGGATGGAATGCCTGCATACATATCGCGCTGGCGTCGGTTGAACCAATCACGCATATCCACTGTCGGTCGCACCATTGCGCCGCGTGTGTCGTACACGGGCGTGTAGTAGCTGTAACGCAGCCCCGCTGTAACGGTCAGGTTGGAGCGCAAGCGCCAAGTATCCTGCGCGTACCACTCGACTCCATTCTCCGCAAAAGTGCGCACTTGTGAACTGCCTGCGGGCAGAAACCGCTTTTGTTGTGGGTCAACTTGAAATGTCACATCAATCAGCGAAATGGTTCCGGTCAGACTTTGTAGCAGCGTGCCGAACAGAAAGAAGTCATCAGGATTATTGTTCGGGTTGCCGTCATTGAGCAGACGATTGTAGGGATCGTCCGGGGAATCAAGTAGCGAAAAAGGGAAAATGTAATAGGTGGGATAGGAGTTCACCTCGTCGAAGCGCCGATTACGTGTGAAGCGCAACGCTCCGCCGAATTGCCAGGTATGTGCGCCGCGCGAGATCGTCAAATCGTCTTCCACCATTTGCACTGGAACGGCGCGTCCGCTGGCACGCCCGGAACCCGTGAAAAAATCGCCCCCGGCGAAGTAGGCCGAAAACGCGGCAGTCGTTAGAAACGGCCCGCGTGCGCCGCTGCGCTCCAATCCCTGCCGCGTGAAACTATAGCGCGCAGTGTTCACCATTGCTGAGCCAAATTGCCCGGTGTAGCTGACCAGCACTCCTTTGCTGTTGTTGAGCAGAAGCGAAACCGGCGGCAGACCGGGAAAGTGCGGCGCTTGAGCATCCGCTTTGATGTCGCCCAGAATTCCGCGCGTGAAGGCTGTATGCCGTCCATTTGCGGTTAAGCTCACATCGAACCGAGCGGTGTAAATGTTTTGCGCCGTGCGGACAGGCGCATTGAAGCGCATACCGGTCAATGCCAACCCGCCATCCGGCGCGTCTCCGGGACTGTTTCCGGTTGGATAAAGCGAAAGGTATTGCAATGCTGTCGGATTGACGCCGATGCCTGCGGGGTCAAGTGCCCTGATGTCGGCGGGTGTCAGCGTCGCTACGCTGCCCGTCGTCGTTCGATAACGCAAAATGCCGCGTTTCAAATCTTCATTCGGACCATTGCGCGCTTCCGAAGATTCGCTGGCGTCGCGGCGGCCTTCGTAATCCACAAAAAAGAAGGCGCGATCCCGCCGGAGTCGTCCGCCCAAACTGCCACCGAAAACATTGCGCAGCAACGCCGGGCGATCAACTCCGGCAGTGTTATTGAAAAACGAATTGGCAGCGGTCACAGTGTTGCGGTGATACTCGCGTAAGTTGCCATGAAATGTGTTTGCGCCACTTTTCGTCACAAGCTGCACTTGCGCGCCCGCTGCGACGCCGCTCGTGGCATTCGCATTGGCGGTTGTCACGCGGAGTTCCTGCAACGAATCCAGCGTGAGGGGCAGCACGCTGGTGAAAGCGGCTTGTGTTTCAAAATCATTGGCGTCCGCGCCATCCACCGTCACGTTCGTCTGATTGCCGCGCACACCGTTGACGACGCCTTCGCGCTGGTTGAGGTCAATCGTTGCGCCTTGAAATAATCGGTCGGTGTCGGATTGTCCGGTGAAGATGACGCCGGGTTGCAGTGTCAACAGATTGATCGGATTGCGTGCGACGAACGGCAGCGTTTTTACTTCCGTCGCGCCAATGGCGTTTCCTCTACCGGCATCATTCGCAGTGCTCGTTGTCGCTTCACCTGAAACGTTAACCATTTCCTGTACTGCGCCGACTTTGAGAGTGATATACACCGAACGTTGATCGCCAACGTTCAGCATCACGTCGCGTTTTTCGAGGATGGCGAAGCCTTGTCCTTCGATGCGCAGCGTGTAATTGCCCGGTGGCAGCAGCGGCAGCGTGAAAAAGCCGTCGCTGTTGGTCGTCGCTTTGCGCGTCAGGCTGGTGGCGTCGTTCACCGCGCTGACCTTCGCGGCGGCGACGACGGCATTGCGTTCGTCCGTGACCGTGCCGCTCAACGTCGCCGTCGCCGATTGCGCGTAGGCGGTGACGGCGCTCAGGCTGCAAACCAGCAGCAGCAAAAACAGGAATTGATTGCGTCGCCTCATAAAAGAGATGCGCGTGGTAATTGAGTGATTCGTCTTCATCGGTGATGTTTGCTCTTTCATAAATATTATTCCCAACGGCTGAGCGCGGCGGCCAAATGCTCGATGCGGTGCAACCGGGTGTGAAAACCTGCCGTGCGGAGCGCAGCGGCGGCATTGTCAGCATTGTTAGAGGGGCTCGCGGAACGAGCCGAAAGCGTGAAGGCCGCGCTGATCGCGCGGTCGGTTTCAAGGCAGAGCACAGCCAGTTGATCGCAGGCGCGGCGCATACCTTCGTTGGTTTGTAGATCGAATGGCGCGGGTGATTCGTCACGCGAATCCGCGCCGAACACAGGCGCAAGCGCCGCTCGCAGCGCCAGCGTCTCATCCAGCAGGCCGCGGGCGTGATGGCGCAACAGTTCGCGCCATTGCGTGCGCGCTTGTGGGTCAAGCTGTTCCAGCTCTGCGCCGGAAAAGCGCCCGGCCAATCGCTTGAGCGTCGTCGCGTGGCTGCGGAGGCGATGCGCATTGGCAATGGTCGCCGCCGCAAATCCGCGAATTGCCGCTTCCATCCGAGCGTCGTCCACGCCACGCGCGGTGAAATGGCGGCGCAAGTCGGCCTCGACCGGCAAGGCGGCGGCGGTGATTTCCGTTTGTTCGACGACGGGTTCGGGCGCGGCTGCGCGTGGCTGGGCGCGTTGGCGCTGAACAGCTTCAGCAACCGTCTTCAAATCAATTTCGATGGCCGGATGATCTTTGACGGGCGCGAGCGCGGCGAGGATTTCGGCTTTGCGCTGATCGGTTTCGAGGATGCCTTCGATGCGCAGCTTGCCGTTGGGTCTGCGGTTGACTTCGATTTGTTCGTTCAGATCGGCGCGCGCGTCGCGCAGCAACCGCAACGCCTCGATCTCCAACTCCGCCGAAGCGACAGCCGAAACAGCGGGAGGCATGGCGGAAGTGGTGGGAAGTGATGACGCGGCGGTTTTCTCAAGGTTCGTTTCCGCCTTCGGCAAAATTGTTGGCGTGTGTTCCGGCGCGATCCTGCCGGGGCGAATCTCGCGCGGCGCAAGCCTTGCAGGCGCGGCGAACCACCACCCCAGCTTTTGCCCCACCACAACGGTTAGCAACACGATTGCCAGCAAGACGGTGACGGTAACAGGACGCAACAACCAACGAATTGCGGATTGTGGATTTGAGATTGCGGATTTGAGATAGGTGAAGAACTCAGTCTCGCCTGACGTTGGAGCAAAAAGGCTCGGCAAAACGCGGGTCTCTTCTACTCCGCCATCCGCCATCCGCAATCCGTAATCTTCAAGCGTTGGGTCGAAATATGCGACGTGCAATTGCGGCCACGCGCGGTCGCAAGTCAGCGTCACGCTGAGCCGGCGTCCGTCGCTGAACGCGAGGCTTTCGTGTTGTTCGAGCGCGCCATCGGCAGGCGGTTCGATTTCCAGCAGCAACAGCCGCACGCCCTGTTCGCTAAAGACCTCGACGAAACTGATGGCCTCGTCAATGTTGATGCGCATCGTCTGTTCGTTGGCGGCTCCGGCGATGGTTTGCGACAGCAGCGGGAAACCATTGACCGCAATGTGCAGTTCCGACGGGTGATGATTGAAAGTTTCCGCGCGGCGCTGCTGACAGATACGCAGGCGTTCGCTGCCAGACGTCCGTTCGCTGTTGAATTTCGGATGCTTGCGACGCGGCGTCGCGGGGCGGTCGTGAGGGCCGGACATCGCCGTCGGGTCGCGTTCATCCGGCGTGGGCATCCGATGCGCTTCGCTGACGATCCGCAGACAGACAGCGCAACTCGCCAGATGCGCGGCGAAGGGCGTTTCCAGCGCCCAGCGTTTTTCCGGTGAATACAACTGCCGCCATTCCGCCGCGGTGAAGCACTCGCCCTGCCGCGCTTGCAAAATCAACGCGCGCAATTGTTCGATGACGTCTTCGCCGGGCTGCAATGCGGCGGGCGCGGGAAAGGCGCCGGCGCTTTCGCCGGAGAGGAATTTCAAGCGCGTGGGATCGGCGCGAAACAATCTGGCTTCGCGGCGCGCCAGTTTCAGCCAGTCGGTAATTTGTTGTTTCGGCGCGCGCAACAGCGTCGCCACTTCCTGCACAACGTAGCCGTGAAAGAATCGCAGAATCAACGCGCTGGCGGCAGGCGCGCTTTCCTTGCGCACACAGGCGTAATGACAAATCGAAAGCAGTTCCGCACGAGTCTGATCGTTCGGCGGCAGCGCGCGCAGCCCAAGTTGCGCCGTTTCGTAATCTCCCGGCGCGAGTGAAACGGTTTGCATCTGCGCCCGCCGCCGCACTTCCGAGACGAACAGATTACGAATCATCCGGTACAGATAGCCTTCGACATTGTGCAGCCGTTCGAGCGCGGGCCGCCGCAAGGTGAAGTTGATGAACGCATCGTGCAACAGGTCTTCGGCTTGGGCGGCGTCCCCGGTCAGTTCCGTCGCCTGCCGCAGCAATTGATCGTAAAGCCGCATAAACAGGCTTTCGTGATCGTCTTGCGCAGGTTGTCGCCGGAATTGTTTCAGCATGATTTCGCCCCGCCATTTCGCCCCGTCATATTCGCAATGCCGCGTTCACCTGAATAACGCGAAAAGCGCAATGCCGGGGAAATGCGCATGCTGATTTTTTTGAGCGGACGATTTTGGCGGTTGAGTGGCTGGAAAAGGAGGCTGAACGACGGAACGCATTGTCAAACAGATTAGGCAGATTGGGCAGATTAGGCAGATGGGGCAGGTGTGGCAGTCTGCGCCGGCCACACCTGTTGTTTCTTTTGCCCATCATTCCGTGCGCAGCGCAATCATCGGATCAACCTTCGCCGCCCGCCGCGCCGGAAGAAAACAGGCCAGCAATGCTACGATCAGCAACAGCACCGGGACACCCGCATACGTCAAGGGATCGTAAGCCGTCACGCCGTAAAGCTGGCTGGCGACGAGGCGGCTGAGCATAAACGATGCCACGAGGCCGATCAGTAGCCCCACACTCACTACGCGCAAGCCTTCGCTGACGACCAACCGCAATACGCGACCGGGCGCAGCGCCGAGCGCCATGCGCAAGCCCAGCTCCTGCGTCCGCTGGCTGACCGAATAGGACAGCACGCCGTATAAACCTGCCGCCGCTAACACGACGGCCAGGGCGGCGAATAGCCCCAGCAACCAGGCGGCCAGCCGCGCGCGCCACAGCGTCACCGCAATCACTTCTTCCATCGCGCTCAGTTCCATCACGGGCAGGTCACGGTCTATCTTTTCGATCTCGGCGCGGACGGCGCTCGCCAAACTTTCCGGCTCGGCTTTCGTGCGAATCAGAATGCGCGCGATGGACGAAGGGGCCTGCGCTTGCGGCCAGTAAATTTCCGGGTAAGGCGGTTTGTCATACGTGTTCGTTTTGATGTCGGCCACCACGCCCACGATCTGCATCTTCGGAAACCAGCTTGTGTAATCCACGGTGAAGCGCTGGCCGATGGGGTCTTCGTTCGGCCAGTATTTGCGGGCGGTGGTTTCGCTGATGAGCGCGACCATCGGTTGCTCCGCCGTGTCGCGTTCGTCCAGCCAGCGCCCGCGCAACAAACGCAGCCCCAGCGTGCGCGCGTAATTCGGCGTGATGCGATTGATGGCGACGCTGCCGTGTTGCGTGAAGCCCGGCTTGCCGCTGGCTGCCGCGCCGGCTTCGTTGCTGCCGGGCGGCGGAGCGGGACGGCCCTCAATGCTGATACCCCAGGGATTCGGACCGTGTTTGACGGGCAGTTTGGAGGCGACGGCGGCGGACTCGACACCCGGCAGCGCCGACAGCCGCTGTTCAAGTTGTTCGAAAAGCCGGGCGCGCGATGTGTTTGGGCCGCTCGTTTCGTACTTGCCGTAGCGGTAATCCGGTGTGCGAAGTTCCAGCGTCAGCAACCGGCTGGGAGCAAAGCCCGGATCGGCGCGTTGCAAACGGATGAAGCTCTGCACCAGCAATCCCGCGCCGACCAATAGCATCAGTGACAACGCGACCTCGCCCGCGACCAGCAAATTGCCCAACCGTTTGCGACGCGCACTGGCCGCATTGCCACGCCCGCTTTCCTTCAGCGCCGCATATAAATTCGCCCCATCTCCACGCGCGGCTCGCCAGGCCGGAGCCAAACCGAACAGGATGCCCGTCAACAACGACACCGCCGCCGTATACGCCAACGCCTGCCCGTCAAGCCGGACTTCATCCAATCGCGGCACATTCGCGGCGGCGGGCAACAACGCCAGCAACGCACGCACGCCCAAGCTGGCCAGCAACAAACCGAGCGCGCCGCCCAACGACGCCAGCAACACGCTTTCGGTCAGAAGTTGCCGCACGATCTGCCCGCGCTTTGCCCCCAACGCTGTGCGCACGGCGAATTCGCGCTCGCGTTCGGTGGCGCGCACCAGCAAGAGATTCGCCACGTTGACGCAGGCAATCAGCAACACCAGCGCGACCGCGCACAGCAACAGGAAAAACAACCGCCCCAGGCTGCCGATGATTTCCGCGTCCGCCGGAACGAGCATAGATAAAACGGGAATCCTCTCCACGCTGATAGCGTTCGCCGCGTTTGTTGTTTTCCCACAGATGCGCCAGCCGCTCCGGCTCCCTGAACGGCAGCGGCGTAAAGATGACGCCATTGACGACGCTGAAGATCGCCGTATTCGCGCCGATGCCCAGCGCCAGCGTGACGATCACAATGAACGTGAAGCCGGGCTTTTTGAGTAGAGTTCGCGCGCCGAAACGGATGTCTTGCCAAAGTATTTCCATGGAAAGTTCCTTTCTATTCCGTGCGCAGCGCAATCATTGGATCAACTTTCGCTGCCCGCCGTGCCGGAAGAAAACAGGCCAGCAATGCTACGGCTACCAGCAACACCGCGACGCCCGCAAAGGTCAGCGGATCGGTCACTGAGATGCCGAATAACAGGCTTGCCATGACGCGGGATAAGGCGAATGCGGCAATCAGTCCAATCGCTACACCGAGCAGGACGACTTTCAAGCCTTGCCCGACGATCAAGCGCCAGACATCAACGCCGCGCGCGCCGAGCGCCATCCGCACACCGATTTCGCGCGTCCGCTGGCTGACCAGATAACTCATCACGCCGTACAGACCCACTGCCGCCAGCAATAAGGCGATGCCTGCAAACAGCGCGAACAGCACGCCCCACAAACGCCGTTGCCAGTTTGCCTCGCTGACGATTTCGCCGACGGGTTTGATGAGGTTGATGGCGATGTCCGGATTGACTTCGTGAACTGTGCGACGCAACAGCGGCATCAATTGCGCCGGATCGGTTTGCGCGCGCACCAGAATGTGCATCGCAGGCACAGGCCATTGCCGATAGGGGTAATACAACTCAAAGCCTGGTTCGCTTTCCGCCGCCGACCATTTTGTGTTGCCGGCGACGCCGATGACCGTGCTATACGGATTGCCATTCGACGCCTTGCCCCAGCGGATTTGCTGCCCGATAGCGGGCCGCCCCGGCCACAAGGTTTGCGCCGTGTGCCGGCTGACGATCACGACGCGCTGTTGGTCGAGCGTATCGGCTTCGTTGAAGTCGCGGCCTTCGAGCAGCGGAATGCCGAGCGTTTGAAAGTAGCCGGGTGTAACGTCCACGCCAATGGCCGGCGCGTTGTGGTTCTGTTCGCGTTCGCTTTGCCCGACGATGGCGAGTTCCTGTTTCTCGCGCTGTTCCGGTTTGTTGTAATGCGGAATGTCATAGCCGCCGCCGACCGAAACGACGCCGGGCAGTTTCGCAAACGCATCCATCACGCGGCGGAACTGATCGGAATAGCCAACGACTTGCTCGTGCGGTGTGCTGTTCGGCAGGAAGCGCGACAGATACACGGTGATCAGGCGGTCGGCGTTGATGCCCGTATTCACCTGTTGCAAGCGCAAGAAGCTTTGCATCATCAGCCCCGCGCCCACCAGCAACAGCAGCGAGAACGCGACTTCGGCGACGATCAGGCCGTTACGCAAGCGCAGCGAACCCGCTCCACTCGATGAGCCTTTCGCGCTGTCTTTGAGCGCGTTTTGCAGATTCACGCGCGAGAGTTGCACTGCCGGAACCAATCCGAACAGTACGCCCGTCACGATGGCCACGACAAAACTGAACGCCAGCGCCGGCCAGTTGAGTTCGATCTTCATCCAGAACGGCAATTCGACGGGAATCAATTTCAGCAGCGCCTGCAAGCTCGGCCACGCCAGCGCCACGCCCAACACGCCGCCGGCTAATGCCAGCAGCAGACTTTCAATCAACAGCATTTGCGCCGTGCGCCAGCGGCTGGAACCGAGCGCCGCACGAATCGCCAGTTCGCGTTCGCGCGCCGCGCCACGCGCCAGCAGCAGGTTCGCTACGTTGACGCAGCAGATCAGCAAAACCAATCCGACCGCGCCGCCGAGCAGCAAAAGATACGGGCGAATGTTCCCGACTTCGGCTTCACGCAGCGGTTTGAGCCGCAGTTGCACGCCTTCGTTCGTATTCGGAAATTCGCGGGCGAGTTGTGCGCCGAGCGCGCTGATTTCAGATTGCGCCTGTTCCGGCGCCACGCCGTCCTTGATGCGCGCCAGCGCCGTATGCGCGCGGAAATCACGCGCCTTCCAGAAATCGGCTTTGTACCCGGCATAACGCGCCTGCAAAGGAACCCAGATGTCCGAGCGTTCCGGGAAGCGAAAGCCCGGCGGCATCACGCCGACAATCGTGTACGTCGCGCCGCGCAATTGCACCGTGCGCCCCAACACATCGCGCGCGCCGCCGAAACTGGTTTGCCACAGCCCATAACTCAACACTGCTTTCAGCACATCGCCGCCGATCTGATCTTCTTCGGGTTGAAAGCCACGCCCCAGAACCGGATTGACGCCGAGCAGCGGGAACACCTGCTGCGAAGCGAATGTCAGCGTCACCGATTGCGACGCGCCCGCGCCCGTATTGAGAATGCTGGGAAAGGTGATGTACAGGCCGAAGGCGTCAAAGCCTTGCACATTGCGTTGCCAGTCGCTGAGATCAAGTTGCGAGCCGCCATGAATGTTGCCGGTGGTTTTGGTGTTGACGGATTCGACGCGCACGATGCGTTCGGCGTCGCGGTACGGAAACGGGCGCAGCAGAATGCCGTAAATCAAACTGAAGATTGCGGTGTTGGCGCCGATGCCCAGCGCGAGCGTCAATGCGACCACAGCGGTGAAGCCGGGGCGCTTGAGTAAAGCTCGAACGGCATAGCGAATGTCTTGCCAGAATATTTCCATAGTCGCAACCCTCTCTCTTCCTTTCACCTCCTTCCCAACGCTTGTCAGAAGATGAACTTAATGCCGAGTTGCAGTTGGCGCGGATTCGTCCCCGCGCGCGTCTGCGTGATTTGCCCGAAGCGCGCATTGTTCAAGTTGGCAATCGGCGCGGCGAAGTTTGGCGTGTTAGTGACGTTGAAAAAGTTCAGTTCCAGCCGCAAGGCCCGCGCTTCGTTAAAGGCGAGGTGCTTGATAAGCGAAACATCGTAGAAGCGCACGGGCGGCGAATTGAATGAGTTGCGCGCGACGGGCGCGAACGGGTCGGTGACGTTCGCCGGGGTGTTCAGAATCAGCAACGCTTGCTCTCGCGGCACGAAGAACTGCGTACGTCCCTGCGCGCCGCGCGCGTAGATGTCCGCGAGCGACCTGCCGATTAGCGCGGGGCGGTCTGCGCCAGATGTCCCGTCGTCGTTGTAGTCAATGCCGCGCACGATGTTGACGGGCGTGCCGGTGGCGAACGTCCCGATTCCCGAAAGGCTCAGGCCGCCGAGGAGCGCGTTGACGAAGCGACCCGCATCTTTGAGGAAGCGGCGATCTTTGCCGAACGGCAAGTCGATCAGGTGCGAGAACGTGAACGAGTGGCGCACGTCGAAGTCGCTGCGGCCGCGATCCGCCGCGCGCGGCAACGGCGCGAACTGCGATCCTCCGCCTTGAAAGCCGGGGGCGGGCGAGGCTCCCAAATTGAGCAGCGACGGAATCCGAACGAACTGACGGTCGAAGCTGAAGTCGTCGGTTGACCTGGCGAACGTATAGGCGGCGGTCAAGTCGATGCCGTTCGTGAGCCTTCGCTGGCCGAAAATCTGGAGCGAGTGGTAGTCGGATGCGGAGTAGTTGGTAATGAAACGTTGGTCGGAGAAGCGCGGATCGGGACGGCGCGCGAGCGGCACGCTGCCTGAACCGTTCGGCTCTAAAAGTCGCAATAACTTTCGTCCGCGCGAGCCGGCGTAAGACACTGTGATGGTCGTCGCGCGGTCGAGTTGCTGCTCGAAGCTGAAGTTGAAGCGATGGACGTAAGGGTTGCGTAAGCCGGGGTCAACGGCGGTGAAACTCGGCGTGCCGGGATTGAGTGCAGGCGGTTCGCCAAGCCGGAACGGGACGCCGAAGCCGGATGCGGAGAATGCGAGCGGTATGTTGTTCGCCGTGGCGGAGAAGACGAAGTGGTAGAGGCGGTCAAAGTAAAGCCCGTAAGCCGCTCGGACGACGCTCGTCCCTCGCCCGGTGATGTCATAGGCCGCCCCTAGGCGCGGCTGAAAGTTGTTGCGGTCGGGTTGATAGAACGGAAGACCGCCGGTCGAGACCGCGACCCTGTTCCGCGTGCGCCCGAACGCAAACGGCGAAACGTCCGGGACGATGTTGCCTTGTGTGTCCGTGGCGTAAAGGTTCGAGAGTGCGCCATTGACCTCCGAGTACACACCGAAGTCGGTGTAACGCAGTCCGAGGTTGAGCGTGAGCCGGGGCGAAACGCGCCAATCGGCTTGAGTGAAATACTCTGCCTGGGTTGCGCGGTAGCCGCGTCGAGCGGTGGTCGAACCGCTGCCCGCGCCGAAGATCGTTCCGCTGACGAAGGAGGAGGTCGCAACCGATTGACCGGGGCTGCTGCCGAGCAGGAAACCGTCGCCGACGAGTCCGTCGAACGAGTAGAAGAAGGCTTGGCCGAAGAGGTTGGCGAAATTGATGTTAAGCCGTCGCAGTTCGAAGCCCGAACGCAGCGTGAGATTGCCGCGTGTCAAGGTGTGCAGCGCGCCGCCTTGCGACACGGTCTGGGCGTCGATGAGGTCAGGGGTTTGCGTGAGGCTGATGTCGGTTAGCCCGACGGTCGGAGCCGAAACGATCAAGCCCTCCGCATCGCTCCGCAATCCGGCGCTCGCGCGGTCGAAGCCTTCGCGGACGATGTGAAAGCGGTAGTTGCTGCGCTGCGCGCCGGCGCGAAATTCGAGAAGCTGCGTCGGGCTGATGATGTAAACGCCTTGCGCGATAAACGACTGCCATCGGCGGGGGTCTTCGGAGACATCCTGCGGCGCGGTCGAAATTTCCGAATAGACGATCTTCGGTTGCGCGAAACCATAGCGGAAGTATGCCGAGAGCTTGTTGCCGAACTGATGGTCGGTGCGAATTAAAAAGCTGTCTTGTCGGATGTCGCGCCGGAGAGCGTTCGTCACAAGCGCAGTCCCGGCCTCGCCGTTCGCCTGATTGCCGTCGAAGAGCGTGGACGGGAAACCAGCGGCAATCGCCGCCGCGCGGTCTGTCGCCGAAAATGGGCTGAATGAACCGACCGGATTGCCTTGCGTCGGAACGATCCCGCGCTCGACATAGAACCGGCGGTAAAAGAGTCCGAGGTCGCCCGGTATCAGGTTAATCAGCGCAGCGTTCGGCACGACGCCTGTGCCGGTCTGCTGGCGGCGTTGGCGAAAGCCCTCGTAGTTGCCAAAGAAAAAGTGGCGGTCGCGGATGATTTTACCGCCGAACGTGCCGCCGAAAAGGTGCTGTTTGAAGGGCGGCGTTTTGGCTCGGCCGCCGGCGTCGAAGATGGGACCCGTATTGAAGAAGTCGCGCGCGTCGAGGGCGTCGTTGCGGAGGTATTCATAAAGCGAGCCGTGGAACTCGTTTGTGCCTTGTTTGGTGATGATGTTGATTTGACCGCCGGAGGAGCGTCCGAAAGTCGCGTCGGCGTTCGAGGTGATGACGCGAAATTCGCGCAACGCTTCGGTCGAGACGAGGTTGGGAACGGAGACATCCGCTTCGTCGAAGCCGGAGCCGCCGCCGGTGGAGATGCCGGTCGAAGTGCGCTCGTCGCTCGCGCTGAAGCCGTCGATCAGGTAAGTGTTTGCCGCCGCGCGCCCGCCGTTGATCGAAGGATTGATCCGGCTGCCGCCGCCAACGCCCGGCGCGAGCGGCAGAAGCAGGATGAAGTTCTTGCCGTTGAGCGGCAGTTCCTTGATGCGCTTTTCATTGACGAGTTGCGAGACTTCCGCGCTCTGCGTCCGCACGGTGTCCGTGTCGGCTTCGATAGTCACGGTTTCCGAGACCGCGCCGACGGCGAGCGCGAGGTTGACGGTCACGGTTTCGTTGACGGTCACGGTGACGCGGTCGCGCACCGCCGTCTTGAAGTTCTCCGCCGCGACGCGCAACTGATAAATACCCGGCGCGACACGCGGAAAGAAATATGCGCCGTCGTCTCCGGTCGCAGCCGTCTGTGTTTGGTTCGTCTCGGCGTTGACGAGCGTCGCCGCCGCATTCGGCACGGCGGCTCCTTGCGCGTCGGTCACGCGCCCGCGCAAGCTGCCGTTGACGCTGACTTGTGCATACGTCGTCATTGAAAATAGCAGCACGGCGCATGCCAATGCCACAAAGTATCGAAATCGCATGGAAATCTCCTTCTCGTTGAGCAAGCAAAACAGATGGTATGGATTCGTAAAGCGGGATCGTGGCACGATTTCAGGAATTGCCGCGACGGGTTTTCAATCAATGGTTAAGAATCGCCGTTGACTGGCTGAATATTCAGAACGAGCTATTCCCAATTAGCTATCGAACGGGCCAAAAACTTTTTTCGGCAACAACAGCGGCCCGCCGAGCGTGAAGCCGAAGTCGTTCTGCCGGAGCACGGGCTTTTTCAGTCGGTTGGCATTGGCGAAAAAGTTATTTGCATCAAGCGCGTCGTTGCGCAGGTAATTGAACACGCCGCCGCGAAATTGATTCGTCCCGGAGCGCGTGACGATGGAAACCTGAGCCCCCGGCTGACGCCCGAATTCCGGCGCGTAGGTCGAGGTTTGAATTGCAAACTCCTGCACGGCGTCCACCGACGCGAGCGTGCTGGTCGTGCCCTGCGCCGAATAGGCCGGATACGAACCGCCGGCCTTCGTCAATGCCCCCGATGCGGCGATGCCGAAATTGGCGCTCACGCCATCCACCATAAAATAATTCGTTCCCGGTCGCTGCCCGTTGACGCTGAAATCGCCCTGCACGCCTTCGACCGTCGCTGTCAATACCGCGCCGGGC
>Ga0187892_10003418_pt1 | contig 29084 bp, 26 predicted proteins | sample MA1701073metaG_FD_139345 | JGI IMG/M metagenome (GOLD analysis project Ga0187892, IMG submission 139345) | Bio-ooze microbial communities from a basaltic lava cave in the Kipuka Kanohina Cave System on the Island of Hawaii, USA - MA170107-3 metaG ... | reverse complement strand
GAAGGATCACTTGCTTAACACTACCTGCTTTCGCTCACCGACCGCAACCTCAAACGAAACGCTGCCTGAGTAACCGCGTTGACTCCAGCCGGTGACGGTGTAGCGGCCGGGCAGCAAGGCGATCTCTTCGTAGGCGCGTTTATAGATGCGTTGATTCCCACCGCTTAAGCTTACAAAAACGCGATCAATCGTCCGGTCCTGCGAACCATCGCCTTTCTGATAAACAAAAGTTACAAAACCGACCGGAACGGAAATGTCGATCCGCTGATTGTCGCGGTTCGCCACGATTACATCCGCCTGTTCATAGGGTTTCAGATCATCAGGCATGACAACCGTGTATGTGCCGGGCTGAACTAGTTCGCCATTCGAAATGTGTACCGAGTATTTCTTGACGCCGTTCTGCCAAAGCTCGGCATTCTTGCGAAAGACGGTGGTTGAACCGGCCGCCTTGAGCGAAATAAACACCTTCACCGCCCGAGCCAGCTGAAACCGCAGCTCTTTTCTGTCGCCCGCGGCAAACTTTTCGGTCACCGCTACTTCGCCGGTATTCTCAGGGTTTGCCTTGAACTCAAACGTGCCTTCGTCAATAAAAACCTCGTCGATCGGACGAAACGTGCCGACTTGTTTTGCGTTCTGCCAAACACCGATCAGCGATCCGCGACGAGTCTCGGCCTGCGTGTCCTTGAACGAGGCTCGAACCCGCGGCGGCAACACAACGTCGGCTCGAATCTCAGTTTCGCTTGTCGCTGAGATCTGAACGGTCTTGCCGATCGGGCGATAGAGGTTTCCGTTGATCGTCTTAACGCCGGCTGAAAGTTGATATTCGCCGGATTCGACGCGGAACCTGCCATTGCTGGTGATGCGATACTTTTGGGCGCCATTTTGCGAAAGTGTGCCATGGACCGGTACTTCTTTGCCCGTCGGGTCAAAACCCTTTAGGATCACGCCGCTTTCCGTTGCTTTTTCACGTATCTTTTTAAGCGCTTCAGAGAGATCCTTTGCTGATTGCGCATCGAAATATTCGGTTCCCGCAGCATCCGAAAGACACTTCAATGCGTCTTTCGACTTTTCATCCAGCCCAAAACCAACGACGTGAACCTTGATCTTCACATTGGTCTCACGCCATTGTTTTATAAGTGCGCACGGGTCGGCATCGCAGGATTCGATGCCGTCGGTAATAAGTATGATCTCACCGGCCCGGTCGCCGAAATCAGTCAGTGCTTTGCTAAGGCTGTATGTGATGGGCGTGCGGCCGAGCGCATTAGTCTTTGCCACGAAATCACGCATCGGTTTGGTTACTTCACCGGGCGGACCGAACGGCACGACGAGTTCAGAGTCTTCGCAGTCATCCTTGTGTCTGTGTCCATAAACACGAAGCGCCAGATCATAACCGGAAAAATCACCGCCCACGAACTCGCTCAATACCTTCTTAGCGACGTTGAGCTTTGTCGTTTTATCAGGAAGCTGGCCCCACATCGAGCCCGAGGCGTCAAAGATCACATAGATGCCGTCCGGTGTGCCATCAGTCACTGCATTCTGAACTGGCGAACTTTGAGGTTCGAGCTGCTGATCAGGTGCCGGAGATGCGATACCGGACGTTTCGGGCTGCGACGTAAAATATCCGCACCCGCAGCCGAATACAGCTGCTGCAACCAGGGAGCAGATCAATAGAGAACTGACCGTGCGTTTCATATTCATATCTCGCAAAAGCAACTCTAGCCCGAGCTGCCCGGTTTCGGGGCCTCAAAAATGTAGGCGGCCCCGCGCGTTTTTCGTGTCGGATCAGAGTCGTGGCTCGATGCCCCGATGACAATGTGATTTCCGCTTATTCCAACGCAGTGGGCGAAGGTATCGCCTATAAAAGTTTCAGGCGAGATAAGCATTTGGGATTGCGTCCAGACAAACTTTCCCGTTGCGAGCTTTCCTTCAAACACGTATGCTTGCGGGCCGATCGGCCCCTTCATTTGCAGCATGCCCACGACGATCTTGTCGCCGCTAATATCGACGCTGCGGCCAAAGGAATTTTCCTGCTCGACATTGGCGGCCTTCAACGTATGATTCAAGGCCCAACCGGCCGCACCCTTCGTAAAGACGTAAGCGGCCCCAGGCAACCGGCTTCCCGCTCCTGATGCTCCCACGACGACTGTCCCGCGATCGATCGCCAGACTCTCGAGCGCAAAGTGCTCATTACTGCGTCGGACACCTGATTGGAGCTTCCCATCCCTTTTCCAGCTCATCCCGTCATAGGCAAACACATATGCCGCGCCGACCGCATTCGTGTCGCTGATCGTGCCGATCACCGCAAGGTTGCCGTGAATCCCGACGGTTACGCCAAATCCGCTGTTGGTGAGTGCATCGCTTGTTAGTTTCTGCCGTTCGGACCAGTTTCCGTTACTTCTTTTATAGATGTATGCTGCCCCGTGAGCCTGTGGGATCTTGTCATTCGGCGCATTGTCATGTCCCATTGCTCCTACGATTATTGTGTCGCCGCTGATATCGACGCTACTGCCGAAAGACTCGACAAGCGTCGGGGCACTAGGCTCGAGTTTCACCTGCTGGTCCCAATGATCGGCCGTACGCGTAAACACGTAAACGGCTCCTGTATATTTAGCTTTCGGAGTTCTTTTTGTAGGTGAGCTGACGACAATCGTGTCGCCGTCGATCGCTACGCGCATCCCAAAGTGATCCTTGAGGCCGCCGTCGGCTGCCACAAGCTTGGCCTGCTCGACCCAGAACCCTTTCTTTCTTACATAAACATAAACCGAGCCCTGAGCAAGATTCCGACCAACATTGTCGTACATAGCGCCAACGACCGCGGTGTCGCCGCTGATGTCAACCTCATTACCAAAGGTCGCGGTTTTTGCGGTGTCGCTCCCGAGCAGCTTTGAGTTCAAGGTAAATACATCGGTAAAGTGAACCGCATCCGCGAGTCCTGTCCCGAACAACAAGCTGAGCAGCCCTATGACTGCCACGATCATTCTTTTGTAATGCATAATTAATTACTAAGCCTCACTCTTTTTCATATCCATTTGAGAAGGTACGCCGTGATGTTCGATGTTCGTTTGGGGCGTTTGCCCCCAAGACGGACTACAACAAAATAGCAAACAGCAACGCGGCAACTAACGCGCACCCAAATGAGCGCTCCATCGCTAGTGTAATTCTCGTCATCATTACTCCAATTTGAGATCGACCGTGAATGTCCCATCTTGGGCGGTCGTCAAACTAATCTCAACGGCGGCATTGGCGCCAAGCGGGTTAGTGAAGTCGATCACCGGACGGGTACTGTTGTCGGTGCCGGCGCGGACGTTGTAATCCGTTCCGCTTACGAGAATGTGTCCGTTTACTTTCACCGTGCCGACGGTCATAGCTCCGGTATTCGTCCGGTCCTTCTTTGATATCTTGCCTACCTTTTGCCCGCCTGCCCTTCCGGAGTTTGCGGATGCGGTCGCTGTTCCTGTAAAAGCCAACACAGGCGTTGCCGTCAGAATGATCAAAACTGTGGCTGCCAAGGCTATGTTCATTATTCGTTTCATCTTGATTTCTCCTTATTTTTATCTTAGTTGTGCAAAAATCCCTTGCGCGTGATTTCAAACTCGGATAACATTTGCACATCCGAAAATAACCAGAACAAGGTGGAAAAAACTTTGGAAAAAGTGGTAATTTTTTGGAAATCCATTTAGCGGCAATGATCAACGGCCCGACGATCCGATTCTTCGAGTTTGGCCCATTTCGCATAGACCCGCGCGAGCGGATGTTGCTGCGAAATGGCGATCCGGTTCCGATCACTCCGAAGGCGTTTGATATCCTGCTATTGCTCGTCGAGAATCGCGGCCACACGCTGAGCAAAGATGAGCTGATCGAGCGGATATGGCCCGATTCTTTTGTCGAACCGAGTAACCTGAACCGAAACGTGTCAACCCTGAGAAACATCCTCGGGGAGGACAGTCAAAACGCCAGGTTTATAAAAACATTTCCAAAGCGCGGCTTTCGTTTTGACGCAGAGGTCAAAGAAGTTTTCGATGATAGCGCCGCGAGTGCGGCAAGCGGATCAACTCATAAATTCGACAAGTTTTCCGACATGACCTCCGTTCTGCTGCGGCGGAAGATGCTGTTGATATTGGGCGGTTGTATTCTGATCGCCGTGGCTTCGTTCGCATGGCCATTTGCCCGCGACTCGATCATTTCCAGGTCTTCTTCAGCCGCTCCAAGAAACCCGCGTCAGGAGGCCGTCGGACTGTACAGGGAAGCACGCTCACTTTGGCTGAACCGCAGTGGTGAATCGCTCCACCTCGCGACCATGAAGCTTGAACAAACGATCGGTAGCGAGCCAAATTTTGCTTTGGCCCACGCTGCTCTGGCCGACGCATACGCATTTGATACGCAAAACAGGCTCAAGGCCGAACCGACGGCCCGACGCGCGATCGAACTCGACCCTTCACTCGGTGAACCGCACGCCACGATCGGATTTTTGAGAATGTTTTGGAGTGGAAACCGATGGAGGCCGAGCAGCACTTCAAAACTGCGGTCGGCCTGAGCCCGAACTATGCAACGGCCCACCAATGGTATTCGATCAACCTCTCGGCCATCGGCGAGGGCAACGGTGCCCTGGCGGAGATGAAGATCGCACTTGAGCTTGATCCAGACTCTGCCGCCATTAACTCGGACGCATGTACTGTCTATTACTCGCTGAGACGTTTTGCGGATGCGGAAACTCACTGCAGGCGGGCATTGGAGACGGACAAAGAGGCTGTTTTCCCGAATCAGACGCTTTACGAGGTCTACATGTCGAGTCAAAGGTACGACGCGGCGGTCAATCAGTTCTTCCGCATTGAAGAAATGGTTAATCACTATTCGACCGAACCTCAATCGTTAATTGAACTGCGAGAAGCGTACACGTCAGGCGGAATTCGAGCCTTTTGGCGCAAAAGAACGGAGATGCTCGAACGACGTCAGGTCTCAAATTTTGTGACCGCAAAATACCACGCTCGACTGGGCGAGGTAGAAAAGACATTTCTATATCTTAGACGAGCTTACGATGCCCACGAACTGGATTTCATTCACTATCTCTCCGAGCCGCTTTTTATTGATTGCTGCTATAACGACGCCCGGTACGGCAGCTTTCCGCCTTTTCTGCCGATAAAATGAAACGATTGAGCCACGAATGCACGAATGAAATCTCTTATTCGTGCATTCGTGGCTAAATCTTTCGTAAAAATGTGCGGGCCGGCGCGCCGTCACCGGTTGCGCCGTCGTATTTTAGCGGCGCGCAGATGAGTTCGTAGTCACCGGCGTCGATGCCGCGAAGATCGACGCCTTCGAGAATGACCGTTTCTTTTTCGAGCAGCGTGATGTGAACCGGATGGCCGGGCGAACCTGATTTCTCTATCGACAGATAATCGATGCCGACGAGAACGACGCCGGTATCGACGAGTAGCTTTGCGGTGTCGAGCGTGATGTATGTGAAATCTTTTCTAAAACCATCTTCAGGCGTCGCCCAAAATTCCGAGTTGCGAGTTTTGAAAAGCACACGCTCGGCGTTCGCTATGTCACCAACGTGCTCAGGCTCGATCGCGACCACATCTTTGTCGATCTCGATGACGCGACACGGACCGATCAGCTTCGCCGGATCAAGTTCGTGAACACGCTTTGCGCCGTCGATAAAATGATTTGGCGCATCAACGTGCGTCGCCGTGTGAACGCCAAAACTTATTTGCGAAACATTCGCCGTGTCGCCGTTCGCGATCGACTTGAACGAGGCGATCGCAACGCCCGGATCGCCTTTGTAGATCGGCGTCTCAGCATTGATCGTGACCGTGATGTCGTAGATCTGCACGGGAGTAGGATAAACGAGCTTCGATCAGCGAACAAATGCCGCGAGTGCAAGATTTACTTTATCCATTCGTGCATTCGTGGCTCTCTTTCTTTGCGTTCTTCGCGTCTTTGCGTGAAACTTCTTTCAAATGCAAACGCCGCGAATCGCAGCTTCGAGTTACTCAAACACCGCACCACTCGTGTGGTCGTTTCTCTACGGCAAAAATCACGGACGTGTTGAGCTGATACTCGACAACGCGCCGGTGCGCTCGGCTGAATTATTGCAGCAGGATCGTGTCGATGCCGCCCTCGTGCCAGTAATTTGCGCGCAAACCATCGAAAACGTTCGCCTCATTCCCGACGTGTGCGTCGGTGCACGCGACCGCGTGCGAAGCGTCTGTCTCGTCACTGACGGCAAAGATTTGAACGAAGTGAAATCAGTTGCGCTCGATGTTTCGTCAAAAACATCGGTCGTGCTTACAAAAATCATCTTCCGCGAATTTCTCGGCTTTGAACCCGAATGGCACGACGCCGAGCCAAATATTGACACGATGCTCTCGGCTGCCGACGCCGCACTCATTATCGGCGACCCGGCGCTAACGATTGCGAATTGCGGATTGCGGATTGCGGATTTAAATCCGAAATCTCAAATCTCAAATCTCAAATCTTTTGATCTTGCCGAACTTTGGCACCAACACACCGATCATGGTTTTATCTTCGCGATGTGGATGACGCGACGTGAGAGCTGTGAGATCGACTTCGCCGCCGCGCGTGACGAAGGCCTCGCGCATATCGACGAGATCGCGACGAACTTCGCTCCTCAAATCGGGTTCACCGCGGACGAGATGCGTCGATACTTGACTGAAAGTATCGCTTATTCGATTGATGATTCGATGAAGAGCGGCCTCGAACTTTACTTCAAACTCGCAGCAAAGCACAAGCTGATCGATGCGGCACGCGAAATTAGGTAATGTCCTAAACTTGTGGTGTCCGATGACTTTTCCCTTTGTGTTCTTTGTGTCCTCGCTCGGTGCACTCTGTGATTACTTCCGGTTTTAATCACAGAGTTCACGAAGGCAGGACACAAAGGGCACAAAGGCTGAACACCACAGGATTAGGACATTACTCGAAATTTAATTTTATTTAGCCGTCAAACATCGGACGCTTGATCGCTTCGTATAGCTTGTCGCCGTCGACCTTGCCATCGTTGTCTTTTAGATGCTCGATCACAATAAGCGCGTTATGAATGCGGCGGTCGATGCCTTTCGTGTTGTTTATTAAATAGATCAAACTTCGCCGTTTGCCGGCGGTGAGAGCGTGAAAAAGTTTGTCGCCCTCTTTATCTTGTCGCAGAACTTCGGCAAGCTCATCGGGCATCGGCAGGCCGTATTTGCTTGTGTCGGCGACGAGCTCGACATCGACAATGTCGCCGTCGCCAATGCCCAACTTTTCGCGAATCGGCTTGTTGATCGAGATGACAAATTCACCTTTGTTCGGCATCAACGCGCATTGAAAAGTGTGAGAGCCGTTCAGCGTGCAGACTACGCGACGCGTTTTAGGATCGGTCTCGAACCGCTTGCCGATCTTGCCGGGTATGTCGAGGAAAAACCAACCTCCGCCGTATTTTCGTAAACGTGCTTTTAGTTTTGTGACACCTGACTTCGGCATAGCGATAAAGTGGATAAACTGATTTTAGCGACGCTGTTTGATAAAATGAAATCGATGCCGAGTAACATTCAGCCGATTTTGGACAAAGCTCTCGCGGGCGAACGTTTGTCATCCGACGACTGCACGGCGCTTTTGGAATCACGTGATTTTGTTCGCATCGGTCTCGCGGCTGATGAGATTCGCCAGCGCAAAAACTCGCCCGACGTTGTCACCTACATCATCGATCGCAACATAAATTACACAAATGTCTGCAACGTCGTCTGCACATTTTGCGCGTTTTATCGGCGGCCGGGCAAACCCGACACGTACGTGCATTCGATCGACGAAATTTGCGCGCGAATCGACGAGACGATCGCGCTCGGCGGAACCGGCGTGCTGATGCAGGGTGGTTTGCATCCGGATTTTAATATCGAGTGGTACGAAGATCTGCTTCGCACATTGCATGCAAAATATCCGAAGTTTCAACTTCACTGCTTTTCACCGCCCGAGATTCACAATATTCATCTCATTAGCAAGCTCGATTACGTCACGATCATGCAGCGGCTCAAAGACGCCGGATTAAATTCGCTTCCCGGCGGCGGCGGCGAAATTCTCGACGACGAAGTTAGAAAGCGCGTCTCGACAAAGTGCAACACCGAGGAATGGCTCGACGTGATGCGCGCCGTGCACAAGGTCGATTTGATATCGACCGCGACGATGATGTTCGGCATCGGCGACCGCATCGAACATCGCGTCCGACATCTACAGCGGGTGCGCGACGTGCAGGACGAATCGCTTGCGCTAAAAGCAGAAAACGGGACTGGCGGCGAATTTACCGCCTTTATTCCGTGGACATTTCAACGCGAGAACACCGCATTGGGACGCAAGATAAAAGAAGAACCGACCGGCATCGACTACCTGCAAATGCTCGCCGTCTCGCGTTTGTTTTTAGACAATATCCAGCACATTCAAGCCTCGTGGCTGACCCAAGGCCTAAAGCTCGGCCAAACAGCTCTAAGATTCGGCGCCGACGACATGGGCTCCATCATGATCGAAGAAAACGTTGTCTCCGCCGCCGGCGCCTCAACGTGCGCCAACGAACGCGACCTCCGCTACCAGATCCGCGAAGCCGGATTTATTCCCCAGCAAAGAGATATTCTCTATAACTACATTGATCGCGACAACATCGACTCGCTCGACAAGAGTAATTCGATGAAGCTCAAGCAATTGAGCGTAGCGTTTGCTGATTAACGAATCGCTTCTTAGTGAATGAGCTATGAAACGAATATGCCCCAACCCATCAGCCTGGAACTCGGTTTTCGAGCAGTTGACAAAATTTGCTCAAGAACACATTTGTTCACCAACTCTTCCCCCGAAACCACTCATTCTTGCGGGTTGGGTATACTCCAATGATGTGGAAAAGATGCAAAGATGGAACGAGACTTTGTCGTGGGCAGAAAAAAATGGTTGTTCTGATTTGGTGGAACACATAGTTGACCTAGATTTCTATTTTGTTGATGAACCAACAACCTATAGAACAGGTCCGATGGGGGGCCCAATGTTTCAGGAGTGGAACTTCGAAGAGAAAGATCGTCCCGATAAAAATCAACTTTCAGAGTTGATAACATTGTTATTTTCTCAGTGGAAAGAGATTGTGGGACTTGAAATAGCTAGTATTACTCAGCCCCTTAGATTCTCAGGAGAGAAAGCTCGTAAGTTAATAGTTCTTGCGGAAACAGATGCAAAACCACCTTGGGGTAAATGGATAGAGCTTTCTGATCAAGAATCTGCAAGGAGAACCTTCACAAAATTTAGAGCAGCCATTAATAATGCTATCGCTCCTCACGAAGTAGACCATATTGACTTTGTACATAGAGACTTGAATTAAGCCCCATAACCCTTGCTTTCGTGTAAACCATGGTTCACACTTAAGAAGTGATTGAAGTGCGCGAGACACTTACGTTTTCCAACTGGCTAGAAACTCTTCGCGATAAGCAGGCTCGCACTCGGATTCAGGCACGGATAATACGTTTGAGCAGAGGAAATCCCGGCGATGTTAAACCGGTTGGTGAAGGAGTTTCGGAAATGCGTATTGATCACGGGCCGGGTTACCGTGTTTATTTTGTAAGGAACGGTTCCGAATTGATCATTTTGCTCGCAGGTGGTGACAAGCATTCTCAAACAAAAGACATTAAGAAGGCGATTGAACTTGCAAAGAATTTATAGGAGTTACCCCATGCCAAAAACCAAAACACGCCCATACGATGCTGCAGCATATCTAAAAACCGAAGAGGATTGTGCGTTTTATCTTCAGGCTGCAATTGACGAGGCCAGCGGAGAACCGGCGATAATCGTTGCTGCTCTCGGCGATATTGCGCGTGCACGCGGCATGATGCAATTGGCAAGAGAGACCGGACTTTCACGCGAGGGCCTTTACAAAGCACTCTCACCCGAGGGCAATCCTAGCTTTGCAACCATTGCAAAGGTTATCGCAGCACTCGGTCTCCGATTGCAAGCATCGCCAATTAAGTGATCGCAAACCGCGACGGCGGTGATGAACTCGATGCGATGGATTCGATGAAACTAAAACAGCCTAGCGTGGCATTTACGGACTAATTTGGTTTAGCCCACCGATTCGGACCTCTTAACGGGGTCACAATCATTATTCATGGATCAGCTAACGATAGAATTAAAAGGAGAGATCCTAAGTTCCAATTTTGACTCATGGAAAAACAGCCTCGTCGATCGAATACAATCTTTAAACACTGTACTGAACACGGATGATGATTTCGTTGAAGCCATCAGCCAGGTGAAAGTTATCAGGGCCGCTGAGAAATACCTTAAGGAAGCGAAGAACTCAGCTCTAAATCAATCTCTCGATATTCAGAGATTATTTACCGCAATCGATCAAATTTCGGAAGTGGCCCGGCAAGCCAGGCTATCACTCGAACGCCAGATAAATATACGCAAGCGAGAACTTCGGGCCGACTGTATAAAATCAGGAATTGATGTTATACGGTCTTTCATTGAGGAGCAAAACAATGATTTTCAGGTCTTGGATCACGGGCCATTCTTGAATCCGAATCGCTTTGAATCGGCCGCGAAAGGTAAGGGCGGCACCAGGGGAGTTCGAGCTGCAATTGAAACCCTTTGTACTGCGATCAAAAACGAAATATTGCTGAAAGCGACTGAATCAAAAATCAATGGCTTGACTATAGATTCTGTTGATCGGAAATACAGGTTGCTATTTCAAGATCGTAACACCCTTATCTCCTTGAGCAAACAGGAGTTGGAACTTGTAATTGAAAAGCGCATTGCTTTGTTCGACGAAGAGAGCGCAAGAATTGCCTTAGAAGAAACTTTTACAACTCCAGAACCGGTTGATAACTATGATCGAGTTTCTGATCTAACCGCAAAAACTGAGCCGCTGGAAAAACAGCGTTTCCGGATGCTCATAGAAATCTTTTCAACGGAGGAGGAGGCAATCGATTTGGCCCGCAAGATTCGAAATTCACTGGATGATATGGACTCAATTCTGAGTGTAAAATTGAGTCGCACTCCACAAGATAATCTAGCCCTATAATTACTTGTCGACTTGTCAAGAACATCTGCTACGATTAAACACATGAAAAGCCTGCCGGTCGGTGAACTAAAAGCTCAATTTTCTGAGGTGCTTGAAAAGGTGCAGCAGGGCGAGAGCTTTGAGATTGTTTACGGCAAAAAGAAAAAACCCGTCGCTCGCATTGTGCCGGTGAACGGATTGAAGGGGCGCAAGAAACGTCGCCTCGGACTGCTGGGAGGCAAAATGAAAGTAGTCTTTGCCGATGATTTTAAGATGACGGAAGAAGAGTTTATCAACTTAGGTAAATGAGATTGCTGCTGGATACACACACATTCCTTTGGGCAATTTCGGAGCCGCAAAGACTTCCTTCAATTGCGCGTTCTGCAATTGAAGATACTGCAAACAGTTTGTTTGTCAGTGCGATCAGCTTTTGGGAGATCACTATAAAAACGAGTCTCGGCAAGTTAGACCTGAACTGGAATGACGATCTGATCACCGCGGCGGGAAACGCAGGCTTGCAAACGCTTCCCCTCGAACCGGTGGAAGCGGCAACTTATGATCAGTCTGACAGAAGACACTCATTTCGACCCGTTCGACCGAATGGTCATCTGGCAGGCGATTACGAGAAAACTCACTCTCGTCAGCGGCGACAGGGAGTTTGAGCGATTTGGGAAAGACGGGCTCAAGCTGATATGGAAATGATCGAAACTTACGAAGAATTCTGGGATTTTTATGTGCAGGAGCACAGTAAGCCGCTCACGCGCGGTTTGCATTTTGTCGGCACGTCACTCGGAATACTCTCGCTCGCATGGTTTATCTGGCGCGGCACGTGGTATTACTTTCCGATCTCACTCGTCATAGGTTACGCTTTCGCGTGGTTCGCGCATTTCGCTATAGAAAAAAATAAACCGGCGACATTCAAACATCCGCTCTGGTCGTTTATCTCAGATTACAAAATGATGTGGTTTATGATCACCGGGCGAATGAACCGCGAAGTCCAAAGAGTTTCACCGCAGAGACGCGGAGACGCAGAGCAAATCTAAAAACCCAATTTCCTAGAGTGACAATTTTTATCTTTTGTTATCTCTGCGTCTCCGTGTCTCTGCGGTAGAATGAAACTATGGCGAATGAGCTTGTAAATCCCGATGCGCTGAATTCGACGATCGAGTTTTTGACGGCGATGGTCACGCCGGCGTTGTTGATCTCGGCGACGGGTTCGCTTGTGCTTTCGACATCGACGCGGTTGGGTCGCGTGGTCGATCGCGTGCGGCAACTAGAAGAGCGTTTGAGCGAGTTGATCTATGCCGAAAACAAGGACGACGTGCCGCTCTATGACAAACGCGTCGAGGTCATCGTCGATCTGCTCGACAAGGTGACGAGCCGCTCGCGCATTTTGCAGCGTGCGATGCAGGCGTTTTATTACGGGCTCGGATTTTTTGTACTGACGAGCGTGACGATCGCGATCGCGGCGTTTTTCAACACCTATCGCTGGGTGCCGATCCCGATCGGCATCGTCGGAATTATGTTTTTGTTTTGGGGCAGCATGTTGATGCTCCGCGAAACGCGAATGGCGACCGCGACCGTCAACGCCGAAATGGATTTTACGTGGGAACTCGCACGTAAGGTCGCGCCGAAAGAGGTCGCGAGCAAATATTCACGCAAAGGCAAAAGCAAAGGCATGAAGCCCGCAAAGCTCAAAGAAAGATCATGAACATCGGCGACGACGCACCTGATTTCAAATTAAAAGACGGTAACGGCGACGACTGGACGCTGAGCGCACATCGCGGGCGGGCGGTTGTGCTGCTTTTTTATCCCGGCGACGACACGCCGGTTTGCACGAAGGAGATGTGCTCGGTTCGCGATCACTGGTCGGATTATCAGGCGACGGGTGCCGAGGTCGTCGGCATCTCGACCGACACGGTCGAGTCGCACGGGAAGTTTGCCGATAAATATTCGCTGCCGCTAAAGCTGCTTGCGGATGTTGACGGCGAGGTACGTGGACTATACGGCGCAAATTCGCTGCTGCCCGGACGAACAGCCCGCGCCGAATTTGTAATCGACAAAGCCGGCAAGATCGTTTACCAAAAGGTGCGCCCGATCGGTTTCTTTCGTCCGAGCGACGACGATGTGTTGGCCGCGATTCGAGCAACAGAATAAACCGCGGAGCGCAGGGGCGCGGAGAAAAAGCAATTTTGGGTTCTCTTCTCTGCGTCTCGGCGTCTCTGTGGTGATAAAATAACGTTATGGCAATTTTTGGCGACAAATTCGAATGCACACGCTGCGGCGGCAAAGGCGAACAACTCGCGTTCGCACCGATCCCGACGGAACTCGGCCAGCGCGTTTTTGACGAGATCTGCGCGGGGTGTTGGAAGGAATGGCAGACAAAACAAATGCAGTTGATCAATCATTACGGTCTGGATGTTTCAAATCCAGACTCTCACGATTTTCTGTTCGACAATATGAAGATCTTTCTTTTTAACGAAGGCGTCGAACTTGCGCAGATCGATACGTCGCAGGAAGGGAAAGTTAATTGGTGACCCGGTCTGGCCATTCGTCGAGTTCGGAGGCGAGACCCATGTCGGCAAATTTCTGTTCCTCAACATCGCCCGATTCCAGATCGCCCATCAGTTGAGCTAAGTCCAAAATGTCGCAGTTCCCTGTTCCCGAAAGTAGAACGGCCAAGGCAACAGAGCAAATAACAAACTGTCGGATAGGAATCGGTCGGATTATTCTGGTTATCCGTCGCTCTATCAACTACGTGTTCACAAATCGATATCGGGCGAAATCGATGTTAGAGGTTTGACGGCGCGTGATTGCTTCGACGCTCTAGAATCTATAATTGTAAGAAAACTTGGCAAAAAGCGAGCGAGTTTGTCGGATTAGGCCGGCTGTCCGACGGTTGAACAGAGGGTCGTAACCGTTATAGAGTTCGTCGCCGTAACCGACGAATACGGCTGTGTTAGGACGCGGCGTGTAGCTGTAGAGCAGGCTTAGACCGATTCGCCGCTCAAGCGTGTCGTAATCGACGATGGACCGCACGGCATTGTATTGATTGAATTGATAGATCGTTCGATTGCGTAAGATGTCCTGCTTAAAAAGACTTCCACCGCCCGACGAACGACTCTTTAGACTGCTTTTTAGCCAGAGGAATTCACTGTTGAGTTTGGCAAACGGGCGGAGTGTCAGATTTAGTTCGTTATTGAACAGTTTTCCGATCTCGGGACGCGAAGGGTCGAAATTAACGCCCGTGCCAATTTCCAGATCGTTGCTCAGACTGAAGAGTTTAAATCCCTCGACATCGAGATTGGCGTTATAAGCTCGCGTCGTGTAGCTGCGTCCTAAAAAATTATCGCGTCGGGTCGAATAATATGTATAGAGCGAGATTCCTTTTTCAAGGTTTATATCAACGCCCGGATCGACAAAAGTTTCATCAAGCTTTCCGTTTTGGTCGCGCAGGAATAAGATCGCTGCAAACGGGCGAACGTTTACCCACCATGATTTTTCTTTGGGTCGAAACGTTCCACGGATGAAAGTGTAACTGCGTAAAAAACCCGTCCTTCTTACAAATCCTGTCTGGTTGCGAAAATTCCGTCCGCTTCCCGAAAGCGATTTTATTAGCTCAAAATTTCTATTCTCAAAGTTGTAAACAAAATAAGAACTTCCACCTTCTCGTTCCGTTCCGTTTAACTCCTTCGTGCGGCTGTAAGCGCTTTGAAAAGCGAAAAGCTGTTTCCCATCACCAAAACGAAACCGTCCGTCTAACGCAGCAACCGTGTTCGACGACCCAGCAAACCGGCGGTCGGTGAAGATGAACCCGATCCTGGATTGGTCGAACAAGTCGCGACCATAGCGACCAATGGTGAACTGGGCGTTCTTGCCGAAATTGACATCAGTCGGTGCGACACGCAGCCCGGCGGAATTGTCCGAGGCGGCCAGAAAACCGATCGTATTCTTGCCAGTCTTGCCGGTAAATTTCACGCCCCAATCCGGATCGACGATCTGTCTGGTGTCGATCAAACGCGGCGCGGCACTGTACGAAGAGCTAAAAACCTCGTTGCCCTCAAGAAAAAACGGGCGGCGTTCCGAGAAGAAAAGCGGAAAACGCTGATTGACCGAAACCTGCGGCACGTCGGCTTCGATCTGCGAAAAATCCGGGTTCACCGTCGCCGACAGCGTCATGTTCGGCGTGATCGAGTAGATCACCGTTAGGCCCGGATCGACCTTGTTCACGCCGTTCAAACGTCCTTGCAGCGGGTTCGCCGGATCGACCTCACGCGTCGCCGTGTTCGAGGCGGTGACGGTCGGTATCACGTCGATCGTGCTGCCGCTGAAAACGTCCGTAAAACCGCTCAGACTTCCCGCCTGAGCGAGCCGACTCGGCTTATTGAACGAGAGCCTCATCCACGATGTGCGTTCCTGTTTCCGGGGGATCCAGCGGCGGAAGTGCAATCCCCAACTGTCATCTTTGCCGGCACGAAACCGCAAACTCTTAAACGGAATCCGCATTTCGACCGAGTACCCATCCGGCAGTTTTTGAGCCTTCGCCTCAAAAATCCCATCCCATTTGTCATCCGAGCCGCCGCTTTCCGTAAATATTCCGTCCGCCTGTACGCCCGCCGCGGTAACGGAAAGGAAATACGCCCGCTGCTTGTCGTTATATGTGTCGAAGAAAACCGTCACGTAATCGTCGCCTTCGACGTCGTCGCGTTTGGAGATCGGCGCACGGATACCCGCGGGCTCAGAATCGAATGCATAAAAAGCGATGTAAATATTCTCGCGATCGTAAGCAATGTACGCAGCCGTCTTCTCACTCGCAGGCGTGTCGTCCTGGTTCGGATAGACCTGATGGTTAAGATCGGCCTTAACGGCAGAATCCCATTCGCCCGGAAACAAAACGCCGTCAATTTTCGGCGGCGGCGAGACTCGGGGCATTTTTATCGAAGTTTGATCTGTAGAAACAGTTTCAGATTGCGCCCTGACTAACGGCACGCTAAAAATCAAAAACAATCCAATGAAAACCGCCAGATTGTGTTTCCTGCAATGGTCTCGTCGTTTCTCCATCAATGGTTAGGCGTCAAAGCTGCCGACGAATAGGGTTCATAAGACGATACTTCAATGCGAAGTGCGGAGCAATGGGAATTGAACGAACGGTTGTAATCGCGGCATCAGCGGCTTTCCAAGAGGAATTAAACACGGATTATCCCGGATTACGCGATAGGAGCTTTCATCCTATTTTTCTTCCTTTGCGTCCTTTGCGGCTTTGCGTAAAAAAATTCTTTTATCTCACGCAAAGACGCAAAGAACGCTAAGAAATCACAAAGAAGAAAGAAGAAGAAAAATCATTACTCTTTCTAATGCTTAATCTGGGATTATGCAATAAGAATTAGACGCAGAGATCGCCGAGCACGCCGAGAATTTAATTAAATTCCTCTGCGATCTTTGCGATCTCTGCGTTAGAAAGCGGATCGAATACGTCGTCAAGGTCAGATTAATCAAACCCGGATTACGAGATGAACAAACTCTTTACGTCAGAATAATTCGTGCATTCGTGGCTCGATCTTCTAACGCTTAATCCGGTTGAAGGTCAATTCCTTGAAACCGTTGCCGCGGACGAATAGCAAGATGGCAGTAAATCGGCGTAGATGCATTCTTCTCTCCAAAACTATTAGTTCTTCGATTCGATTACGTCTGAAAGTCAAATAATTGGGTTCGACTGGTACCGCATTGATCCTTCTACCCTGAATGCCGCCGCAAAAACTCTGGGGTCCGTCCGCTACAACCGGTTGTTATGCTCCTGCAATCGATCAGAGCGGTTCGATCCCTGCCGTCTTGATTCACAGGTCGTCCGAGTGTCCGGCCTTAACGCGGGGCCACTGGACGATCGGTCGCCCCTCTTTACGGAAGGGGTGTTTCTCCCACTCGTTATCGTCCCACGGTTGAGGCCAGCCGGTCGGCGAATCCTCCCACCATTCCTGCCGTCCGTAAACGGTCAGGTCAAGCAAAGGGTAGCTGTTGCCCATCACCTCGACGCCGCGCCTCGTCGTCCAGTAGGTCTCAAAGACCCTGTCGCCTTTTCGTAAGTAGCAAATCAGATACATCATATCTGTATGGCGACCATCCAGGAGCGTCTCAAGCGACGCTCCCTGAACCGAGTACCAAGGCATTTCCCAGCCCATGAAGTCTCGGTAGCGAGAGCTCTCTTCATACGCACCCTTACAGAATGTCGCGTAAGTAACATCACGAGAATGCAGAGGCGACAACTCGCGCACCTGCGATGTAAACCAGGCGCAACCCTCGCATTGCTCCGCCGCCGGGTGTCCGGCATGCCACATGAAGTAGTAAGCAATGAGCATCGTGCGGCCCTCGAATGCGTCCAATAGCTTTACTGATCCGCTCTCGTGAACTAGCGGCGTCGTTCCATCCACCTCGACCATCGGAAGTCGACGGCGAGAGGCAGCGATGGCGTCGCCTTCCTTCATGTGGGACTTCTCTCGAAGCCGTAATGCGTCCACTTCGGCCTGAAAAGTGCTCCGATCGACTACCTTCGGCGCTCCAAGTTCGTCTGTCATGTTGTCTTGTCCTCCTTACGTTTCGTCAGTCGCATAATTAGTGATTAACACCGACGGTCGTCGATAACACATCGGTTGAAGTGTGTTATTAACGGCGTGGAACGCGGCTGGTGGTTAGGGTTTTGTTTTACGGGTCAAGCCCGAAGCCCTGTCGGATTTACGAACGAAGCCCATCGCGCCGTAGAGTGGGCTGTCGTTGCCGTAGGCGGCGGAGCCGGCGACGCCGAGGCCGACTTTCGAGCGTTTGTCGTTGAGGGCGACGTGAATGCCGCTCGCCGTCCGCGTAAAGCCATCCGCAAAAGATCGCTCCAAACTCTCACGGTCTTTCGCATTCACGGCTTGGCGAATCTCGCTGCGAAAATCGATGATTTCTTTTTCAATTTTGGCATTCTGCGTTTGAGCAGAGACGGTCAAAGCAAAAGCGAGCAGAACAAATATGCTGAGTAAGTATTTCATTTCTCTATTTCGTATTTTCTTAACTTTCCAAATGACGCAAAGATCAAAGCGGCGGTTGTGGCGAACAAAAACAGAACGCCGGGAATGACGCGTGAAGCGACTACGCCGATCGACTCTTCCTGAAATCTAAACCGCGGGATCCGGTCGAAATCTGCCGCCGTTAAAGATTCCATTCGGTAAATTTTGGGGACGAAGTAATCCGACCAAGCGGCGTCTAGCTCTTTGACCTGCGTGCGAAAATGCTGGTACCGCTCGATGCCGGTTCCGGCGATATCGTTCGAGGCCTCCTGAGCGACTACGGAAGGTGAGAGGAAGCGTAGAGTTTTTACGAGACTCTGCTGTGCCGCGAGCTGAGCGGCGAAACGATCTTCAACCTCTTCGGTCCGTTTTTTCTGTTCGCGTTGGATGTGTACAAACGCCAGACCAAAATCCTCAAATGCTTTTTCACCGTCCTTTGGCATCAATTCGGGATGGTCCTGGTAATGTTCCGCGAGCAAGCGTTTACCGTCGCGCCGCATATCGAGATTGACCGAGCGAACCGCCGACACAAGCTCGTTACGGGACGGCACCGGATAGGCGAGCGTGATGAATACGTTCAGGAGCGAAGGCAAAATCAACACCAATATGAGCCACGCGGCGGCCGCGACAACGGCGTTGGTCGCGGACGAAAATCCGAATGAATTGATAAACGTCGAGAGAGCAAACCAAAAGGCGGCGTAACCCGCGATAAGCAGGATCCACAGGCCGGCGCGCATCCAGAAATCCGTAGGCGTTTCCCCTGCCCAAAGCAAAACACCAACGAGTGAAACAAGAAGAGCAATGCCGAGAATTAAAGCGAAGTGAGCACCGATTTTCGCAGCGACGAACTTTGCGAGCTTCAACGGCTGTGCCATAAGCATCTGCAAAACGCCGCTTTCGCGTTCACCCGAAATGACGTTAAAACTCAACGCAAGAATGAAAAGCGGGAGAAGATAAACAACCACGAACGACAGATCAAAGCGTCCCGCTAGAAAGCTTAATGGATTTTCAAAACCCGATTTGTCGGCTTTCGTGCGCTGTAGTGTTGAGACGGTTACGCCAGCTTCCGAGGGCAAAACGTCTGCCTGTCCAACCGAGAAAACCGAGCTGGCAGCAAACGGTAAAACGGCAGTCTGCAGCTCCATCCCGATCGTGTATGGGTTTGACGGGTCAGGTTCATAGTTGCCGGGTTCGGTTGAGCCTTTGTACCCACGAGCAGTTTTTTCGCGCTTGGTCGCTATGTTCGTTTCCTGTTTTTCGAGAATCGCTCTATTAAGCCGGTTCTTCTCGGCTATCCAGCTCGCACCGCTCCAAAGGCCGTAAAGCGTGAGGGCGGTAAAAGCCAACGCCAAAATCAGGAAGCTCTTTTCGGCGAACAAATTTCGCCATTCGGTTTTGATTATTCTTAGAAGCATTTCTGTATCCTGTTCCGATCGAGTTCGTGCTAAAACGGCCGCATTCGGTTTGCTGCCCAGATCGCCAGCCCGAGGGCACCCGCAAACCACGCAGCGAGCAGAGCGAGGCTGAAAATCTGTCCGCGCAAAACCCAACCGGTGTCCGGCGCGGCATATTGAAATTTCGGCGAGCTTGCCCAAACGTCACTTTCGGCAAAATGGTTATACCCGTCCTTCGTGCGGGAATTTTCGGCGAAATTTAAATTCAGAAATCGGTTAAAATCGCGCCGGTAAAGCTCGACCGCATTCGTATAGTGTTCGTTGTGAGCCAGATCCGTTCCCGCCATGCCATGCGAAACAGCTCTCGCCGATAAAAACGGCGCGACGATGCCCGCCGCGAGATGTACCCTTTCCTGCGCGTAATACGTTTGCCACACCGATCCCCAATGCTTGTCGAAAACTTCAGCGGCAAATTCTTCGCCCGCATTAAGAGCAATACCGTTAAAATTGATCGGCAGATCCTCTTTCTTCTCCACCTTGTATTGAGCGAGCAGCTTTTGCTCGAGCTCCTTAGTGCGCTTGTTCGCGGTGTCGTGGCCGTCGATCCCCTGCTTTTGATCAACTTCGACGCCCGCCCAAAATGCCTCGGCACTCGGCGTCGGATGCAGTCTTTCGGCCAGATCATTGACGACGCGCGGGGCTATCAGGCAACCGAATATCCAGAATCCGAGCAGGGCGATCAGCGCGGTACGCGGCGTTGAAACCAGAGCCGAAACCGTTAGCGCAATGCCGACGAATGCCCCAAAGTAAAGCAAATACGCCACGCACAAAAGAGCGAACCGCGGCAAACTAGACAGTAGCAGATCGTTCGAGGTTGCGAGCGCCAACGCCGCGACGCCGATAACCGTCGCCGGTATCAAAAGCACGAAAAGAGTCGCAGCGACGCCCATTGTCTTTCCGAACACGAGTTGCGAACGGGCAACACCGAGCGACAAAATCTGTCGCAAACTGCCGCGCGTCCGCTCACCCGCAAAAGCGTCGAAAGCGAGAAACACGATCACGAGCGGCAACAGAAGCTGTAAAACCCCGGCGGCGGTCAGTTCGCCGAATCTCTGTAGAGCGGTCGCATCTTCCACAGGCCGTCCGCGTTGCGGGTTTTGATAATGAGCTTCGACCCATATGTTCGTGCCCGTAAAATTGTCCAAACCCGAATCGACGAGCGAAAGCGGCATCTTCGGCTTAAAAGCATAAACGCCGAAATGCGCCGCCGAGTGCGGGTTGCGCTTACCCTGACCTTCCCAACTTGCGCGCGATTCAGCCTCGGCACGCTGCTGCTCGCCCCGCTGACTCGCGTAATTCTTCCAACCCAACCCCAACGCCGCGACCAGCAACCCAAAAACGATCAACGCCGTCCAGCGAAATCTGCCGTCTCTAAGAAGTTCGGTAAATTCTTTTCGTGCAATCGTTTGAATCATATTGACTCCTAAAAGTTATAAGTTACCGAAGCGAGCGCGTGGCGCGTGGCTTGCGGCAGCATCATGTTGAAACCGTCAAACTGATCTGCCGTTTTCGGCGAGCCATTTTACCGCTGTCTGCATTAGCGGCAGATCTTTGTCCGCGTTTGCCCATTTTTTGAGCAGCAAACGGTAATATTTTTCAGCTTGCGCGCGATCGCCTTTAGCAGCATGCGTTCGAGCCAGACCGTCGAGCGCGAAGCCGTTGTTCGGGCGCAGGACAAGTGCTGCGGCAAAGGCTTTTTCGGCTTGGTCGTAATCTTTGGCGCGCAAGTGAGCCGCGCCCAAAGTTTCGAGCGCGGGGCGTGAATAAATCGGCGGCTCGAAGTATCCAAGTTCGAGCTCTTTTCGCGCGGCTTCGGTCAAAGTTTTAATTGCTTCGTCGTGGCGCCCGGCGCGACTCAGAATCTCGCCACGCAGCTCCAGCGCGGCGACGAGCAGAATTTTCGGCACGTCGAGCGAATGATAATCGTTCGGATCGCGTTCGGCCGTTTCGGTTTGTCGCTGCAGCCGTTCTAACAGATCGGCTTGCGTTTCCGCCGCTTTCAAATTGTTCTCCTGAGCCGCCGCCATTCCGCGCGCGTATTGCAGTATGCCGTCCCGGTAACGGCGGGTGAACTCGCTGGTTTGCGCCTCATCAACACCGAGCGACAAAGTTTCATCCGTTACCCGCTGCCACTCGCCGAAACGAACGTAAAAGCGTGCCAGCGTGCCGCCTTCGAATTTCAAAAACCTCGCGGTTTTTTCGGCGCGACTGGCGGCGGCAGGAATCGATTTGAGTTTTTCAGCCCATCGCAAACCCTCTCGGTAGCGTCCGGCTTCGGCGAGATTGGCGACCAGATACGACATATTATGCGCGTAATTCCAATTTTCGGCGGGGGCGACCTTTTCCGACTGCATGTACTCCTCGTCCACACGCACCGCCGCGACAAAAGCCTCGTGAGCTTTTTGGTAATCGCCGACTCGGTTGTAGATGTGTCCGGGCATATGAACCAGATGACCCGAACGCGGCGCGAGACGCGGCAGCTTTTCCGCGCTCTCAAGCGCGTCCGCGGGGCGCGGACTTGTTTCTATCCCGTGAATCCAGTAATGGTGAGCGGCAGCCGAATTCGGATGAGTGGTCAGAATGTTGGCGAGAAGTTGGCGGACATAAATCTGATTTTCCTTCGGACGCTCGTCGGCGTCGTAGCCTTTCATCAAATAATACGCGAGAAAAAGTCGGGCTTCGATGTCTTCCGGGTGGCGGTCAATGATGGTTTCCATCTCGGCGACAAATGCTTTCGCCCCGCGATTCTTGTCTTCGAGAGCAACATATGCCGCGATAAACGACCTTTCGTAATCTCCGGCTCCACGGCTTAACTCTTCAGCTTTGGCGAGGGCGGCGAGTTTTTCGGCTTGCAAATGACGGCTGAAGCCGATTGCCTTGTAAATGCCCCAGTGCGCCATCGCCATTTGCGGGTCGAGGCGCGCGGCGTGACGAAACGCCCGCAGCGATTCAAAATCCCAAAAACCATGCAGATGCCGCAAACCCTGATTAAAATATGCCTGCGCTTCCGCCGATGTGGTCGTAACCTTGATTGCAGAATCGCCGATGCCTGTCATCAGTCGCGGCGGCGGCATTGTCTTGGTTAGATCAACCGGTGTTTGCGCCGTTTGCGTCTGATGGCCGGCGTGATACTGCGCCTGCGCCGGCGAGATCATCGCCGCCGTCAAAATTAAAATAATTATCGCCTCGCGCCAAAAACAGTGTTCCGCGCGAACCCGTTTGTTGTTCGTTTGTCCGGTTATTAGCCTGTTCATTTGTTCCTCCTAAAAATTCATCTTCACGCCGAATTGAAATTGGCGCGGGTTTGCGCCGACGCGCGTGCGCTGAAGCTGTCCGAATTCGGGCGAGGTCAGAACCGACACGGGCGCGGCAAAATTGACGCGGTTGAAAATGTTGAAGCCGTTGGCTTCGAGTTGCAGCCGAACATTTTCCGTAAAACGAAACCGCTTTATTAGCGACAGATCGTAAGTCATAAAATTTGGCGAGCGAAACGAATTGCGCGGAATGACGGAAAACGGGTCGGCGACATCCGTGATTCTGCCGAGCCGCAGCACAGCTTCCGAGAGCGGAAGCAAAAACTGCGTGCGGTTGCCGCCGCTCGCATACAAATCCTGAATCGAGCCGCTCAGAAGGCGTGCACGGTCTTGCGTAACGTCGCCGTCGTCGTTGTCATCCGTCCCCGTCGTGATGGTGAACGGCTCGCCCGAACGGAAAATGAAAATTCCCGACAAAGAAATGTCGCCGAGAAGGGCGTTGGCAAACTTGTTTTGTGTAAAAAATCGTTTGCCTTTGCCGAACGGCAGTTCGATTAAATGCGAAACGGTGAAATTGTGCTTCGAGTCGAAATCCGATAGGCCGTAATCGGCGTTGAGCGGGCGCGGAACTAATTGTTCGCGCGTGCCTTGAATGCCCGACATAGTCGGGTTTGCACCCAGATTCAAAATCGTCGGATTGCGGCGCGTTAAAAGCGCATCGGTCGAAACATTGTCTTTCGACTGCGACAAGGTATAGACGGCGGTGAAAGCTATCGCTTCTGAAAAACGGCGGTTGGCGATAACTTGCAGGCTGTCGTAATTCGCTTCCGATGCATTTGCGACATAGCTGATGATGGAAAAACGCACATCAGGGCGAATGGCGGTGGGAAGCGAACCCGACCCGTTCGGCTCAAGAGCGCGTATCAGATTACGCGAGCGCGAACCGACATAAGCGATCGTTACAGATGTGTCGCGGTCAATCTTCTGTTCGACGGCAAAATTGAAACGATGCGTGTGCGGATTTCTCAGATTTGAGTCAATCACCCAATAGCTAGGCGTATTGGGCGAGGTTGGGAACGTCGTTCCGAAACGAAACTGCCGGGAGAACGCGAAACTGGAAATCGCAAACGGACGATTGCCAACATTTAGCGCGAATTGCCCTTGAAAAACGCGGTCGTGAAAAAGTCCGTAAGCGGCACGAACAACGGTTCGGTTCCGCCCGCCGATGTCATAGGCGATGCCGAGACGCGGCTGAAAATTGTCGCGGTCGGGACGATAAAGTTTCAAATCGTCGGTTAAGGGCGCGACCAGATTTTGCGTCGCGCCGTTCGTAAACGGCGAAAGCGAGGGTTGAAGATTGCCGAGCGCGTCGGTTGCAAAAAGATTCGACGCAAAATTGTCGCGTTCCCGATAAACTCCGAAATGCGAATAACGAAGTCCGAGATTTAAAGTGATTTCGCGGCTCACGCGCCAATCGACTTGCCCGAAATATTCCTGCTGAAACGACTGCCAATGCCGCAGAGCGTTGTTCGGACTGCCGTTATTTCCGAGAATCGTGCCGAATACGGAATCAGCCGTCGCCTGCGTAACGCTCGTGTTCAAGCCGACGATGCCCGTCGCCGCGAAAAATCCGCGAAAATCGTAAAACGGCGTTTCTGAAAAACCGCGCCGAAAATCAACGCGCACGTCGCGTAAATCCGCGCCCGAACGCAAAGTAAAATTGCCGCGGGCGAAAGTGTGCAGAACCGAAAGCTGCGGGGTGCGCTGTAAATTTCTGGTCGAAACCGGCTGCAGCGGAATCGACGTCAGCGGCGTTCCCGTGCCGCTCTGCGTGATGGTGATGCCGTTCAGCGGAAACGCAAATTGCGCGAGGGCTTCGGGAATCGCGCCGCCTTCGATGCCGTCACCCGAACGAGATTGGAAAAAGGCAAGTCTCGCTTCGAGAATCTGCGACGGGCTGATGTTGTAAACGAATTGTCCCAAACCGCTTTGCGTGCGCGCGCGATTTTCCTGCGCGTAAAAACCCTGCGAACTTAACTGCTCCGGGCGAGCAAATTGGTATCGAAAGCTCGCGGAAAATTTATCGGTGAATTTATGGTCGGTGCGAATGAGAAAAATCTGCTGACGGATGTCGTTTTGTGCCGCCGCGTTCAAGAGAACCGTTCCGGCTTCTCCGTTTGTCAAATCAGTATCAAACAGCGCAGGATTAAATCCGCCCGCGATCGCTGCCGTTCGGTCGGAGGCGGGCAAAACAGTAAATTGTCCCGCCGGATTTCCGGTCGGCGGAACAAAGCCGCCATCAATGTAAAACCTGCGGAAAAAAGCCCCCAAATCGCCCGGCACGAGGTTTATCAGCGCGGCGTTCGGAACGCGCGGTCGAAACGTCGTGTCGCGTCGCTGATTAAAACCTTCGTAATTGCCGAAGAAAAAATGCTTGTCGCGCCGGATGGGTCCGCCGACGCTCGCGCCGTAAAGATGCTGGCGAAAGGGCGGCGTTTTAGCTCTGCCTTCCGAATCGAAGAAGGGTCCGAAATTGAAAAAATCACGCGCGTCGAAAACCTCGTTTCGTAAAAAATAATATGCCGAGCCGCGAAACGCGTTGCCGCCCTGTCGGGTAACGACATTGATCTGCCCGCCCGAGCCGCGTCCGAAAGTTGCGTCGGCGTTCGTCGTAATGATGCGAAATTCCTGAATCGCTTCCGTGCTGATGACGTTTGGCGCGGTTTCGGTAAAAGTCGAAGCTCCACCCGGCACCGAATCAAAACGCTCGTCGTTAAAACTGCCGCCGTCAAGCGCGTAATTATTTGTCGAAGGACGAGAGCCGTTGATCGGCAGATTGTTCGGCGAAAACTGTCCCGGCACGGTCGAGCCGACTCCGGGCGCAAGCTGCACGAGCCGCAGATAATTTTTTCCGTTCAGCGGCAGCTCGCGCACGCGCCGCTCGTCAACGAGTTGGGAAATATTCGTTTTTTCAGTTTGGACGACGTTCGTTCCGGCTTCGACCGTTACGCTTTCCGTCACGCCGCCGACCTGCAAAACAATGTCAGCGGTTGCCGATTCGGAAACGGTCAGAATCAGGTTTTCGCGCACTGTCGGAGCAAAGCCAGATTTTTCAACGCGCAGATTGTAACGCCCGCGCTCCAGACGCGGGAAATTATAAGTTCCTTCGTCGTTCGTTTCGGCATTAAAGGTCTGATTCGTTTGCGTGTTTGTCAGCGTCACGGTCGCGCCCGCCAGGCTCGCTCCCGCGGCGTCCGTAACGCTCCCGCTCAAAGCCGAAAACGTGCTGACCTGCGCCGTTACGCCGCCGACCGCCAAAATCACAATTGCCACGATCAATAAAAACATTTTGTTCACAGTTTTCCCCCATTCCTTCTCAAGAAAATTTCATTCCGCCGTCGAAAATCGGCGCAGCCGACGGGCTGCATAAAACATCGGCGCAAGTGTTAAAAACAAAATCACTCCGAAACCGAACGCGACGCGCCCGATGATCGCCGAAAAAGATTCTTCCGTGAAATCCCACGTCGGAAAGCGGTCGTAATCGTCCGGTGTCAGGCGTTGATTCTTAAAAAGGCGCGGCAGAAAAAACTGCTGCCATTCCCGGTGATATTCGTGAACCTGCGCTGTAAAACGGTGATAACGCTCAAATCCGGTCGCCGCCAAATCATTCAGGATTGACTGCATCGCCAGCGACGGCGACAAAAAACGCAGATTTTCCGCCAGACGATTCTGCGCCGCGAGTCGTTCGTCGTAAGAGCGCAGCAGCGGCAGCAACCGCTTGTCACGCTCGAACTGCGCGGCGTAAAAGCCGGACATAAAATCGGTTTTGACAATTTCCGCCGGGCGCAGATCGGGATTCGCGGCGTAATAATCTTCCAGTATATTGGCGGTATCCGTCGATGTCCGATTGCGTTCTTCACGCGCCGCGTTAATGTAGGCGAGACGCGACGGGACGAGATAGATCCGGCTCGCCGCAATGGTCAAAAGCGACGGAATTATAACTACGAAAAACAGCCACGCGCCCGCCAAAAGTGCCGCGTTTCCGGCGCTCGTCGCAGCGGGGCGCAGATTGACGGCGGCTGCAAGCGCGAACCAGAACGCTGCATAGATGGCGATTGCCAAAGACAACAAAAACAGCCGCAAAATCGTTTCGCCGTCAAAAAAACTCGCGCCCGACAAAAACGCTCCGACGATGACCAGCAAAATTGTCAGTCCGACGACGAAAACAAAACGCGCCGTGATTTTTCCCCAGATGATGCTCGAAATTCCGACGGGCTGCGCCAGCGCGAGCGCGAGCGTTCCCGATTCTTTTTCGAATGACAAAAGATTAAAGCTGACTGCGAGAATGACGAGCGGCAGCAAAAAAATGATAACGAAGGATTGGTCGAAACGCCCGGTCAGCAAGTTGAACGGATTTTCGATTTCGTCCTCGCCGATAAACGTATCGGCGCTCTGCGTCGAAACGCGAAAGTAATACGGGTAAAGGTCGCGCTGACCGATTGACAAAGCGGCGAGCGGCTGCGGCGCAAGAACGGCGTAGCGTTCGCCCAAAAATTCGCCGACCCAGCCGGGTCGCGCAGGGTCGCGGAACAATTTCGCCTTCGCCTGCCCCGCGTCAATCAATCGCAGTTCGGCCTGCATCGAGAGCAGACGTTCCGATTCTTCCGCGAGAGCGTCGGCGATTGTTTGCTTCTGAAAATTTATCCAGGTCGCTCCGTTGAACGCGGCGTAGATCATCAATAACGAAAGAAGCGCGGCAACGATCCACAAAGTCTTTTCACGCGCCAAAATGCGCCATTCGTGCAAAATTATGCGCGGCAAAACACCTGCCCGGCGCCCGCGTTCTTTCGATTCGGAAATTTTTAACGCTTCGTCCATCTCTCCTTTAATCCACCTTTAGAACCGCAATCGAACGCCACGCGAAAACAAGCGCAATCGCCAGCCAGCCGAGCAAAACGCCGATGCCAAAAACGTGATTTCGCAAAACCCAAAAGACCGACGGCATCTCGTATGAAAACGGCTCGACGGTTTCCCATAATTCGCGCCCGGCTTTGCGGCTCAAAGTTTGAGTGCCGCGATAATTCTGGTCGAAAACGCCTTCGTCGCGCATCACGGCTTCGTTCATCTCCCGAACGAAGATGCGGCGGTAATCTTCCGATGCGCGGGCGAAGTCGCGCTGTGTTGCGATGTCCGTTCCGGACAAACCCATCGAAACCAGTCTCGCGGCTTGAGCGGGCGAGAACGCGGCGGCGATTTCCTGCAAGCGGTTTTGACGCTCGAAGGTCGTTTCCAAATTCTGATAAAATCGGTCAATCACCTCATCGCCGCGCTCTTCCGAATCCTGAAGGCTCAACCCTTCAAAATTAAACGGCAAATCTTCGATTCTTTGGACGTTATATTCCTTCAAAACCTTCGCCGTCAGACGCTCCTTTCGCCCTTGCTCCGCGTGCAAAATTTCCTTTTCCATTTCGCGGGAAAATTGCACGGTCGACGGAGTCGGATAAAGCCGTTTCGCCAGATCAGCCGAAGCTCGCGGCACGACCAAGCCGGTAAAAATCCAAAACGCCAGCAGAATCACCAATGCCGCACGCGAGCTGCGCGCTCGCGCCGAAACCGCCAACGCGACGAGCAAAATGACGGCGAAATAAACAAGATAAAAAGTCGTCAAAAACGCGCCGCGCGCGAGCTCGTTTTGCCAACTCGTGTCAGTCGAAACAAGCGACAAGAGAACAACCGCCGGCAAAATCGCCGGAACGAGCAGCACTCCGAGCGCGACGGCAGCGCCTAACGCCTTGCCGATTGCCAAATCGCGCCGCGCCGCGCCGAGCGATAAAACTTGCCGCAGCGTCCCCGATTCGCGCTCACCCGAAAAGGTCGAAAACGTCAGCAAAATAATAAGGAGCGGCAAGAGCAGTTGCAGCACGATCGCCGCCGTAAGTTCGCCGAACCGCGCGACGCTCGCAGTGTCTTTGGCGGGGCGAAACCGAAACTCGTTGCGCTTATGCGCTTCAAGAAAAATCGCCGTTCCCGTGTAGTTTTCCGTCCCACGGTCAACAAACGCGAGAGCCGAAAGCGGCTTAAACGCATACATCCCGTAATGCGCCGCCGAATGCGGATTTCGCTCGCCTTGATTGAGCCACTGTTCGTAAGCCGTCGCCTGCGCCGCCGCGCGGTCAGCCCTTGCCTCGCGATATTGGTTGAAGCCGATTGCCAGCGACACCAAAAGCAGCGCGAAAACAATCGCCGCCGTTATCCGAAACCTGCCGTCGCGTAAAAGTTCGATAAATTCTTTGCGTGCAATTTTCCGAATCAT
>Ga0187892_10003417_pt1 | contig 29089 bp, 24 predicted proteins | sample MA1701073metaG_FD_139345 | JGI IMG/M metagenome (GOLD analysis project Ga0187892, IMG submission 139345) | Bio-ooze microbial communities from a basaltic lava cave in the Kipuka Kanohina Cave System on the Island of Hawaii, USA - MA170107-3 metaG ... | reverse complement strand
GTCGACTACATCGCGGTGGCACTCTTGCTGGCCGGTTGGCGCTGCGCGGTCTCCCGGCCGACACCGCGCGGCGTCGGCCTGTTGTGCGGCGCCTGGGGCTTCACCTGCGCCATGTTCTACGCGAGTTTCTTCTCGCACCTGCAGCACGTGGGCGAGCCCGACCGCGGGCCCGACGATCCGACCGTGCTGACCGCCGTGATCGGCGTCTTGCTCCTGCTCACGATCGCGGGCTTCGCGCTCGGCCTCGCGGGCGCAAAGACTCGCTGACTTCGCTCGGCTTCGCCTCGCTGCGCGCGGCTTCGCCGCTTGCAGGGCTCGCTCGGGGCGGCCCTCGCTCGCCCGTCGTCCTGCGGACCGCGCCCGGTCCCGTCGCTCAGCTCGTGAGGGGGGCGAGGCGCGCGGAGACGTCGCGGGCGGATGCGACCCGCGCCGCGGGATCCTTTTCCAGCAGGTGCAGGATCAGCTCGGCGAGCGGGTCGGGGATGCCCTCGGCGCGCTGACGCGGGTCCGGCACCGGCGAGTGGCGGTGGTGGTAGACCACGTCGCCCTCGCGGAACGGCACGGCGCCCGTGCAGAGCTCGAAGAGCGTGACACCGAGCGCGTACAGGTCCGCGCGCGCGTCGAGCGTCTCGCCGGCCGCCTGCTCCGGCGCCATGTAGTAGGGCGTGCCGCCGATCACGGTCGCGGAGCGGCGCACCTCCTCGAGCATCTTGGCCAGCCCGAAGTCCATGATCTTCACCACCTTGCCGCGCGTGAAGAACAGGTTCGAGGTCTTGATGTCGCGGTGCACGATGCGGCGCTCGTGCGCGTACTCGAGCCCCGCGCAGATCTGCACGCCGATCCGCGCGCAGTCGCGCCCCGACAGCCGGCCCGCGCGGCGCAGGATCACGTGCAAGGGATCGCCCTCGAGCAGCTCCATGGTGATGAAGTACGTGCCGTCCTCCTGGTCCGCGTCGTGGACGGTCACGATGTTCGGGTGGTTCAGCGCCGCGGCCGCCCGCGCCTCGCGCAGGAACAGCTCGACCGCGGTCGGGTGGTCGCGCAGGTTCTCGGGCAGGCGCTTGAGCGCGATCTCGCGGCCGAGCCGGCGGTCGCGCGCGCGGTACACCACGCCCATGCCGCCGCGCCCGATCTGCTCGATCAGCTCGTAGCGGCTCTCGACCGGCGCTTGCGGCGCCGCGCCGGGAATCGCGCGGTGCGTGGCCGGCGTGCGCGCCGCCGACAGGCGCTTGCGCACGCTCTCGACGCGCGCGGTGACATCGGGCCAGCTCGGCGACTCGGTGCGCAGCCTCTCCCAGGACTCGAGCGCGCGCTCGAGCTCGCCGCCGCGTTCCCAGAGCTCGGAGAGACGCGCGCGCAGCTCCGGAGCGGCCTTGCCGAGCCCGTCTCGCTCGAGCCGCTCGGAGAGCTTGTGCGCCGCGAGGTCGATCTGCCCCTCGGTCTCGAGCGCGTCGACCAGCATCAGGCACGCTTCGGAGTAGTTCGGGTCGTCGGGCAGCACCTGCTGCAAGAGCTTGATCGCGCGGCTGCGGTCGTCGGACTCGCGCGCCAGCCGCGCGGCCTCGAAGGTCTCGCCGCGCCGCTCGAGCACGCCGATCACGCGCTCGGTGTCGCGCGCCTCGCGGTAGCAGGTGAGCGCCCGGTCGAGATTGGACGCGGATTCGTAGGCGCGGCCCGCGCGCACCAGGTCGCCCGCGCGCTCGTACATCTCCGCGGCGCGGCCCGAGTCGCCGGACTTCTGGAAGAGCGACGCCGCGGCGGCCCACTCCTGCAGCTCGCCGCGCAGCCGCGCCGCGTCGAGGAAGTGTCCGGCGTACTCGAAGTGCTCCGCCGAGCGCGCCTTGTTGCCCTGCTCCAGGTGCATCCGCGCGAGCAGGAGGTTCGAGACCTTGTCCTGGCCCTCGCGCGCGAGCGCGCGCGCGGCGGTCGCCACGTCGCCCTGCAGGTACGGCGCGACCGCGGGCGGGCAGCCTTTGAACAGCACGCCCTCGGACTTGCCCAGGTCGATCTCGAGCACCTGCGTGGCGTAGTCGTCGACCTTCACCTCGCGCTCGGCGACGCGGTCGCCCGAGCCGACCGCGATCACGTGGCGGCCGATCGGCAGGCCGATGCGCACCGGCTGGCCGCGCGTGTGGCGCAGCGTGTCGGGCCGGCCGCGCGCGGCGATCACGCACTCGCGCATCGCCTGGCCTTCCCAGATCGCGCGTACCTCGACCGGGCACGAGCGCGGCCGCAGGTCGAACTCGAGCCGGTGCGTGTCGCGGCTGCGCACGCTCACCTGCTGCGACTCGAACGGCTGCTCGATCGGGTCGTCGCCCGAGCCCGTGAACAGATCGCCGTCGACGGTCACCCAGTAGCGGCCGGGCGCGAGCCCGCGGTACTGCGTCTCGCGCGCCACCAGATAGTGTTCCGAGCGCGTCGAGACGCGGCCCGCGGTGGCTTCGCGCTCGCTGCGCGGCAGGCGTTGCGCGCGCGGGCTGCCGCGCGAGAGCGTGACCGTGAAGCTGCCGCGCAGGTCGTCGGGGTAGGCGATGCACACGACCAGATCGCCGTGCCCGCGCGCGGTACGGATCGCGATCAGCGCGAGCCCGAGCACGATCGCGAGCGCGAGCAAGAGGCGCCGGCCGCCCGGCCGGGTCGCGAACGCGCCGAAGCGCACCGCCGGACGCTGCCAGGAATCGGGCAGCGCGCCGTAGCTGCGCTCGAGCTGGCGCTCGAGGCCCGGCGCCCAGCGCTGCCAGCTCTCGTGCAGCTCCGCGCGCGCGTTCGGCGGCACGAAGCGGTCGAGCTCGCCGAACGACGGGGGCCCGGACGGCGGCGACTCGCTCATCGACATGACCGGCAGCTCGCGCCTGTGCGCCGCGCGCCGCCCGCGCGTGGGCTCGGGCTCGGCGTCGAGCGCGCCGTCACTCGCGTCGAGCAGGTTCCAGCTGCGCGCCGGCACCTCGCTCTCGCTGGTCTCGGACGGCTCCTCGGCGGAGTCCTGCCCGCGCGCCGGGAGGGCGACCAGAAAGAGGACGGCGCACAGCAGGATCGCCGCCGCGCTTGCGTGTCTCGTGGAGCGCATCGGAGCCAGCCATTTCTTCGGTGCTGCGCGGACTTCGATTGAGGCTCGCCGCGCGCGGCGCGCGCGCGTTACGATGGCTCCGGGAGGAACCGCGGATGCGGGAACGGACCTTCCTGACGCAGGAGATCGAGCGCGGCCCGGCCGGGCCCAAGGTCGCCGCGTTCTTCGACGTGGACGGCACGCTGCTGGCCGGCTTCTCCGCCATGGCTTTCTGGCGCGACCGCCTGCTCTCCGGCCAGATGAGCCTGGCGGACGTGTCCGAGAACCTGCTCGCCTTCGTCGGCTTCCAGCGCGGGCGGATCGGCTTCTCGGGCATGCTCGCCGCCTGGTCCGGGATCCTGCGCGGCACGCCCGAGCAGGAGCTGGTCGAGACCGGGGAGCGGCTGTTCGACACCGAGCTCGCGGCGCTGGTCTATCCCGAGTCACGCGCGCTCGTGACCGCCCACCAGCGCCGCGGTCACACCGTGGCGATCGTGTCCGCCGCGACGCGCTACCAGATCGAGCCGCTGGCGCGCGACCTCGGCATCGAGCACGTGCTGTGCACGCGGCTCGAGGTCGAGGACGGGAAGTTCACCGGGCGGTACATCTCGCCCGCCTGCTGGGGCGAGGGCAAGGCATCGGCCGTGCAGGAGCTCGCGGCGCGCGACGGCCTCGACCTGTCGGAGAGCTACTTCTACAGCGACGCGGCCGAGGACCTGCCGCTGTTCGAGATCGTGGGCAAACCGCGCCCGACCAATCCCGACTCGCGGCTCGCCGGCATGGCGGAGCGCCGCGCCTGGCCCGTGCGCAGGTTCCGCAGCCGCGGCCGGCCCGGCGTGGCCGAGGTCGTGCGCACGCTGCTCGCGACCACCTCGGGCGCGACCGCGTTCCTGCTCGGGCTGCCGCTCGCGTTCGTGACCGGCCGGCCCAAGGAGCTGGTCGACTTCTCGATCGCGGCCTGGGGCGATCTCGGCACGGCGCTCGCGGGCATCGAGCTCTCCGTCGAGGGGGAGCACCACCTGTGGTCGGATCGCCCGGCCGTGTTCATCTTCAACCACCAGAGCGCGCTCGACGTGCTGCTGCTGGCCAAGCTCCTGCGCCGCGACTTCGTGGGCGTGGCCAAGCAGGAGCTGCGCCGCGTGCCGCTGTTCGGCGCGTTCGCCGCGCTCACCGGCACGGTGTTCGTGGACCGCGCGAACTCGAAGTCCGCGATCGCCGCGCTGCAGCCGGCGGTCGACGCGCTGCGCTCCGGCACCTCGCTCGCGATCGCGCCCGAGGGCACGCGCACGCCCACGCCGCGGCTCGCGCCGTTCAAGAAGGGCGCGTTCCACATGGCGCTGCAGGCGCGCGTGCCGATCGTGCCGATCGTGATCAAGAACGCGCTCGACGCGCTGCCCAAGCACGGGCTCGTGATCCGGCCCGCGAAGATCGACGTGGTCGTGCACCCGCCGATCTCCACGCGCGGCTGGACCCGCGAAGGCCTCGCCGACCGCATCGCCGAGATCCGCCGCCTGTACGAGGAAACACTCGCGAGCTAGCCTCGCCCGCCATGGGGGGAGGGGGAGAGGACCCGCGCGATCCGCGCGACCAGCTGCGCCGCGAGCTCGGGCTCGGCGACGCTACGCTGCTGTGTGTCGCGGCGGTGATCGGCTCCGGGATCTTCCTCACGCCCGGCGCGATCGCGGAGCGCCTGCCGCACGCGGGGCTGATCCTCGCGGTCTGGGTCGCGGGCGGGCTGCTGTCGCTGGCGGGCGCGCTCGCCAACGCGGAGCTCGGCGCGATGTACCCGCACGCGGGCGGCGACTACGTCTACCTGCGCGAGGCGTTCTCCGAGTTCGCCGGCTTCCTGATGGGCTGGGTGTCGTTCTTCGCGATCTTCACGGGCACCGTCGCCACGCTCGCGGCGGGCTTCGGCGAGGCGCTCGCGCCGCTGTTCGGGCTGGGCGAGGGCGGCAAGCTCGCGGTCGCGCTCGCGACGACGTTCGCGGCGAGCGCTCTGAACGTGTACGGCGTGCGCGAGAGCGCGCGCGTCAACAACGCGAGTGCGCTGCTCAAGATCGGCGCGCTCGGCGCGCTCGTGCTGCTCGCGCCGTTCTCGAACACGGGGAGCCTGGCGAACCTCTCGCCGCTGGTCGCGGGCGCGGGCGAGATCCCGCTGGCCTCGTTCGGGCTCGCGCTCTCGCCCGTGCTGTTCAGCTACCTGGGCTGGAACTCGGCGGTGTACGTCGCGAGCGAGATCCACGAGCCTCAAGCCAACATCCCGCGCTCGCTGTTCCTGGGGCTCGGCATCTGCATCGCCGTCTACCTGCTCGTGAACGTGGTCTACCTGTACGCGATCCCGGTCCAGGACATGCGCGGGCTCGGCAACGCCGGCGAAGCCGCGGCGCTCGCGCTGTTCGGCCCGATCAGCGGCAAGCTGCTCGCGTTCTTCGTGCTCGGCTCGATCCTGGGCACGCTCAACGCCACGATCCTGGTCGGCCCGCGCATCGCCTACGCGATGGCGCTCGATCGGCGCTTCTTCGCGGGCGTCGACCGGGTGCACGCGCGCTTCCAGACGCCGCACGTCGCGATCTGGCTGCAAGCCGGCATCGCGGCCGCGCTCCTGCTCGTGCTGCGCCGCTTCCCGAGCGTGCTCGACTTCACCACCTTCGCGATCGTGCTCGCGACCATCGCCGACACACTCGCGCTCTACACCCTGCGGCGTCGGAAGCCGGACCTGCCGCGCCCGTACCGCACCTGGGGTTATCCCTGGGTGCCCGCCGCCTACCTGGTCGCGAACGCCCTGGTCGCGTTCGCCATGCTGCGCGGCAACCCGCTCGAGTCGCTCGCCTGCCTGGCCGTGATCGCGAGCGGCATCCCCTTCTGGCTCCTCTTCTCGCGTCGCCCGCGCGTGGGATAGCTCGAGGGCGCCGTCCGCGGCCCGACATCGGACCGCGGGCCGATGTCCCGCGGTGGCGGCGGTGCCCGCAAGCGGAGCGCGCAGCGAGGCGAAGCCGAGCGAAGTCAAGATCGGAACGGGAAGGCGAGGGCGGCGAAGCGCTCGCCCATGCGCGCGCGTAGCCGGCGGCGTTCGGGTGGAGCCCGTCGGGCAGGTCGGCGGCGTCGGCCTCGCCGAACAGCGCGAGCCCGTCGAGCGCGTGCAGGTTGGCGTCGCCGAGCGCGCGGCGCTTCTCGACCAGCTTCGCGATCAGCGTGCGGATGCGCTTCAGCGTGAGGCTGCCCGGACGCGCCTCGGGCGGCGCGTCGACGACGCGGAAGCGCGTGCCGTCGCGCACGGTCGGCCCGACGTGGTCCTCGGCGGCGGGACAGAAGATCGGCGACACCAGCAGGATCGGCGTCTTCGGTTTCTGCGCGCGGATCGTGTCGAGGAAGCCGTGCAGCGCGGGCACGAACACGCGCTCCTTCATCGAGTCCGCGTTCACCACGTTGATGCCGACCTTGGCGCTGATCCAGTCGGCGTCGAGCGCGGCGATCGTGCGCGCGACGAACGGGTCGAGGTGGCACTGGCCGGCGAGTCCGAGCGAGAGGAGATCGACGCCCGCGCGCCGCGCCGCGACCGCGGGCCACACGCCGAGCGGCGTCGCGGCCTCCAGACAGTGGCTGATCGAGCTGCCGTAGTGCACCCAGCGCGGCCGGGTCTTCGTGCGCGGCGCGAGCTCGGCGCCGGCCTCGATCCGCAGCGCGCGCAGCTCGACGGCGGCCGCGTGCGGCAGCCACAGCGCGACCTCCTTCATGCCCGCCGCGAGCCCGTCGAAGACGAGCGTGCCGGGCAGACCCGGCTCGACGCGCGCGCCCGGCGGGGCCTTGGAGAAGTCCATCACGATCGTGTTGCCGGAGTCGGTCGTCTGCGACGCCACGCACGCGCCGTCGACCTCGAGGTCGAACACGACGGGCGCGCGCCGGTCGCCCTCGAGCTGCACGCCGGTCACGAGCGCCTCGAGCTCGATGCGCCGCGAGCTGGTGCGGAAGGCGACGCGCACGCCGGACGTCATCTGCACCATGAAGTCCATGAACGGGTCGGGGATCTGCGGAGCGGTCCAGGCGGGCAGGCGGCGCGGCGAGACGCCGGTGGGCGAGGGGCGGAGCTCCAGCGCGCCCACGACCTCGACCTCGCCGCCGACGAGCGGCAGCGCGCGCAGCGTCTCGGCCACCTCACTTCTCCTTGTGAAACGACGCGGGCATGGGCGGCCAGCGGCCGATGCCGCCGTGCTCGGCGAGCATGCCGGTCAGCGTGCGCTCGGCGTGCTGCGAGCGCCAGGTGAGCATGGCCTGCGCGTGCTCGAGCACGAGCGAGGGATCGGCCAGCTCGGTGCGCCAGGTCGGATCGGCGCGCAGATCGAAGCAGCGCCACGAGCCGTCGCCGAACTGCACGTAGGCCGCGGTCTCGCTGCGCAGCACCGCCAGGTGCTGGCGCTCGAGCCGGCGGTCCCAGGGCCAGGGGTGCGGGCCGTGCGGGATGCGCGCGAAGCGCCAGTCGAACTCCCAGTGCGCCGCGTCGCGCCACCAGGGCGGTGACTCGCCGCGCAGGAACGGCGTCCACGGCAGGCCGTCGCACTGCGCGGGCGTCTCGATTCCGAGCGCGTCGCACAGCGTCGGAAAGAGGTCGACGTTCTCGGTGAAGCGAGTCACGACCGAGCCGTGAGTCGCGCGCAGACGCGGGTCGCGCACGATGCCGGGCACGTGGTACGAGCCCTCGAAGAAGCCCGACTTGCCGATCAGGCCGTGGTCGCCGAAGTCCTCGCCGTGGTCCGAGGTGACGGCGATCCAGGTGTCGTCCCAGTGGCCGAGCCGTTCGAGCGCCGCGAACACGCGGCCGAGCTGGTGGTCCACCTCGCTGATCATGCCGAGGTACTGCGCGCGCAGGCTCCGGATCGCGTCGTCGCCCTGCGGCGCGGCGGTCTGCGGGTGGCGCATCAGTCCCTCGTGGAGCGGGTGCCGGTTCGCCGCCGGCGGAATCGGCAACGGGATCGACTCGGGCGCGTAGGCCTTCGCGAACGGGCCCGCGGCCGCGTAGGGCGGGTGCGGGCGGAAGTAGCTCGCGTGCGCGAAGAACGGGCCCCGCTGCCGCTCGAGCCACTCGATCAGGCGATCGGTCAGGAACGACGACGCGCTGTGCTCGAGCGGGCGCTCGGACTCGAGCGCGAGCGCCTCGTCGGCGTCGGCGGGCTGCGGATAGCCGAGCGTGCGCAGCCAGGCGATCCACGCGCCGTGGTCGCTGTTCAGCTCGAGGCCGACGTCGAAGCCCGGCAACACGCCTTCGTAGTTCGAGAGCCGCGGGTCGTCGGGGCCGCTGGCCGCGCGCGGATCGATCGCCTGGTCCGTGTAGCCGAACAGCGTCGGCGCGTAGCCCGCGCGGCGCGCGGCCAGCGCGAGGTTGTCGAAGCGCGCGTCGAGCGGCGTGCCGTTCGCCACCACGCGGTTGTTGAGCTGGTACGTGCCGGTGTAGAGGCAAGCGCGGCCCGGGCTGCACGGCGACGCCTGGCTGTAGTGCCGGGCGAGCCGCACGCCTTGCGCGGCCAGCCAGTCCAGGTTCGGCGTGCGCGCGATCGGGTGACCCGCGGCCGACAGACAGTCGCCGCGGAACTGATCGAGCGTGACGAGCAGTACGTTCATGGGACCGCGACCCGGCGCATCCGGCTCAGCGCGAGCAGGTGACCACCGTCGACATCGGCACGAGGATCCCGAGCGTCAGGATGCCGACCGCGACGCCCCACAGCGGCACGTAGACCGCGACCTCGTGCAGGCCGCTCTTGCAGTCGCGCGCGTCGATCTCGGTCGACGAGCCGATCAGGTGCGCGCGCGTGTCGCCGTACGACTGGCCCTTGGCGGTCGGCGCTTTCACGATCGTGCCGAGACAGGCGGTCTGGGAGACGATCAGGGCCAGTGCGACGAGCAGGCGGAGCGATCGGGGCATGGAGTCCTCGCTGGGATTTGCGCCGCATTCTACTCCGTGCGAAAGCCCTCCCGCAGCAGCGGACCGAGCTCGTCGAGGCGCGTGATCACGTGGTGGACCTCGCCGTCGCGCGTGGGCCCGGGCGCGAGCCACACGGTGCGCATGCCGCTCGCCCGCGCGCCGATCAGGTTCGCGCGCGTGTCGTCGACGAACGTGCAGTCGGCGCCGCGCACGCCCAGCCGCTCCGTCACCGCCGCGTACGCGCGCGGGTCGGGCTTGGGCAGCAGCGCGAGATCCTCGAGCGCGAGCACGGCCTCGAACGCGTCGGCCACGTCGAGCAGCCGCAGCACCTGCTCGACGTGACACAGGGGCGCGTTGCTGAACACCGCCTTGCGGCCCGGCAGGCGCGCGAGCAGGGCGCGCAGCTCCGGCGCCGGCGCGAGCAGGTCCGAGAGGTCCACGCGGTGCACCAGGTCGAGGTAGTCCGTGATGTCGACGTCGTAGTTCGCCTGGATGCCGCGCATGGTGGTGCCGTGCGCGTCGCGCAGGCGCCGGCGCAGGTCGTCGACCTCGTGGCGCGGCACCGCGAGCCGCTCGATCAGGTAGGCGTTGATGCGCGCATCGATCCGGTCGAGCACGCCGTTGCCGCGCGGGTAGAGGGTCTCGTCCAGGTCGAGCAGCAGGACTTCCATCGGGCGCAGGAAGCTAGCGGGCGGCTCCGGGCAGCACAGGCACGGCGGCGAGCGCGGTCGCGAGGTCCTGCTTGCGGTTGATCGAGGAGCCCGGAATCGACGGCAGGCCGAGCGCGGCCAGCGCCAGGTTGCCGCCGTCGCCGTTGCGGATCGGCTGTACGGGCGCGGCGTAGCTCGGCCGCGACCCGCCGGGATTCGCGCGGGCGCCCGCGTTCAGCGCGTAGAGGTCCGCGCCGGCCTGCACGCCCGCGCCCCAGACGAAGAACGGGATGGTGTAGTTCGCCGCGTTCGCCTCGTCGTTGTGGCCGGTGCCGGTGCCGCCGTGATCGGCGGACAGGATCACGAGCGTGTGCCCGGCGAGCGCCCGGTCGGCCGCGATCAGCGCGAAGATCTGGCCCAGCCAGTCGTCGACCGCGCGCACCGCGTCGTCCCACTCCTCGCTGCCCCAGCCATCGGCGTGGCCCGCGTCGTCCGGCGTGCTGTAGTGCAGGAACACGTAGTGGAAGCGCTGCGCGGCCATCTGGGCCAGGAACGCGGCCTGCACGGAAGCGGCCGAGCCGTTCACGTAGACGTCGATCTTGGGGTCGTAGCTGTTCTGGAACAGCACGAACTTGGACTTCGACGCAAACAGCGCCGTCGAGCGGCCGTGGTCGTGCGCGACGTCGAACGCGCTCGCCACGTACGAGAGGTTGGGGTTGCCCCCGTTGTGCAGCGTCTCGCTGGGATCGGGATCCGAGTTGCTGGTCCAGCCGTGGTGCGACGTGTTCGGCCAGCCGCTCGGCCGCGACACGGGCCGGCCGGTCAGCATCGAGGCGTGGTTCGGCAGCGTGATCGTGTGCGTGTAGTCGGCGCGCGCGTTCCAGGTCGTCGCGCCCTCGCCGACGAAGCGCGCGAAGTTGGCGAAGTCGCCCGCCCCGTCGTCCTCGACCAGCTCCTCCAGCAGGATGGCCGAGAGCCCGTCCACGCTGACGTGGATCACGTGCTCCGCGCCCGACGCCGCGCGCGCCGCGAGAACCACGAGCAGCGCCGCCAGCGGTACACTGCGCATCCACCCACCACTCGGAGACCGGACCATGGCTATCCCCCTCTACGACGCCACCGTCGCGAACTTCCTGCAAGTCCTGACCGGCGTCTCGGGCTTTCTCGACAAGGGCCTGAAGCACTGTCAGGAGAAGGGCATCGACCTGGCGGAGCTCGTCGAGTACAAGCTCGCGCCCGACATGCTCCCGTTCCGCTTCCAGGTGCTCGCGGTCAGCCACCACTCGAAGGGCGCGCTCGAAGGCGCGAAGGCCGGCATCTTCCGTCCGCCCTCCGGCCCGATGAACCACACCTACGCCGATCTACAGAAGGTCGTGACCGAGGCGCGCGACGCGCTCCAGCAGGTGAAGCGCGAGGAGGTCGAGGCGCTCCAGGGCAAGGACGTCGTGTTCCAGATGGGCGACTTCAAGCTGCCCTTCACGGCCGAGAACTTCCTGCTCTCGTTCTCGACGCCGAACCTGTTCTTCCACGCGACGACCGCGTACGACATCCTGCGCCTGAAGGGCGCGCCGATCGGCAAGCGCGACTTCATGGGTCCGCCGCGGCTGAAGACCTGAGCCGGGCCGCTTCGAGCTAGGCTTCGCTCTCCCGGAGCGCGGTGGTCTGCACGCCGCGCTCCGGCCTGTACATCTGCGACCGGCCGTTGAAGGTCGCCCCGCGCGCGACCACGAACGACGGCGTCTCGACGTTGCCGTGCAGCTTGCCGGTCGGGTGGATCACCACCTCGCGCGCGGCGACGATGTCGCCGACCACCGCGCCGCGGATCTCGACCGTGCGCGCCTTGATCGGCGCCTCGACCGCGCCGCTCTCGGATACGAACACGCTCGCCGCGCTCTCGATCGCGCCGCGGAACTCGCCCTCGACGCGCAGCGAGTGCGGCACCACGAGCCGTCCGTTCATCTCGACCCCGGGCTCGATCAGCGTCATGCCGGGCTCGCGCACGCGCGCCGGCTCGAGCTCGGGCGCGCTGGCCTGCGCCGGGGCCGCGCCCGGCTCGTCCGCGCCCAGCACCATCCGCCGCCAGCCCGAAATTCGCGTTTCCATGAAATCCCCTCTCGCCGCCGACACTTCGAAGCGCTTGCTGCGACTTCGAGAGCTTGCATCGGCCCGCGCAGAGGGTGGCTTGAGTGCATGGATCACCGGCGGAGGCGTGCGGTCGCACCGCGGCCGGGGCCGTGGCGGAAAAAGCGCGAAAAGAACCCTCCTGTCGCCCCGATGCGGTGTTACGCTTCCCGGTGTCAACGAGTCGGGAGCTGGTCCATGGCTGCCCCGCTACTCGAGGCGCCGCAGACCCATCGATTCCTGCAAGCCAGCGATCGCGCAAGCGTGCGCGAGATGGCAGCCCGCTGCGCCGCGCCGCGCGCCGAGCGCCGCCGCGTCCAGATCCTGCGCGCGTTCTCGGTGGTCGCCCGCAGCGAGCTCAGCATCCCGATCGCCCCGCCGATCGGCCCGGTGTACCTGGCCGGCATGCTGCGCGCGGCGGGCTACGCGGTCGACGTGATCGACGGGATCGGCGAGGACATCACGCGCACCGAGCTGACCGCCTGCGGGCGCTTCCGCCGCCAGGGGCTCTCGCCCGAGGCGATCGCGCGCCGCATCCACCCCGACACCGCGGTGCTCGGCATCTCGATGCTGTTCTCCGAGGAATGGCTCGAGCACCGCGCGCTCCTGCGCCGCATCCGCGCGGCGCGGCCGGACCTGGTGATCGTGGCGGGCGGCGAGCACGCGTCCGCGCTCTCCGAGTACGTGCTGCGCGACTGCCGCGCGATCGACTACGTGGTGCGCGGCGAGGGCGAGTTCGCGTTCCTCGAGCTCGTGCACCAGGTGTTCACGGAGCCCGGGCGCGCCAGCGCACCCGGCATCGCGTACCTCGACGGCGACGACCGCTACGTCGAGACGGGCCCGCCGCGCCGGATCGCCGACTTCGGCGCGCTCCCGCGCCCGGCCTGGGACCTGATCCCCGTGCACGAGTACCCGCGCGCGCCGAACAGCCACGGCATCGACTGCGGCCTGTCGCTGCCGGTGCTCGCGACGCGCGGCTGCCCGTTCCAGTGCACGTTCTGCTCCAGCCCCACGATGTGGAGCACGCGCTATCTCGTGCGCGATCCCGCCGACGTGGTGGACGAGATCGCGGAGCTGGTCGCGACCTGGGGCGTGGAGGGCATCAACTTCGTCGACCTGACCGCGTTCACGAAGAAGAAGTGGGTGCTCGAGCTGTGCGCGGGCCTGCAGGCGCGCGGGCTGCGCGTCAGCCTGCAGCTGCCGAGCGGCACGCGCTCGGAAGCCCTCGACGAGGAGGCGCTGCGCGCGCTGCACGCCGCGCACTGCCGGCAGATGACCTACGCGCCCGAGAGCGGCTCCGAGCGCACGCTCGAGCTGATCAAGAAGAAGGTCTCGCTCGCGGCGATCGAGCAGAGCATGGAGGCCGCGATCCGGATCGGCCTGAACGCGCGCATGAACATCATCATCGGCTTCCCGCACGAGACGCGCCGCGACATCTACCAGTCCGCGCGCTTCTGCCTGCGCATGGCGCGCAAGGGCCTCGACGACTGCTTTCCGTGGCTGTTCTCCGCCTATCCCGGCTCGGAGCTCTACGCGCAGCTGCGCGCCGAGGGCGCGATCCCCGAGCCGTGCGACGACTACTTCGAGTCGCTGCACGGCATGTCGAACTTCGCGCTCAGCGTGTCGAAGGCGAGCCGCCTGCCGCTCTGGGAGCTGAACCTCTACCGCGTCGCGATCACGCTCTCGTTCTACGTGATCGCCTACCTGCGCCACCCGCGCCGGCTCGCGCGGCTGCTGCACAGCGTGTTCCGCCCCGGCCGCTTCAGCGCGCAGAGCCTGCTCGAGCAGCGGCTGTACGAGAACTACCAGCGCATCACGTCGCGCTGAGCGAGCCGGCGCTTCATCGTCAGCGCGCGCCGACCTGCCGCTCGGGCGTGACGCGCGTGCCGGGCCGGGCCTGCTGCACGCCCTCGACCACCACGCGCTCGCCCGCGGCGAGGCCCGAGGCGATGTGCAGCATGCCCTCGTGCGCGGCGCCGAGCGTGACGGGGCGCTGCTCGACCTTGTCCTCCGCGCCGACCACGAGCACGTAGCTTCCGCCCTGCTCGTCCTGCACCGCGCGCTCGGGCACGACGACCGCCTCCGCGATGTCGGGCCAGACGGTCACGACGCGCACGTACTCGCCCGGCTTCAGGTCGCCGTCGGGGTTCGGCACGACCGCGCGCACGGTGATCGTGCCGCGCGTCGCGTCGATCGTCGGGTCGACGAAGTCGAGCACGCCGCGGTGCGGGTAGCGCGAGCCGTCGCCCAGGATGATCTCGACCGGCAGGTTGCCCTCGCGCTGCGCCCACACGCGGCCCTCGCGCGCGTCGCGCAGCACGCGCAGGCGCTCCTGCTCGGTCGGGTTGAACACGACGTGGATCGGATCGACCTGGACGATGCGCGCCAGGACGGTGTCCTGTCCGCCTTCGCCGACCAGGTTGCCGACGTCGATGCGCGAGCGCCCGATCTTGCCGGTGAGCGGCGCGTACACGGTGCAGTAGGACAGGTCGAGCATGGCGGCGGCGACCGCGGCCTCGGCGGACACCACCTCGGCCTCCGCCGAGTCGCGCTCCGCGATGCGCTGGTCGAGGCTCGCCTGGCTCTCGAAGTCCTTCTCGAACAGGCCCTGCGTGCGCGCCAGATCGCGCTTCGCGCGCGCGAGCGTCGCGCGCACGCGCGCCAGCGCGCCTTGCGTCTCCTTCAGCCGGATCTCGTAGCTGCTCGGATCGATCCGATACAGCACGTCCTTCTCGCGCACCTGCTGGCCCTCGGTGAAGCGCTGCTCGATCAGGAAGCCGCGCACGCGCGCGCGCACGTCGACCTCGTTCAGCGCGACGATCGTGGCGACCTGCTCGCGGCGGTCGGGGAACGCGCGCGCCTCGGCGACGAACACCGAGACGGTCGGCGGCGGTGCTTCGGGTCGCTGCTCGGCGGGCCCGCAGCCCGACAGGACCGGGAGCAGGGCTCCCGCAGCGACGGCGGCGAAGAGGGTTCTCTTGGTCATGCGTGCGACTCCTCGGAGGGGCTCGAGTCTTCGGGCGAGCGACGGGCGAACACGCGGTCCACCGCGCCCTGGACGATCACGTACAGCGCGGGCACGAGCAGCAGCGAGAGCGCGGTCGCCACCACCATGCCGCCGAACACCGCGGTGCCGAGCGACTGGCGCGCGGCGGCGCCCGCGCCGCCGGCGATCACCAGCGGGATGACGCCGAGGATGAAGGCGACGGCGGTCATCAGCACGGGCCGGAAGCGCACCTCGGCGGCTTGCAGCGCGGCCTCCATCAGGCTCGCGCCCTCGGCGCGTCGGCGGCGCGCGAACTCGACGATCAGGATCGAGTTCTTGCTGGCCAGGCCGATCAGCGTGACGAGACCGAGCTGGCAGTACACGTCGTTCGAGAGCCCGCGCGCCCACTGGGCCGCGAGCGCGCCCAGGAACGCGAGCGGCACCGCGAGCATGATCACGAACGGCAGGGCGTAGCTCTCGTACTGCGCGGCGAGGAACAGGAACACCACCACGAGCGACAGGCCGAGGATGTAGGCGGCGACGTTGCCGGCCAGGATCTCCTGGTAGGCCACGCCGGTCCACTCGAACGACATGTGCGCGGGCAGCACGCGGCGCGCGATCTCCTCCATGCTCGCGATCGCCTGGCCCGAGCTCGCGCCCGGCGCGGCGGCGCCGTTGATCTTCGCCGAGCGGAACACGTTGTAGTGCGGGATGTCGCGCGGGCCGACGATCCGGCGCGGCACGAGCAGCGTCGTGAGCGGCACCATCTCGCCGTTCCGCCCGCGCACGTACAGCCGGCGCACGTCCTCGGGCGTGGCGCGCACGTCCGACTCCGCCTGCGCGAACACGCGGAACACGCGCCCGAAGCGGTCGAAGTCGTTCACGTACACCGCGCCGAGGTAGGTCTGCAGGGTCTGGAACACGTCGGTCACCGAAACGCCGAGCGTCTTCGCCTTCACGCGGTCGAGATCGACGTAGTAGAGCGGCACGTCCGCGCGGTAGCTCGTGAACAGCCCCTGCAGCTCGGGCCGCGCGTTGCCCTCCTCGATGATGCGCTCGGCGACGCGCGCCAGCTCGCGCGGCTCGCCGCCGCTCCGGTCCTGCAGCTGGAACTCGAACCCGCCCGTGCGCGCGAGCCCGCGGATCGGCGGCGGGTTGAGCGCGAACACGCGCGCCTCCTGGATCCGGGAGAACTGCGGGCGCAGCTCGGCGAGGATCGCCGCGGCGGACTGGCCCGCGGCCGCGCGTTCCGCCCAGTCGCGCAGCACCACGAACATCACGGTCGAGTTCGAGGGGAAGGTGCCCTCGAGCAGGTCCCAGCCGCCGATCTCGTTGGTCCACTGCACGCCCGGCGTGTCGCGCAGGATGCGCTCGACGCGCGCGCTGACCTCTTCGTTGCGCTCGAGCGACGCCCCGTCGGGCAGCTGGAGCGTGACGATCAGGTAGCCCTGGTCCTCGTCGGGGATGAAGCCGGTCGGGACGCTGCGGAAGAGCAGCAGCGTCGCCGCGCCGAGCAGCGCGAACGCGAGCAGCACGAACGCGGTGCGCGGCAGCGCCACCCGCACCACCGCGGTGTAGCCGCGCTGCAGCGCGTGCAGGCCGCGGTCGATGCCGCGGAACAGCCACGACTTGCGCTCGCGCTCGGGCCGCATCAGGAGCGCGCACAGCGCCGGCGAGAGCGTGAGAGCGTTCAACAGTGAGATCAGGAACGCGCACGTCACCGCGAGCCCGAACTGCTGGTACAGCCGGCCCGACGTCCCAGGCAGGAACGCGACCGGCACGAACACCGCCGCGAGGACGAGCGTGGCCGCGATGATCGCGCTCGTCACCTCGCCCATCGACTCGCGCACGGCCTGCGCGCGGGTGCGCCCCTCCGCGAGCAGGCGCGAGACGTTCTCCACCACGACGATCGCGTCGTCCACGACCAGGCCGATCGCGAGCACCAGCCCGAACAGGGTCACGGTATTGATCGTGAGACCGAGCGCGTTCATGAACGCGAAGGTCCCGATCAGCGAGACCGGGATCGTGACCGCGGGGATCAGCGTCGCGCGCCAGTCCTGCAGGAACAGGAACACGACCAGGAACACGAGCAGCGACGCCTCGAACAGCGTGCGCACGACCTCGCCGATCGATTCCGAGACGAAGCTCGACGGGTCGTAGCCGACCTGCCACTGGACGCCCGGCGGGAAGCGCTCCGCGAGCCGCGCCATCTCGGCCCGCACGCCGTGCGCCACGTCGAGCGCGTTCGCGTCGGGCAGCTGGAACACGCCGATCGTGGTGGTCGGCGCGCCCGAGAGCTTGGTGAAGCCGGTGTAGCTCTGCGCGCCGAGCTCGACGCGCGCCACGTCGCCGAGCCGCAGCACCGAGCCGCCGGGCTCGGCCCGGATCACGATCTCCTCGAACTCCTCGACCGTGGTCAGGCGCCCCTTGGTGATCAGCGTGAACTCGAGCTGCTGCCCCTCCGGCGCGGGCGAAGCGCCCACGAGCCCCGCGGCGAGCTGCAGGTTCTGCTCGCGCACGGCCGCGATCACGTCGCTCGCCGCGAGGCCGAGCTTCGCGAGCCGGTCCGGGTCGAGCCAGATGCGCATCGAGTAGCGCCGCTCGCCGAAGATCGTGATCTCGCCGACGCCGGGCACGCGCTTCAGGTTGTCGGTCACGTTGATCAGCGCGTAGTTCGACAGGAACAGCGGATCGCGCGAGCCGTCGGGCGAGAACAGGCTCACCACCAGCGTCAGGTCCGGCGACTGCTTGCGCACGGTGACGCCGAAGCGGCGCACGTCCTCGGGCAGGCGCGGCTCCGCGACCGCGACGCGGTTGTTCACGTTCACGGTCGCGATGTCGGGGTCGGTGCCGAGCTCGAACGTGACGGTCAGCGTCATGCGCCCGTCGTTCGAGCTGTTCGACGACATGTAGATCATGCCCTCGACGCCGTTCACCTGCTCCTCGATCGGCAGCGTCACCGTGCGCTCGACCACGTCGGCCGAGGCGCCGGTGAAGGTCGCGGCGACCTGGACGGTCGGCGGGATGATCGGCGGGAACTGCGCGACCGGGATCAGCGGAATCGAAACGGCTCCCGCGAGCACGATCAGGATCGCGATCACCGTGGCGAGCACGGGGCGATCGATGAAGAGGGCTACGAAGGCCGGGGGCTCGGTTCTTTTGCTCATCGCGTGGATCCCATCCTAGTGCGCCAGTTGCTGCCGAGTCGCGTCGTGCACCAAGGTGGGTCGAGGCGCGGGAGCGATGCCCGGCAGGCGCAACGACGCAAGCGTCAGCGCGAGACCCGCGGCGAACACCAGCCACCAGGCGGTCCGATGGCCGGCGAGCAGCTGGCCGGGCGCGCCCTGGCCGACCACGGCCGCGAACACCGCGACCCCGAGCGTCTGGCCCAGCGCGCGCAGCGAGCCGTTCACCGCCGCGCCCGTCGCGAAGCGCTCGGCCGGCAGCCGCCAGAGCGCCGCGGACGTGAGCTGCGCCGACAGCATCGCGACGCCCACGCTCGACAGCACGAGCGAGGGCAACCAGACCTCGAGGTAGCGCGGAGTCGCGTCGACCCGCGCGAGCAGGCTCGCGGCCGCGGCCGCGTACACCACGCCGCCCGCAATCAGGATCGGCCGCTGCCCGATCCGCGCCGCGAGCCGGCCGAAGCGCGCGGAGAGCAGGAAGACGAGCAGCGGACCCGGCGCCAGCGCGAGCCCGGTCTGCGCCGGCGAGTAGTCCCACACGCGGCTCAGGAACTGGACGTTCCCGAAGAACATGAGCGTGAAGCCGGTCCAGAACACGAGCTGGCCCGCGTTCGCCCAGCGAAACGCGCGCTCGGCGAAGAGCTCGAGCGGCAGCACCGGACTCTCGACGCTGCGGCAGCGGACGACGAACGCGCCGAGCAGCGCGAAGCCGGCGAGCAGAGCGCCGACGGTCCGGAAGCTCGTCCATCCCCACGCGCCCGACTGCGTGACCGCGAGCGCCACGAGACCGAGCGCGAGCACGATCGCGAGCACGCCCACGGGATCGGGCATGCGCACGCCCGCCGGCTCGCGCGACTCGTCGAGCAGCCGCCGCCCGGCGGCCACCACCGTGACTCCGAGCACGACGTCGAGCGCGAACACCGCGCGCCAGCCGCTGGTCTCGACCAGCAGCCCGCCCACGGTGGGACCGAGCACGGCGGCGAGCGCGGCCGCCGCGCCCCACAGCGCGATCGCGTGCGGAACCCGGTGGCGCGGGAAGGCGTGCAGGATCAGCGCGAGCGAAGCCGGCGTGAGCGCGGCCACGCCGAGTCCTTGGAGGGCGCGGGCGGCGATCAGCCCGCCCGCGGTGGGAGCGACGGCGCAGAGCGCGGACGCCGCGGCGAAGATCGCGGTGCCGGCCAGGAACACGCGCCGCCGGCCGAGCCGGTCGGCGATCCGCCCGGCCGAGATCATGCCGCCCGCCACGACGATGCTCGACGCGGACAGGATCCACGACAGCTCCGCCGTGCCGACCGAAGGGAACTCCCGCCCGATCTCGCGAAACGCGATGTAGAGCACCATCGCGTCGAGGCTGACCAGGAATGAGGCAGCGGCCACGACGGCGAGCCCCGCCCACGCGCGCGGGCCGACGTCGTCCGGGATCGAAGGGCTCTGCAGGATCGGCATGACGTGCAGATCGCCGCGCGAGCCGATCGGGTACCGTTCTGTGAACGACTTCACACCCAGGTGCCCGGCGTGAAAGGCTTCCGGCTCTTCCTTGCGCTCTTCGCTCTGTGCGCCCTCGTTGGCGGCGGCGGCGCCTGGCTGCTCTGGCAGCGCTACGGCAGCTCGGTCACGGGCGAGCTCGACCGGATCACCGCCGACGCGAAAGCGTTCGCCTCCGAGCACGAGCAGGAGCAGTGCGTGCCCGAAGCCCTCGCCCGGCTCGAGGCGTGCGACGGCGTCTGGTGCTCGGTTCAGACTCCGATCTTCACGCGCGAGTGCCTGCGCGGCGCGAAGCCGAGCCCGGGCCTGTGCGACGCGGTGCCCGACTCGCTCGCCTCCGCGGTCTTCTGGCCCACCTCGACCTGCGCCGATCTCGACGTCGAGCAGGAGGTCTGCCAGCGCATCCTGCGCGAGCTGCTCAAGGTCTGCCTGCCCGACTCGCTGTAGCGACCGCGGAGCCGACGGCCGGACTCGAACCGGCGACCTGCTGATTACGAATCAGCTGCTCTACCAACTGAGCTACGTCGGCGTGGCGGGTAGGGGTAGCGGAGGCCAGGTAGCGTAACAACCGGACTCCGCGCGCGTCTTCGCGCGTCAGTAGGACACGAAGCGGATCGGCGCCCAGGCCGAGAGTTCGAGCCGGGTCGCGGGCGGGTAGAGGTCGGCGTCGATCGACCAGGGCTCGGGCGACGCGAAGCGCAGGCTCACGCGCCGCGCCGAGTGGTGGTGCAGGCACGAGGCCCGGCCGTGGAAGCCGAGCCGCAGCGCGGGCAGCTCGGCCGAGAGCCGGGTCGCGCTCGCGTCGGTGTGCAGGAAGTGGAAGCGCTCGGGGTCGCGGCCCGCGGACAGGAAGGGCCGGAAGCCGAGCCCGACGTCGCGCACGCTCGAAGCGCCGGTCACGGTGAACGAGCGCACGTCGAGCGGCACGCCGTCGACCGCGAGCTCGAAGGGCGCCGGCGCGAACAGCTCGCGCGCGAACGGCGTGCGCAAGAGCCCCGAGATCGCGATCCGCCCGACCAGGCCCGCCGCCGCGACCACGCCGAGCTCGTCGCTCCGGTAGTACTGCTCGAGCCAGCGCGCGCCGACGCCGTTGGCAAAGATCAGGCCGCCCCGGGCGGGGCCGGTGTCGGGCTCGACCCGGATCAGCGGGCGGACCGAGTCGAGCTTCGGCGGCGCTTCCTCGAGGATCCGCTCGACGGTCTGCTCGGCGCTCGCGTGCGAGCGCAGCGAGTGGGCGATCGTGTTGATCGTGCCGCCGGCGACCAGCGACACGCGGGGCAGGGGGCTCTCGCCGAAGGCCGCGACCAGGGGCGTGAGCGTGCCGCCGGCGGTGCCGTCGCCCCCAACCAGGACCAGGTGCTCGACACCGAGAGAGTGCAGCCGCTCGATCGCGGTGCGCAGCTCGTCCGGGTCGCCCGTGAAGTGCAGGTACTCGGCCGGCACGAGCCGCCGCAGGCGCTCGGCCAGCCGCGCGTCGCGGCCCGTGCGCCGCGCGCGGGCGTTCGCGATCACGCCCGGAGGCTTCAACGAACTCCCCCACCCACGGGCCGGAGGCTAGCGCAGCGAGCCGAGCGCGCAGCGCGGCGGGACCTGTAAGACGGGCTAGACTCGGCCCGCATGTCGACCGCCGAGCGCATGATCTGGCGCAACGGGAAGCTCCTGCCCTGGGAGGAGGTCACCGTGCACGTGCTGTCGCAGTCGCTGCAGCGCGGGACGCTCGTGTTCGACGTGATGCCCCTCTACTGGCTGCCGCGCGGGCCCGCGATCCTCGGGCTCGAGGAGCACCTGGTGCGCTTCGAGCAGTCGGCGGAGGCCTCGGGCATGGCGCTGCTGACCAGCCTTGCGGACCTGCGCGCGGGCGTGGCCGAGACGGTGCGCGCGAACCCGGGCGCGGAAGTGGTGAAGGTCTCGGCCTACTACCCGGGCGCTTCGCTCGACGTGCTGCCGGTCGATCCGCACCCCGAGGTCTCGATCGCCGCGTTCTCGGTCGCGGATCTCTCGAAGACGGGGCGCGCGTCGGCCGCGGGCCCGGCGCGGCTGCAGGTCGCGGAGTCGCGCAAGATGCCCGCGGACGTGCTCTCGCCGCAGATCAAGATCGCCGCGGCCTACACGCACGCGGCGATCGCCAAGGCGCGCGCCCGGGCGGCGGGCTTCCACGACGTGCTGTTCCTCGACGAGCTCGACCGCCTGACCGAGTCGTCGACCCAGAGCTTCTTCCTGGTGATCGACGGCACGCTGCGCTGCGCGCCGCTCGACGCGACACTCGCGGGTGTCACGCGAAGACTCGCCGTGGCGCTGGCGCAGGACGAGGGCATCCCGGTCGAGGAGGAGCCGATGCCGCGCCTGCTGCTGGCGAGCGCGCAGGAGGCCTTCCTGACCGGCACCACCTCGAACGTGTGGCCGATCGCGAAGATCGACGGGCTGGAGTTCCCCGCGCCCGTGCCCGGCCCGATCACGGCGCGGCTCGTGGCCCGCTTCGCGAAGCTGGTAGCGGACGAGGATCCCGTCTTCTCGGCGCGCTGGCTGCAGGCGGTCTAGCGTGGCCGCGACGGAGCAGGCCGCGCGCAAGCGCATCAGCGGTGCGCGCGTGCTCTCGGGCATCCAGCCGACGGGCGTGCAGCACCTGGGCAACTACTTCGGCGCGCTGCGCCAGTTCATCGCGCTGCAGGACCAGAACCGCGCGTCGTACTTCATGGCGGACCTGCACTCGCTCACCAGCATCCGCGATGCGGCGGAGCGGCGCGCGCTGACGCGCGGCGTGGCGCTCGACTTCCTGGCGCTCGGCGTCGATCCCAAGCGCTCGATCCTGTACCGGCAGAGCGACCTGCCCGAGGTCACCGAGCTGGCCTGGATCCTGACCACGGTCACGCCCATGGGGCTGCTCCAGCGCTGCGTCTCGTACAAGGAGAAGCTCGAGGCCGGGCTCTCGCCCGACCACGGGCTGTTCGCGTACCCGGTGCTGCAGGCGGCGGACATCCTGATCTGGCGCGCGGACTGGGTGCCGGTCGGCCAGGACCAGAAGCAACACCTGGAAGTGACGCGCGACATCGCGGTCAAGTTCAACCTGACCTATCGCGAGGTGCTCGCGCTGCCCGAGCCGTACATCCTCGAAGACGTCGCGGTCGTGCCCGGCAGCGACGGCCGCAAGATGAGCAAGAGCTACGACAACACGATCCAGATGTTCGCGCCCGAGAAGCAGCTGCGGAAGCAGGTGATGGGGATCGTGACCGACTCGAAGGGCGTCGCCGAGCCGAAGGATCCGGACGGCTCGACGATCGTCGCGCTCTACGCGCTGGTCGCGAACGCCGAGGAGCGCGCGGCGATGGCGCACGCGTTCCGCAGCGGCGACATCGGCTACGGCGACGCGAAGAAGGCGCTGTACGAGAAGATCCTCGAGCACTTCGGCGAGGCGCGCGAGCGAAGGCTCGCGCTGGAGAAGGACGCCGACACGGTCGAGGACGTGCTGCAGGACGGCGCGAAGCGCGCGCGCGCGGCGGTCGCGGAGCTGATGCACGACGTGCGCGAGGCTGTCGGCGTCGGCCGCTCGGCCTGATGTCGTAGCGCGCGGCGCGCTGGGGCGCGCCGCGGGGAGACGGGCGTGGAGATCGAGGGCAAGGCGGCGATCGTGACCGGCGGCGGCACGGGCGTGGGGCGCGCGACCGCGCTGATGCTCGCGCAGCGCGGCTGCTCGGTGGTGGTGAACTACAGCCGCTCGCGCGTCGACGCCGAGCGCACCGCGGCGGAGTGCTCGCGCTTCGGCGTGATGGCGATGCCGTTCCAGGCCGACGTGGGCGACGACGCGGCCTGCCGCGAGCTGGTCGACGTGACGGTGCGCGAGCTCGGCCAGCTCGACATCCTGGTGCAGAGCGCGGGCACGACCGTGTTCGTGCCGCACCCAAACCTCGACGCGCTCTCGGCCGCGGACTGGCAGCAGATCATGGCGGTGAACGTGATCGCGCCGTTCCAGGTCGCGCGCGCCGCGCGCGCGGCGCTCGAGGCGTCGGGCTCGGGCGAGATCGTGATGATCTCGAGCGTGGCGGGCATCAACGGCACGGGCAGCTCGATCCCGTACTGCGCCTCGAAGGCGGCGCTCAACAACCTGACGCTCACCCTGGCGCGCGCGCTCGCGCCGAAGATTCGGGTGAACGCGATCGCCCCGGGAGCGATCACCGGCCGCTGGCTCAAGCAGGGCTGGGGCGAGAGCTACGACGCGATCATGCGCCAGGTCTCCGAGCGCGTGCCGCTCGGCCGCCCGTCCGAGCCCGAGGACGTCGCCGCCGCCGTGATCGGGCTGATCGGCGGCTCCGACATGATCACCGGCCAGGTGATCACCTGCGACGGCGGCATGCTGCTGGGACGCTAGTCGACGCCAGGAGTCCGGCCGACGACTCGAGAGCGGCGCGGTCCGCGGCCGTCCGCGGCCGCGCCGGCAAGCGCCGCAGGCGCGCGCAGCGAGGCGAAGCCGAGCGTAGTCAGCTAGACGCCGCTCAGAGATCCATCGGGTCGATGCCCGACTCGCCGTCGTCGTCGCTCTTGGGACGCTCGAACGGGCGCGCGACCGGCGGGCGCGGCGTCGGCGGCGCGACTGCCGGCGGCGGCATCAGCGCGCGCGGATCGTAGTAGTAGCGCTCGCGGCAGATCTTCTCGCCGCGCAGCTCGTGCACCGCGACCTCGCTCAGCTTCACCTGCCGGCCGTCCTTCATCACCAGGTCGGCCTCCCACTCGATGCACACCGCGTTCTTCGACACGAAGATGTGTCGAGCCTTCCAGCTCGAGCTGCGCAGGCCCGCGAGCCAGCCGGCGAGCTTCGAGCGCAGCGCCTGCAAGCCCGTGAGCGTCCCGCCCGCGGGCTCCACCGACACCGCGTCCTCGGTGTAGAACTTGCCGAGGTCGATGCTGCGCTCGTCGTCCATCGCGGCGAGGATGCGGTTCGCGAGTTCCTCCGCGGGCGTGAAGCGGCGCGCGGGAACCTTGGCCGCGGCCTTCTTCTTCGCGGCGGCCGGCGCCGCCTTCTTCGCCGGCTTCTTCGCCGGGTGCCTTGACGCCGCGCTCCTCTTCGCGGCCTTCTTCGCGGTCGTCTTCTTCTTCGCTGCCATCGCCATCTCGTCCTCCCCCCCGGTCAAGTGGCCCGTCCAACGATCGTGGGGCGATTCTAGCAGCGGCCCCGGGCCTTCCCAGGCATTTCCTTCGGGTACACTGCGAGCACGATGAGCAAGTACACACCGGTCGACGACGCCCTGCACGCCTACCTGCTCCGGCACCGCACGCCCGACGACGCGCTGCTCGAGGAGCTGCAGGAGGAGACGCGCACGCTGATGGGGCGCCGCGCGGTCATGCAGATCGCCCCCGAGGAGGGCACGCTGCTCGCGCTCCTGGTCGCGTCGATCGGCGCGCAGAGCGTGGTCGAGATCGGCACCTTCACCGGCTACAGCGCGCTGTGCATGGCGCGCGCTCTCCCGCCCGGCGGGAAGCTGCTCGCCTGCGACGTCTCCGAGGAGTACACCGCGGTGGGCCGCCGCTACTGGCAGAAGGCGGGCGTCGCGGACCGCATCGAGCTCGTGCTCGGGCCCGCGGCCGACACGCTGCGCGCACTGCCCGAGAGCACGCGCTTCGACTTCGGCTTCATCGACGCGGACAAGTCGAACTACATCACCTACTACGAAGAGATCCTGAAGCGGCTGCGGCCGGGCGGCCTGATCGCGATCGACAACGTGCTGTGGAACGGCCAGGTGATCAAAGAGGCCGACCAGACCGACGACACGCGCGGCATCCGCGCGATCAACGCGCACGTCGCCGCCGACCGGCGCGTGCAGTCGGTGATGATCGGCGTCTCGGACGGCATCACCCTGGCGCGCAAGCTCGGCTAGCCCGGAGGTGAGCGAGCCGCTGGCGCTCGCTGTCGTGGGCGCGGGTCGCGCGGGCCGGGCGCGTGTGCGCGCGCTCGAGGCGAGCGCGACCGCGCGGCTCGCCGGCGTCGTGTCGCAGGGAGCGCCGGACGGGCCGTCGTTCGCGGGCGTGCTCGCGGACCCCGGCGTGGACGGGGTGATCCTGTGCACGCCCAACCTGCAGCACGCAGCCCAGGCGAGCGCGGCGCTCGAGGCGCGCAAGCACGTGCTGGTCGAGTTCCCGGCCGCCGCAAGTCCCGACGAGTTCCGCGCGCTGCTGGAGCGCGCTGCGGAGCAGGATGTCGTGCTGCACGAGGAGCACATCGAGCTGCTCTCGCCGTCTCAAGCCTGGCTGCGCGAGCGCGCGCGTGCGCTCGGCGCTCCGCGAACGGGAACGCTCACCTTCACCGGGTCGGCCGAGGGCTGGATCGCCGATCCCGCGCTCGCGGGCACGCCCGCGCTGTGCGCGCTCGCGCGCCTGCACCGGCTGGTCGACCTGTTCGGCGAGGCCGAGGTCCGCTCGGCCGCGCTCGCGTGCAGCGACGGCCCGGGCTACCGGCTCGAGGTCGAGCTCGGCTTCGCAGCGAGCGGCCGAGTCACGCTGATCGAGCAGCGCGCGCCCGGCTCGGCGCGCGGCACTCACTGGGCGGTCGAGTGCGAGCGCGGGACGATCGGGAATCCGCCGGCCGAGCCCGCGTCCGGCCTGTTCGCGCGCGACCTCGACTGCTTCGTCGCGCGCGTGCGCGAGGTCGCGGCGCCGTACGTGAGCGACGCGCGCTGCGCCCACGTGTTCGAGCTGGTCGCGGCGATCGAGCGGTGCCTCTGTTAGGCTTGCGCGCGTGAGTGGACGGGGCGGTGGCAGGTTCGCACTCGTGCTCGCGCTCGGGCTGTTCGCGCTCGGCGCGGGCTGCGGCGACTCGAACCAGGACAATGCGTCCGCCTCCGGCCTGCGCGTCGCCCTGCTCACGCCCGGCTCGATCCGCGACGGCGGCTGGAACCAGAGCGCGTACGAGGGGCTCGAGAAGATCCGCGACGAGCTCGGCGCGGAGATCGCGCATCAAGAGGTGAAGACCCCGCAGGACTTCGAGTCCGGCTTCCGGGACTTCGCGGCGCGCGGCTTCACGCTGGTGTTCGGCCACGGCTTCGAGTTCCAGGACGCGGCCGCGCTGGTCTCGAAGGAGTACCCGGGCACGATCTTCATCACGACCAGCGGCTCGACCGTGCGCTCGAACGTCGCGCCGATCGTGTTCGAGCTCGAGGAGGCGACCTACGTGCTCGGCTTCCTCGGCGCGCGCATGTCGGCGCGCTCGCGCGTGGGCGCGGTCGGCGGCGTGAAGATCCCCTCGGTCGCGAGCACCTTCACCGCCTACGAGGCGGGCGCGAAGCGCGCGCGCGACCACGCGCAGGTGACGATCTCGTACATCGGCGGCTGGACCGACGTCTCGGCCGCGCGCGAGGCCACGCTCGCGCAGATCGCGAACGGCGTCGACGTGGTGATCCACAACGCGAACGAGGCCGCGGCGGGCTTCTTCCAGGCCGTTAGCGAGAGCCCGAACGTGTGGGCCTTCGGCACGAACAAGAACCAGAACGACCGCGCGCCCGAGCGCGTGCTCGCCTCGGCCATGCTCGACGTGCCGCGCGCGCTCGTGCTGGTGGCGCAGGAAGTGAAGTCGGGCTCGTGGAGCGCGCGCTCGATGCGCTTCGGCCTGCGCAGCGGCGTGATCAAGATCGAGTGGAACCAGGCGCTCCAGGAGAAGATCCCCGAAGCGCTGCGCGCCGAGGTCGCCGAGCTCGAGCAGTCCGTCGCGTCGGGCACGGTGACCGTTCCGCGCGGGAGCTTCTGAGCGCCTTGCCGCGCGTCGCGCTCCGCGACATCCGCAAGCGCTTCGGCGCGACCGAGGCGCTGCGCGGCGCGAGCCTCGAGCTCGAGCCCGGCTCGGTGCACGCGCTGCTCGGCGAGAACGGCGCGGGCAAGACCACGCTCGTGCGCACGCTCTACGGCAGCGTGCGGCCGGACTCGGGCGCGATCGAGCTCGACGGCCGCGGGGTCGAGATCCAGGGCCCGAGCCAGGCGCTCGCGCTCGGCATCGGCATGGTCCACCAGCACTTCATGCTGGTGCCGGCGCTGTCGGTGGCCGAGAACCTGCTGCTCGGCGAGCCCGGCCCCGTCTGGCTGCCGCCGCGCCAGCGCAACGAGCAGGCGCGCGCGCTGCTCGAGCGCTTCGCGCTGCCGCTCGATCCCGAGGCACGCACCGACTCGCTCGCGGTCGCGCAGATGCAGCGGCTCGAGATCGCGCGCGCGCTCGCGCGCGGCGCGAACGTGCTCGTGCTCGACGAGCCGACCGCGGTGCTCGCGCCCTCCGAGGTCGACGAGCTGCTCGCGCTGCTCGCGCGCCTGCGCGACGAGGGCAAGAGCATCGTGCTGATCTCGCACAAGCTCGAGGAGATCACCGCCGTGTGCGACCGCGTGACGGTGCTGCGCGCCGGCCAGACGGTCGCGAGCCAGCCGCTCGCCGGTCTCGACGCGGGCCAGCTCGGACGGCTGATGGTGGGCGACGCATTGCCGCCGCCGGGCCTCCCGCCCGCGGTCGAGCCCGGGCCCATCGCGCTGTCGCTCTCCGGTGTACGCGCGGCGGGGCTCGCGGGCATCGACCTCGAGCTGCGCGCCGGCGAGCTGGTCGCGCTCGCGGGCATCGACGGAAACGGGCAGGGCCCGCTCGAGGAGCTGCTCGCGGGCGTGCGCGGACTCGAGGCGGGGAGCTTGCGCGTGCTGCGCCCGCCGCTCGCGCTGCTCTCCGGCGATCGCCACCGCACCGGGCTCGTGCTCGAGCTGTCGGTCGAGGAGAACCTGGTGCTGCCCGAGGCGGCACTGGGCGGTGAGCCGCCGGTGTTCACGAGTGGGCTGATCCGGCGCGCGGCGCTGCGCGACGCGGCGCACGGCGCGATCGAGCGCTTCGGGATCAAGGCGCGGCCGGAGGAGCCCGCGCGCTCGCTCTCGGGCGGGAACCAGCAGAAGCTCTGCGTGGCGCGCGCGCTGCGCGCCCGCCCCGGCGTGCTCGTGGCGGTGAACCCGACCCGCGGGCTCGACGTCGCGGCGACCGCGGCGGTGCGCGAGGAGCTGCGGCGCGAGGCGCGCGCGGGCACGGCGGTGCTCTTGATCTCGACCGAGCTCGACGAGGTGCTCGAGCTGGGCATGCGCATCGCGGTGTTGTTCCGCGGCCGGCTGCTCCCGGTCGCGCCCGGCGCGCACGAGCGCGCGGCGATCGGGCGGCTCATGCTCGGCGAAGGCGCCGCGTGACCGGCGTGCGCGCGTTCGCGCAGCCGTTCGGCGCGGCGCTGGTCGCGCTGGCGATCTCGGCGCTGCTGCTGCTCGCGATCGGCGCCGACCCGCTCGCGGCGTTCGCGGCGCTGGCCTCCGGCGCGCTCGGCGACGCGATCGCGCTCGAGAACACGATCGTGCGTATGGGCCCGCTGCTCCTGGTCGGACTCGGCGTCGCGCTCTCGTTCCGCTGCGGGATCTGGAACATCGGCGGCGAGGGCCAGCTCTACGCCGGCGCGCTCGCGGCTACGGCGCTCGTCACGCGCGGACTCGGAGCCGAGCCGGGAGCGGTCTCGCTGCCGCTCGCGCTGCTGGCCGGTGCCGGCGCCGGCGCGCTGTGGGCGGGCATCGCCGCACTGCTGCGCGTGCGCCGCGGCGTGTCGGAGGTGCTCTCCACGATCCTGTTGAACTTCATCGCGGTGCTCGCGGTGGCCTGGGCGGTGCACGGCCCGCTGCAGGAGGCGACGCTCTCCTATCCGCAGAGCGACGCGTTCCCGG
>Ga0187892_10003416_pt1 | contig 29096 bp, 22 predicted proteins | sample MA1701073metaG_FD_139345 | JGI IMG/M metagenome (GOLD analysis project Ga0187892, IMG submission 139345) | Bio-ooze microbial communities from a basaltic lava cave in the Kipuka Kanohina Cave System on the Island of Hawaii, USA - MA170107-3 metaG ... | reverse complement strand
GGCGGCACCAAGATCGAGCTCGCGGCGCTCGACGAGTCCGGCGCCGAGCGCGTGCGCAGCCGCGTGCCGACGCCGCGCTCGAACTACGCCGAAACCGTGGCCGCGATCGTCTCGCTGGTGGAGGACGCCGAGCGCGAGCTGGGCGCGCGCGCGACGGTCGGCGTCGGCATCCCGGGGGCTCTCTCGCGGGTCACGGGCCTGGTCAAGAACGCGAACTCGACGCACCTCATAGGGCATGACCTCAAGGGTGACCTCGAGCGCGCGCTCGGCCGCGAGGTCCGCATCGCCAACGACGCCAACTGCTTCGCGCTCTCGGAAGCGGTCGACGGGGCGGGCAAGGGCGCCGACGTGGTGTTCGGCGTCATCCTCGGCACCGGGGTCGGCGGCGGCATCGTGGTGCACGGCCGGGTCCTGACCGGGCCGAACGCGATCGCCGGAGAGTGGGGACACAACCCGCTGCCCGCGCCACGCGAGGAAGATTTGCCCCTGCCGCGGTGTTACTGCGGCCGGAGCGGGTGCATCGAGGCATACCTTTCCGGGCCGAAGATGGCGGAGGACCACTTCCGCCGCACCGGGGAGCGGCTCGAGCCCGAGGCGATCGCGGCGCGCGGCGGGACGACGATGGAGCGCTACGAGGCGCGGCTGGCGCGCGCGCTCGCCGGCGTGATCAACGCGCTCGATCCCGACGTGATCGTGCTCGGGGGCGGGATGTCGAACATCCGGCGGCTCTACCGCAACGTACCCGAGCTCTGGAAGGAGCACGTGTTCTCCGACCACGTGGCGACGCGCCTGGAGCCGAACGTGCACGGCGATTCGAGCGGGGTGCGGGGCGCGGCGTGGCTGTGGGGTTGAGGGGTCGACGCGCCTCGATCACCTGACCGGCCGGTCGGGCCCGAACACGATGCGCGCGTAGCGACGGAAGGTGAAATAGGCCCAGGTCCAGTCGGTCAGGACCGCGAGGCGGTTGCGGTAGTTGATGAGGAAGTAGATGTGCGCGACCAGCCACAGGAACCACGCCGGGAAGCCGGAGAGGCGAAAGCGGCCGAGCAGCGCCACCGCCGAGCTGCGCCCGATGGTGGCGAGCTGGCCGAAGTCGCGGTAGCGGAACGCCCGCGTCGGCTCGCCGCGCAGGCGGCGCCGGATGTTGCGCGCCGCGTGCTTGCCCATCTGCTTGGCGGCGGGCGCGATTCCCGGGATCGGCGGCTGGTGGCTCGGCACCGCCGCCAGGTCCCCGATCACCTGCACCTCGGGGTGGCCGGCGATCGCCAGGTCCGGCCCGACGACGATGCGCCCGGAGCGGTCGAGCGGCACGCCGAGCGTGGCGCCGAGCGGCGAGGCGGCGATCCCGGCGGCCCAGATCACCGCGCGTGAGGCGAGCCGCTCCGCGCCCAGCTGCACGCCTTCGGCGTCCACCCCCGTCACCAGCCGGCCGAGCCATACCGTGACCCCGAGCCGCTCGAGCTGCAGGCGCGCTTTCTCCGACAGGTCGGGCGGGTAGCCGGGCAGGACGCGGTCGGCGCCTTCGACCAGGACGACGCGCGCGTTGCGCGGGTCGAAGCGGCGGAACTCGCCGCGCAGCGTGTGGCGCGCGAGCTCGGCGATCGTGCCCGCCATCTCGACTCCGGTCGGGCCGCCGCCGACCACCACGAAGGTGAGCCAGCCGATGCGCCGAGAGGCATCGCGCTCGCGCTCCGCGCGCTCGAACGCGAACAGCACGCGGCGGCGGATCTCGAGCGCGTCCTCGAGCGTCTTCAGTCCCGGAGCGTGCGGCGCCCACTCGTCGCGCCCGAAGTAGCTGTGCGTGGCGCCGGTGGCCACGACCAGGTGGTCGTAGCCGATCTCCTCGCCGGTGTCGAGCCGCACGCTGCGCCGCGCGCGGTCGATGGCGCGCGCTTCGCCGAGCAGCACGGTGGCGTTCTCCTGCCGGGCGAGAATGTGCCGGATCGGGGCGGCGATGGTCGGCGCGGCGAGGCTCGCCGTTGCCACCTGGTAGAGCAGGGGCTGGAACAGGTGGTGGTTGACGCGGTCGACCACCGTGAGCCGGACCGGCGCGTCGCGCAGCGCCTGCGCCGCGAACAGGCCGCCGAAGCCGCAGCCGAGGATGACGACGCGCGGGAGCGCCGGGTTCTGCGTCATGTCGCGGGATAATGGCGCGGATGGACCTGTCCTCGCAAATCCGGCCCGGCGCCGCCGGGCGCGCCGAGCTGGTGGTCGGCGAGGAGCACACCGCGCCGCGCGTCGGCAGCGGCCGCGTGCACGTGCTCGCGACCCCGGTGATGATCAACCTGATCGAGGCCGCGGCGCTCGCGGCGGTCGAGCGGCTGCTGCCCCCGGGCCACCAGTCGCTCGGCACGCGGCTCGACGTGCGCCACATCGCCGCGACCCCGGTCGGCATGCGCGTGGTCGCGACCGCCGAGGTGACGGGGGTGGAAGGCCGCTCGATCGCGTTCCGCGTCGAGGCGCGCGACGACCGTGAGCTGATCGGCGACGGCACGCACGAGCGCGTCGTGGTCAACGTGGCGAAGTTCGATCAGCGGGTGCAGCGGAAAGTGCGGGCATGAGCGCATTCGACGGCAAGGTCGTCGCCATCACCGGCGCATCGGAAGGCATCGGCGCGGAGCTCGCGCGCCAGCTCGCTGCGCCCGGGGTGCGGCTTGCGCTTTGCGCGCGCAATGCGGAGCGTCTCGAGGCGGTGGCCGCGGAATGCCGGACGCTGGGCGCCGAGCCGCTGGCGCTGCGCGCCGATGTCGGCGTGGAGACCGACTGCCGGGCGTTCGTCGAGGGCGCGGCGGGGAAGTTCGGCGCGCTCGACGTGCTGGTGAACAACGCCGGGATGTCGGGCCACGCGACCTTCGAGGAAGTAAAGGATTTCGGCTGGTACGAGGCGCTCATGCGCGTGAACTATTTCGGCAGCCTGTGGTGCACGCGCTACGCGCTGCCGCACCTGAGAGCGCGGCGCGGCCTGGTCGTCGGCATCTCCAGCCTGGCGGCCAGGACCGGCGTGCCGGGGCGGACCGCCTACGGCCCGAGCAAGGCGGCGCAGGCGCTCTTTTTCGAGGCGCTGCGGGTCGAACTGCGCGGCAGCGGCGTCGACGTGACGATCGTCTATCCGGGCGTCGTCGCGACCGACATCCGCCGGCGCGGCTACGGGCCGGATGGACGGCCGGCGGGCGCGAGCGGGCTCGACGAGCGCGGCGCGATGCCGGTCGAGGAATGCGCGCGGCAGATCGCCGCCGCCATGGCGTCGCGGCGGCGCGAGCTCGTCATGACGGCCCAGGGCAGGATCGGGCTCTGGGTGAAGATGGTCGCGCCGGGACTGGTCGACCGCATGGCGGCCGCGGCGCTGCGCAAGACGGGGTCAGAGTAACTTCTAAAAGTTACTCTGAACCCGTTAATACGGCCGCGCGCCGAACAGCCAGGCGTGCAGCCAGAAGAACAGCGCGTAGGCCGCGACACCGATCGCGGGATTGCGCCAGCCGATCTCGCGCCAGTCGAGCCGGTTGCGGCCCTGCGCGATGGCGACGAAAGGCAGGTGCGAGGTCACCGCGGCGAAGCGCTGCCAGTCCTCGCCGAGATCGCGCGCTTTGCGCGAGTCCATCGCCAGCGTGCCGATCGCCGCGAGCGCGAGAAAGCCGCCGAAGAACACGAGCGCCTTGAGCTCGCCGCGCGCCAAGATATGCGCGCCCGCCCACAGCATGATGCCCCACATGATCGGGTGACGCGTCACGCGGATGATGCCGCGCGCAGGCTCGGGGCTGCGGATCAGGCGGTCCGCGCCCACGAGCGTCGGATTGCGCGCGAAGAAGCCGCAGGCGAGCAGGATGAAAGCGAAGGGCATCACGACCGCCGGCAGCAGCCGCTCGCCGATCCAGAGGATCTGGGGCGGGGCCTTGACGTAGGCCCAGATCATCCAGCCGAGCGCGGCGAGGGCGGCAAGCGAATACAGCGCGACATAGCCGCGCTCGCCGAGCTTGGCGACCAGCGCCGGCCTGAGCGGCGTGGCGCTCACGAAATGGGTGGCGAGGAATGCCGCGGTCGCGACGAGCAGCTGGACGATCGGGTCCATCAGCGCGCCGCGCCGGTGAGCTGGAAAGCGGCCCAGAAGAACGGGTGCGGGAACTTCTCGCGCGTGGCGAGCTGCGCCGCGCGCAGCGCCTCGCGCTTGTCGCCAGAGCGAAGCTCCTCGTAGAAGCGCGTCATCAGGGCCGCCGTGCCCTGGTCGTCGACCTTCCACAGGCTCGCCACGACCGTGGACGCACCCGCATACAGGAAGCCGCGCGTGAGGCCCACCACGTCGTCGCCGCTCGCGATCCGGCCGAGCGCGGTCTCGCAGGCCGAGAGCGTCACCAGGTCGGCGTTGAAGCGCATCGAGTAGAGCTTGCTCACGGTGAGCAGCCCGTCGGAGCGCTCGTCCTTCGCCAGCAGCAGCGCCGACTGCAGCGGCGCCTCGGCGTTGAACTCGCCGTGCGTCGCGAAGTGCAGGTACGAGAAGCCGGCGCCGAACTGGCGCAGCGCCGACTCGCTCGCCTCCTTGCGCACCAGGGCGCGCGACTGCGGCACCTTCTGCACGATCGCGAGCGCCTCGTCCTGCGCGAACCTGAGGTCCATTTTCGGGTCGCCCAGATCGGGGTTGCCGAGCGCGAGGATGCCGGCCCGGCCGCCCTCCTGCGGTGGGCGCAGGAACCTGAGCACGCTGGCGCTCGGCAGGAACCGCAGGCTGTAGCGGTCGAGCAGGTAGCCGGCGTCGTCGCGCAGCGCGGCGAAGGGCAGGTAGTGCAGCACTCCGTGCGCGACGATGAGCAGCTTCTTCTTCGCCTCGATCCCCGGCAGCGGCTGCACCAGGCGCGCATGGAGCTTGCGCGCCAGCGCCTCGTGCTCGGCGCCGACCGGCAGCTCGACCGCCTTGCGCAGCGCGCGCACGTCCCCGGCGAGCCCCTGCGCGTCGAGCTTCACCGCCTGCAGGCCCTCGCGCGCGAGCACGAAGGCGTAGAGCGCTTGCTCGTCGTAGTAGTACTCGACCAGCGCCTCATCCTCCGGGATGCGGCCCTGGATCTCGGCGAGGGGCGCACTGGTGACCGAGACGAGCGAGGCGAGGTCCGGCGCCTGCTCCTGGAGGGTGCGCACCGCGGCCGGCTTGGCCTCGGAGCTGCGCACGCCGGAGGCGTCCGCGACCTGCGCGCGGGCCTCGACTTCCTGCTGCTCGGCGCTCGCCAGCAGCTTGCGGACCTCCTCCGCGTTCGGCGCCGCTACCGCGAAGTCCTTCTTGGCGGCGAGCAGGTCTACCAGCGCGCGCGCCTTGGAGCGCTCGACATAGTCGAAGGCGTCGGCGTGCCGCCCCTGCGCGAACAGCGCGGCGACCAGGGTCCGGTATACGTCCTGCTTGTCGCCGACGAAGCCGATCTTGCTCGCCTCGGTGTTGATCGTCGAGCGCTGCTCCTCGATCACCTCGATGGCGCGTTGCCACAGCTCGATTGCCTTGGCCCAGTCAGCCTCGCGCGCCGCGATGCGGCCGCGGTCGTAGAGCAGCACCCAGTAGATCTCGCCGTTCTCCCGCGCCTCGCGCTTGGCGAGCAGCCGGTCGAAACCTTCCTTCGCTTCCTTGAGCTTGCCGACCTCGAGCTCGGTCTTGTGCTTGAGGAACAGGAGCGGCAGGTCGGTCCACGCCGTGAAGCTCTCGTCGGTGCCCAGCCCGGCGACCGCGCCGCCGACCGCGTAGGCGAACGACATGAAGAAACCGTGCGAGTCCGGGTCCTCGTCCACGAACACCTGGTGCGCCTTCTTGAAATTGCCGAGCGCGGCGTGGATGCGCACCACGCCGAGCCATTTCGGTTGCTTGAGCCCGCCGTGCGGATACTCGGTGCCGATCGCCTCCAGCGCGGCCGAGGTCTTCTCGGCCTCGGCGCCGCGCCCCGAGAGCGCCTGCGCGACTCCGAGCGCGGCGAGCGCGTAGACCCGGAACATGCGCTCCTCGTTCCAGCGGCTCGGGATCGCCTTGAACGCCTCCTGCGCGGCGGCGATCGCCTTGTCGTACTCGCGCAGCTCGGTGTAGGTCTCGGCGCGGATCAGGCGCGCGAACGGCACGACGGTGCTCTTGAGCATCTCCTCGCCGCCGACGAACGCCGAGCCGAGGCGCGCCAGCCCGGCGAGCAGCGGGCTGTTGCGGTGCATCTCCTCGAGGTCGTTCATCGCCGTGTCGCCGGCGCGGATGTTGTCGTCGAGCCGGTCGAGGCAGGGGAAGATCTTGTTGTAGCGCTTGAGCTTGCCGTAGGCGAGGCAAAGGGGCAGCAGCTGCGCGCTCTTCGGCTTCGGGTCGCTCGCGATCTCCTTCTCGACCAGCTTCTCGACCTCGGCGTAGCGCCCCGAGAGCATGAGCCGGATGCGATCGGGCATGATCTGCGCCGTCGCGGTGGCGGGGAGAACGGCGAGCAGGGCGGCGAGGGCGAGCTTGCGCATGGGCGGCAATCCTAGCGCATCAGATCGTGCTGTCGAGGTCGGTGACGAACAGGCGTACAGTGATCAATAGGTGACCGATGGCCGGGAGCCTGAGGGTCGAGTCGGAGGCGTCGCTCACGGTACGTGCCGGGCTGCGCGCAAAGTCACGCGAGGGTCTTGGTCACGATCTCGGCGGTGTCGCGCGACAGGCCACCGGCATCGCGGATCCGCTCCAGCGCGGCGCGCGCCTGCGCCTGGCGGCCGTGGTCGAACTTGCGCCAGCGGTCGAAGCCGCGCGCCATGCGCGCCGCGACCATCGGATTGATCCGGTCGAGCGCAAGCACCTGCTCGGCGAGGAAGGCATAGCCTGCGCCGTCGGCGGCGTGAAAGCGCACGTGGTTCGCGCTGAAGCCGCGGATCAGCGCGTAGACCTTGTTCGGCACCTTGCGGTCGAACGCCGGGTGCGACAGCAGGTCCCGGACCCTCGCCAGTGTGCCCGGAAGGCGCGAAGCCGCCTGCACCGCGAGCCACTTGTCCACCACCAGCGGGTCGTCCTTCCAGCGCGCGTAGAAGGCATCGAGCGCCGCGGCGCGCTGCGGACAGTCGCAGTTGGCGAGAAAACCGAGCGCCGCCATCGCGTCCGTCATGCAGTCGGCTTCGGCGAACTGCGCCTCGCAAAGCGAGATCACGTCGCTCGTCTCGAGCTCCATCAGGTAGCCGAGGGCGAGGTTGCGCAAGGTGCGCCGTCCGATGGATCGGGGGTCCGGCGAGTAAGGGCCGGGCACGCGCAGCGCCCGGTAGGCGGCGAGCAGGTCGTCCTTCAGCGCCTGCGCGAGCGCGCGCCGCAGGGCGCGCCGCGCCTCGTGCAGCGCATCGGGATCGACGACCTCCATCTGCTCGGCCAGGAACGCCTCCGGCGGCAGGGCGAGCGCCTCGGCCGCGAATGCGGGGTCGGCGGCGCGCTCGGCGAGCACGCGGCGCGCGGCTTCCACGAAAGCGCCGGAAGGCGCGCCGCCGCGCTTCAGGATGATCTCGGCGGCAAGCCGCTGCCCCGCTTCCCAGCGGTTGAACGGGTCGTCGTCGTGCGCCATGAGGTGCACGAGGTCCGCTTCCGTATAGGGGTAGTTCAGGATCACCGGCGCGGAAAAGCCGCGCAGCAGCGAGGGGACAGGCTGTTCGGCGACGTTCTCGAAGCGGAAGCGCTGCTCGCGCTCCCTCACCGAAAGCACCCGCTCCTCGCGCCCGATCCGCACCGCAAACGGGATGTGGAAGGGCGGATCCATGGACTGCTTCACGGTCAACGTGAAGGCCTTTGCTTTCGCGTCGCAGTCACCGGTGCAATCGAGCACCGGCGTTCCGGCCACGTCGTACCAGCGCTTGAACTGCGCGAGGTCCATGCCGCCCGCGTCCTGCATCGCCTGCACGAACTCGTCGCAGGTCACCGCCCGGCCATCGTGGCGCGCGAAGTAGAGCCGCATGCCCGCCTGGAACCTCTCCTCGCCGAGCAGCGCGCGCTGCATGCGCACGAGCTCGGCGCCCTTCTCGTAGACCGTCATGGTGTAGAAGTTGCGGATCTCCATGTACGACTGCGGGCGCACGGGATGCGCCATCGGTCCCGCGTCCTCGGCGAACTGCCCGGCGCGCAGCGCGCGCACCTCCTGGATGCGCGTCACCGCGCGCGAGTAGGTGTCCGCGCCGTACTCCTGGTCGCGGAACACCGTGAGGCCCTCCTTGAGCGAGAGCTGGAACCAGTCGCGGCAGGTGACGCGGTTGCCGGTCCAGTTGTGGAAATACTCGTGCGCCACGACCCGGTCGATGTTCACGTAGTCGGCGTCGGTCGCGGTGTCGGACCGCGCCAGCACGTACTTGGCGTTGAAGATGTTGAGCCCCTTGTTCTCCATCGCGCCGGAGTTGAAGTCGCCGACCGCCACGATCTTGTACTGCTCGAGGTCGAGCTCGAGGCCGAAGCGCCGCTCGTCCCACCGCATGGCGCGCTTGAGGCAGTCCATCGCCCAGGCTGCCTGGTCGAGCCGGCCGGGCTCGACGTAGACGAGCAACTCCTTGCGCTTGCCGGATCTCGTGGTGAACTCGCCGCGCAGCACTTCCAGGTCGGCGGCCACCAGCGCGAACAGGTACGAGGGCTTCGGGAACGGATCGTCGAAAGTGGCGTAGTGCCGGCCGCCCGGCTCAGCGCCCGCGGCGACGAGGTTGCCGTTCGCCAGCAGCACCGGGCAGCGCTTCCGGTCGGCGTGGATCGTGGCGCGGAAGCGCGCCATATTGTCGGGCCGGTCGACGAACCAGGTGATGCGGCGGAAGCCCTCGGCTTCGCACTGCGTGACGAAGCCGCTCTTCGCGAGGTAGAGCCCCTCGAGGCGCGTGTTCTTCTGCGGCACGATGCGCGACACGCTCTCCAGGGTGAACGCGTCGGGCACGTACGCGATCGTCAGCCGCCCGGGCGTGACCGCGTACTGGTTCTTGCGCAGCAGGGTGCCGTCGACGGCGACGGAGACGAGCTCCAGCTCCTCGCCGTCGAGCGCGAGCGGCGCGTCGCGAGCGCCGTTGCGCCGCACTTCGAGCTTCGCGCGCACGATCGCGTCGTCCTCGCGGATGTCCACGTCGAGCTCGATGCGCTCGACGCGGAACGCCGGCGGCGCGTAGTCCTTGAGGTGGATCGCCTTCGCGGCGGGTTCGCGCATGGGAGCGCGAATCATACCCAAGCCGCGGCAGGGGAACCGCTAGGCGTTCTTCTCGGCGAGGCGCTTGATCAGGCCCTCGACGCCGGACTGGCGCGAGACCTGCTCGAACTCGGCGCGGTAAGTGAGGACCAGGCTCACGCCCTCGATCGTGATGTCGTAGATCTTCCAGCCCTCGGGCGTCTTGCGCATGGCGTACTCGACCGGCAGGGGCGGGCCGCCCGCACGGAAGTACTGGTTGCGCACCGTGACCTCGGTGTCGCCCGGCGACATGCGCACCGGGTGCACTTTCATCGTTTGCCCGCGGTAGGCGTTGATCGAGTTCGAGTAGATGCGGACCAGCATGGTGCGGAATTCCTCCACCAGCCGGTCGCGCTGCGCGGGCGTGGCCGCGGCCCAGGACTTGCCGGTGGCGAGCTGCGTCGCCTCGCGGAAATCGATGTGCGGCAGCACCTTCTGCTCGGCGAGCGCGAGCGCCTTCTTGCGATGGCCCGCCTGCAGGTCCTTGTCCGACTTGATCGCGTCGAGCACCTCGGACGTGACCTTGCGCACGAGCTGCTCGGGACCGAGCTCCTGCGCGGCGGCCGGGAACGCGAGCAGGGCGCCCGCGAGCAAGGCTTTGAGCCTCATGCTGTTCCGGACCTCTCAACGCGCGGCGAGTTCCCGCGTTGACGCAGAAATTCCGCCAGCGCGCGGCACGTGTGCGTGTCGCCCGCTCCCGACAATTCGGGCGGCCCGCAGAACACCACGCGCCCGCCCTGCGCGCCGCCCTCGGGGCCGAGATCGACGATCCAGTCGGCCTCGGCGATCACGTCGAGGTTGTGCTCGATCACGACCGCGGTGTTGCCCGCATCCACCAGGCGGTGCAGCACGCGCAGGAGCTTCTCCACGTCGGCCATGTGCAGGCCGACGGTGGGCTCGTCGAGGACGTAGAGCGTCCCGGCGCTGCGCGCCGGGGTCTCGCGTCGCCCGCGGCCGGGCGACGCGAGATCGGGGGGAACCCGGACCTTCGAAAGCTCGGTGACGAGCTTGATGCGCTGCGCCTCGCCGCCGGAGAGCGTCGGGCTCTGCTGGCCGAGCGTGAGGTAGCCCAGGCCGACGTCCTGCAGCAGGCGCAGCGCGTGGTGGATCGAGGTGTGCGCGGCGAAGAATTCGACCGCTTCGTCCACGCTCAGCGCCAGCACCTCGCCGATCGACTTGCCGCGCCAGTGCACCGCGAGCGTCTCACGGTTGAAGCGCTGCCCGCCGCAGGCCTCGCAGCTCACCTTGACGTCGGGCAGGAAGCTCATCTCGATCTTCTTCAACCCCTGGCCCTCGCAGGCCTCGCAGCGCCCCCCTTTCGTGTTGAACGAGAAGCGGCTCGCCGACCAGCCGCGCATGCGCGCTTCGGTCGTGTCGGCGAAGAGGCGCCGGATCCCGTCCCAGAACCCGACATAGGTCGCGGGGCACGAGCGCGGCGTCTTGCCGATCGGCGTCTGGTCCACTTCCAGCACGCGCTCCACGCCGCGCTGCCCGCGGATCGCCTTGCAGCCGACCGCGGCCTCCTCGCGCAGGCTCTGGTACAGCACTTCGCGCGCCAGCGTGGACTTGCCCGAGCCCGAGACGCCGGTGATCGCGATCAGGCGCCCGAGCGGCAGGCGCACGTCGATGTCCTTCAGGTTGTGCAGGCGGGCTCGCACGATCTCGAGCGCCGCGTCCTTGCGTGCCACCCGGCGGCGCGGCTGCAGCGGGTGGCGCAGCGGCTGCGCGAGGAATTTCCCGGTGAGCGAATCGACCTGGTTGAGGAGGTCTTCCGCGTGCCCGGTGGCGATGACGCGGCCGCCGAGCTTGCCGGCGCCCGGGCCGAGGTCGATCACATGGTGCGCGCGGCGGATCGTGTCCTCGTCGTGCTCGACCACCACCAGCGTGTTTCCTTTTGCCTCGAGCTTCTCCAGCACGCCGAGCAGGATCCGGTTGTCGCGGTGGTGCAGGCCGATCGTGGGCTCGTCGAGGATGTAGCAGACGCCGCGCAGGTTCGAGCCGAGCTGCGCCGCGAGCCGGATGCGCTGCGCTTCGCCGCCCGAGAGCGTCGGCGCGGCGCGATCGAGCGTCAGGTAGCCGAGGCCCACCTCCGATAGAAAGCCGAGGCGGGAGCGCAGCTCCGACAACAGGTCGCGCGCAATCTCCGCTTCGCGGCCGGCGAGCTCGAGCCTGCCGAACTGGTCGCGCAACGAGTCCACCGGCTCGGCGCCGTACTCGGCGATCGAGCGCCCGCGCCAGGTCACCGCGAGCGCCTCGGGGTTGAGGCGCTTGCCGGCGCAGGCCGGGCAGGGCTCGTCCACCTCGAGCCACTCGATCCAGGAATCGAGCACGTGGTCCTCGGCGCCGGTGCGCGAGCGCTCGGCGTCCCAGCCGACGTCCTCGAGCTGCAGGCCGGTGCCGAAGCAGGTCGGGCACCAGCCGTGGCGCGAGTTGTAGGAGAAGAGCCGAGGGTCGAGCTCGCCGAAGCTGCGCCCGCAGCTGCGGCAGGCGCGCTTGGTGGAGTACGACTCCGACGCGCGGCCTTGCGTCACGCGCACCGAGCCCTTGCCGAAGGCGAGCGCCCTGGCGAGTACCTCGCGCAACTCGCGCTCGGCCTTGGGCGACACGGCGAGCTCCGCGACCGGCAGCTCGATGGTGTGCTCCTTGAAGCGGTCGATGCGCGGGAACGGGTCCACCGGCAGGAACGCGCCGTCCACGCGCAGCTGCGTGTAGCCCTTGCCGCGCGCCCATTTGGCGAGGTCGGTGTACACGCCCTTGCGGTTGACGACGAGCGGCGCGAGCAGCCCGACGCGCTTGCCGCGGTACTCCCGCAGGATGCGCGCGAGGATCGCATCCTCGCTTTGCGGCTCGATAGGCACCCGGCAGTCGGGGCAATGCTGGAGCCCGAGCTTGACGAACAGCAGCCGCAGGAAGTGCAGAATCTCGGTGAGCGTGCCGACGGTGCTCTTGCGCCCGCCGCGGCTGGTGCGCTGCTCGATCGCCACCGTGGGCGGGATGCCGAAGATCGCGTCCACGTCCGGGCGCGCCGCCGCCTGCACGAACTGGCGCGCGTAGGCGTTGAGCGACTCGAGGTAGCGGCGCTGGCCCTCGGAAAAGAGGATGTCGAAGGCGAGGGTGGACTTGCCCGAGCCCGAGACGCCGGTGACCACGGTGAAGCGGTTGCGCGGGATCTCGACGTCGATGCTCTTCAGGTTGTGCTCGCGCGCGTTGTGGATGCGCACGACGTTGCCGAGATAGCGGCCGGCGGGTTCTGCCGCCATTTCGCTCGCCGCCGGCGAGCGGGGATCGACTTCGGCTGCGAGATTCGCCGAAGTCGATCTCGGGGGAAAACCAAGAGCAGCGGCGTAATCGCGCAACGCTTTCCCGGTATGCGAGGTCTCGTGCTGCATGACCTTCTCGGGCGAGCCCTGGCAGACGATCTCGCCGCCGGCGTCGCCGCCCTCGGGACCGAGGTCCACGATCCAGTCGCAGGCACGGATCACGTCGAGGTTGTGCTCGATGACGACCAGCGAATGCCCGGCGGCGAGCAGCCGGCGGAATGCGCGCAGGAGCTTGGCGACGTCGTCGAAGTGCAGGCCGGTGGTCGGCTCGTCGAAGAGGAATAGTTTGCCTTTGGCTGTCGCTCCCGCGGAGGCGGGAGCCCATGCCTGCGGAGTTCTGGGTCCGTGCCTGCGCGGGGACGACAGCGTGCTTGCTTCGGCGAGATGCCCCGCCAGCTTCAAGCGCTGCGCTTCGCCGCCGGAGAGCGTCGGCACCGGCTGGCCGACGCGCATGTACTCCAGGCCGACATCGGCGAGCGGCTTCAAGCGTTCGAGCACCTCGCGTTCCTTGGCGAAGAACTGGGTCGCTTGCGCCACGGTCATGCCGAGGACGTCGGCGATGCTCTTGCCGCGCCACTGCACTTCCAGCACCTCGGGGCGGTAGCGCTTGCCGTCGCAGTCCGGACAGCGCAGGTAGACGTCGGAAAGGAACTGCATCTCGACGTGCTCGAAGCCGTTGCCGCCGCACGCCGGGCAACGCCCGTTGCCCGAGTTGAAGCTGAAGGTACCGGCCGTGTACTTGCGCTCCTTCGCGAGCGGGGCGCGCGCGAAAAGGTCGCGGATCGCGTCGAAGGCGCCCACGTAGCTCGCGGGGTTGGAGCGCGTGGTGCGGCCGATCGGCGTCTGGTCCACCAGCACCGCGTCCTCGACCCGTTCGGCGCCGCGCAGCGCGCGGTGCGCGCCCGGCGCTTCGGTCGGCTTGCCCTTCGCCTTGCGCAGCGCGGCGTAGAGCACGTCCTGCACCAGCGTCGACTTGCCGGAGCCGGAGACGCCGGTGATGCAGACCAGTCGGCTGAGCGGGATCGATACGTCAATGCTCTTGAGGTTGTGCTCGGCGGCGCCGAGCACCTCTACTGTCGCCCCCGCGGCGGCGGGGGCCCATGGGTTCCCGCCTTCGCGGGAACGACGGGGGTCAGCGGTCTTTCTCCCGGAGAGGTACTCGGCGGTGAGCGTGCGCGCGGCCTTCAGTTCCTGCGGCGGGCCGAAGAAGACGACCTCGCCGCCGCGCTCGCCGGGGCCGGGTCCCATATCGAGGATGCGATCGGCGGCGAGCATGATCTGCGGCTCGTGCTCGACGACGACGAGCGAGTTGCCGGCGTCGCGTAGCCGCTGCATCACGCCGATCACGCGACCCATGTCGCGCGGATGGAGGCCGATCGAGGGCTCGTCGAGCACGAACAGCGTGTTCACCAGCGAGGTGCCGAGCGCGGTGGTGAGGTTGATCCGCTGCACCTCGCCGCCGGAGAGCGTGCGCGACTGGCGGTCGAGCGTGAGGTAGCCCAGGCCGACGTCGCACAGGTAGCGCAGGCGCGTGCGGATCTCTCCCAGCAGCAGCTCGGTCGCCTCGTCGAGCGGCGCGGGCAGCGCCAGCGCATCGAAGAACTCCCGGGTCTGCGCCGCCGGGAGCAGCATGACGTCGTGGATGGTCCTGCCACCGAGCTTCCAGAGCAGGGCATCGGGCTTGAGGCGGGTGCCGCCGCACGCGGCGCATGCCGTGTACGCCCGGTAACGCGAGAGCAACACCCGGATGTGCATCTTGTAGGCCTTCGACTCGAGCCACCTGAAGAAGCGGCGCACGCCGTACCAGGTGCCGGGCCAGGACTTGCGCCAGCTGACCCAGGTGGACTCCCCTTCGAGGACCCATTCCAGATCCTTCTTTGTCATGGATTTCCATGGAATATCAAGAGGTACGTCCCTCTTCTTCGCGTACTTTAGGAGGTCGTCCTGGCACTCCTTGAAGCTCGCTGTCTGCCAAGGGCGGATCGCGCCTTCGCGCAGCGTTTTCGACTCGTCCGGAACGACCAGCCCGAAGTCCACCCCGATCACGCGCCCGAACCCGCGGCAGGTGTCGCAAGCCCCGATCGGCGAGTTGAACGAGAACGCTGCCGGGGTGGGCTCGGTGTAGTGCAGGTCGCACCCGGCACAGTGCAGGTCGGAGGAGAAGCGCCAGACGATTTGCCCTTCTTCGATCTCGTGTTTCGGGTCCACCGGACCCGAAACACGAGACCTGAGAGAGTCGAAACCGCTACCGGTCCCCGCATACACGTTCACCCGCCCCTGCCCGAACCTGAGCGCCGACTCGAGCGCCTCGATCACGCGCGCGCGCTCGGCACCGGACATGCGCACGCGGTCCTGCACCACCTCGATCAGGGCTTTCGAGCGCGAGTGGATCCTGGTGTATCCCTGGCGCTCGAGGTGCTGCTCGATCTCGGCCTCGCTGAAGTTCTTCGGCACCTGCACCGGGAAGGTGATCACGAGGCGCGGATCGCCCGCCGCCTGCGCGCGCGCCTGCATGTCGGCGTGCATCGAGTCGGGCGTGTCGCGCCGCACCTTCCTGCCGCAGCCGCGGCAATGCAGCTCGGCTGCGCGCGCGAACAGCAGCTTCAGGTGATCGTTCAGCTCCGTCATGGTGCCCACGGTGGAGCGCGAGGTGCGCACCGGGTTGGTCTGGTCGATCGCGATCGCCGGCGGGATGCCCTCGATCGCGTCCACCTGCGGCTTGTCCATGCGCTCGAGAAACTGCCGCGCATACGGGCTGAACGTCTCGACGTAGCGGCGCTGGCCCTCGGCGTAGAGCGTGTCGAAGACGAGCGAGGACTTGCCGGAGCCCGAAACGCCGGTGACGACCACCAGCTCGCCGTTGGGGATGGCGAGCGTCAGGTTCTTGAGATTGTTCTGCCGCGCGCCGCGAATGACGATCGCGTCGGCCGGGGGCTGCTCGGGCTTCATCCGGACGCCGGGAGGAGCCCCGATTCTAGCGGCCTCCGCTCTCCCCGGCGCGACTCGGCTCGCTACCGGCGCGGCAGCGCTTGCTCGAGCGCCGCCTGCATGCGCGCGTAGTGCGAGCCGGGCCAGTAGATGCGCTCGCATCCGGCGCAGCGCCGGAACGAGTCGTGCCGCGCCGCGACCTCGGCTGGAAGCCGGTGGAGAACGGCGGCCTTTGCGACGTGCTCGAGCTCGAGATTGCAGACCAGGCACAGGGTGAACGGCCGCGCCTGCTCCGCGAGCGCGTAGCGCGCCGCCACCTCCTGCAGCTGCGCCTCGGGCTTGCGCGCGTGCACGTAGCAGCCGCGCGCGATCTCGCGGCACTTGAGCAGCTCGCGGTCGCGCGTCAGCACGACGCGGCCTTCCCGCCAGGCGAGGCGCCGGATCTCGGCATCGGCGAAGGCGTTCTCGTGCAGCGTGTCAAAGCCGAGCATGCGCAGGAAGCGCGCCAGCCCGCCAAGGTGCGCGTCGGCAACGAAAATCAGGGACAGACCACGATTTCCGCCGGAAATCGTGGTCTGTCCCTCTTCCGGCGTCTGCCACGGCCAGACCTCGACCGAGTCGCCCTCGCGCACGATGCGCGCGAGCGTCGCGGGCGCGCGGTTGACGAACACCAGCGCCGCCTCGGTGTGCGGCACGCCGAGCGCCTCGATCGCATTCTTCAGCGTCGCGGCGCGCGCACAGGCGTAGTCGAACGCCGCCTCGCGCCTGGGGCGAGGCAGGAAACGGCTCAGCTCGCCGTGGAAACGGAAGCGCGCGGTGGCCATTGCGGAAACGTGGTGATGGTGCGATTCTAGCCTCGCGTGAACGCACACCTGCGGCTGCTTGCCATCCTCGCCTGGGCCGGGCTCGCCACGGCGAGCGCGGCGCCGGCGCCGGTGCACGTCATCTCGCTCGAGGGCGCGATCGGCCCGGCGACGGCCGACTTCGTGCACCGGAGCCTGGAGCGCGCCAAGGCCGAGCGCGCGCAGCTGGTGGTGCTGCGCCTCGACACGCCGGGCGGGCTCGACACCTCGATGCGCGAGATCATCAAGGACATCCTCGCCTCGCCGGTGCCCGTGGCCGCCTACGTCTATCCCGGAGGGGCGCGCGCGGCGAGCGCCGGGACGTTCATCCTTTACGCCAGCCATATCGCGGCGATGGCACCGGCGACCAACCTCGGCGCCGCCTCGCCGGTCGCGATCACCGCCCCCGCAGGCGACGACAAGAAGGGCAAGGGCAAGGGCGCGGACAAGCAGGGCTCCGCGGACCCCGGCGATACGCTGATGCGCAAGCAGATGCACGATGCCGCCGCCTACATCCGGGGGCTCGCGCAACTGCGCGGGCGCAATGCCGAGTGGGCCGAGCGCGCGGTGCGCGAGGCGGTCAGCCTCTCGGCGGAAGAGGCGCTCAAGCTCAAGGTGATCGACGTCGTCGCGGAAAGCGTCCCGGCGCTGCTCAAGCGGCTCGACGAGCGCAAGGTCACCGCGGCGGGCACCGAGCGCACGCTTGCCACTGGCGCTGCGCCGACGGTCGCGGTCGAGCCGGATTGGAGGACGCGCTTCCTCGCCGTGCTCACCAACCCGAGCATCGCTTACATCCTGATCCTGCTCGGGATCTACGCGCTGCTGTTCGAGTTCTCCAACCCGGGGCTGGTGCTGCCCGGGGTGGTGGGCGCGATCTGCGTGCTGCTCGCGCTGTATGCGTTCCACCTGCTGCCGGTCAACTACGCGGGCCTTGCGCTGATGCTGCTCGGCATCGCGTTCATGGTCGGGGAGGCGTTCTTCCCCGCCTACGGCTCGCTCGGCATCGGCGGCCTGGTCGCGTTCGTGATCGGCTCGGTGATCCTGATCGATGCCGACATCCCGGAGTTCGAGATTCCGTATACGCTGATCGGCGGGCTCGCAGCCGCGAGCGCGGGGTTCCTCATCTTTGTGGTCGGCATGCTGGTGCGGGGCCGCCGGAGCCCGGTGGTGAGCGGCCGCGAGGAGCTGATCGGCCTCGCCGGCGAGCTGCTCGAGGACTGCGAGCGCGAAGGCTGGGCGCGCGTGCACGGAGAAACCTGGCGGGTGCGCTGCGCGCAGCCGGTGAAGCGCGGCGCGCGGGTGCGCGTCAGATCGATCGATGGCCTGGTGCTCGAGGTCGAACCGGAAACTGGCAACGGAGGCTGACGATGTTCAATTTTGGTCTCGGCATCCTGATCCTGCTCATCATCCTGATCGCCGCCTCGCTCAAGATCCTGAGGGAGTACGAGCGTGCCGTGGTGTTCCTGCTCGGCCGCTTCCAGCAGGTGAAGGGGCCGGGCCTGATCGTGGTCATCCCGGTGATCCAGCAGATGGTGCGGGTGGACCTGCGCACCGTGGTGCTCGACGTGCCGAGTCAGGACGTGATCTCGCACGACAACGTCTCGGTCAAGGTGAACGCGGTGCTCTATTTCCGGGTGGTGGACCCGCAGAAGGCGATCATCCAGGTGGCGAATTTCCTCGAGGCCACCAGCCAGCTCGCGCAGACCACGCTGCGCTCGGTGCTCGGCAAGCACGAGCTGGACGAGATGCTCGCCGAGCGCGAGAAGCTCAACCTCGACATCCAGACGGTGCTCGACCAGCAGACCGACGCCTGGGGCATCAAGGTCGCCAACGTCGAGATCAAGCACGTCGACCTGAACGAGTCCATGGTGCGCGCGATCGCGCAGCAGGCCGAGGCCGAGCGCACGCGGCGCGCCAAGATCATCCACGCCGAAGGCGAGCAGCAGGCCGCGGAGAAGCTGCTCCAGGCGGCGGCGACGCTCTCGCAGCGCCCCGAGGCGATGCAGCTGCGCTACCTGCAGACGCTCACCGCGGTGGCGGGCGACAAGTCCTCGACCATCGTGTTCCCCGTGCCGATGGATATCCTCGGGCCGCTGATGGAGGCGGCGAAGCGCGCCAGGACCTGACCTCTACTCGAGCTCGTCGATCGAGCGCGGCCAGCTCTTCCTGAGCAGGCGCGACAGCGCCCGGTCGGCGAGCACCTTGCCCCCGGTCTGGCAGCGCGCGCAGTAGTTGGCTTCGTTCTCGGCGTAGACGATACGCTGCACCGGCGCGCCGCACGCCGGGCAGGGCTGGCGGTAGCGGCCGTGTACCGCCATGCCCTCGCGGAACGCGGTCACCTTTTCGGGAAAGCCGCCCGCCGCCTCGGCGCGAAGGCGCGCCGTCCAATCCAGCAGAGTGGCTCGTGTCGCCTCGAAGAGCCGCTTGACTTCGCCCTCGTCGAGCTTCGAGGTGAGCGCGACCGGCGAGAGCTTCGCGCGGTGCAGGATCTCGTCGGAGTAGGCGTTGCCGATCCCCGAGAACAGGCGCGGATCGATGAGCGCGCGCTTGAGCGTGTGGTTCTCGCGCCGCAGCTGCGCCGCGAACGCCTCGCGGCTCGCTTCGAGCACATCGATCCCGCCCGGGTCGAGCGCCGCGAGCGCCTGCTCGCCCTCGATCAGGTGCAGCGAGGCGCGGCGCTTGGTGCCGGCCTCGGTGAAGGCGAGGGTGCCGTGCTCGAACTCGAACGCCGCGAGCGCGATGCGCCCGGGGAGTTTTTGCTTCGGCTCGAGCCAGCGCAGCCGGCCCGCGATCATGAGGTGCAGCACGAGGAAGAGCTCTCCTTCGAGCGCCAGCACGATGCGCTTGCCGAGACGTCGCGTGCCGAGGATCTTGCGGCCCTCGGCGGCGCCGATCGGGGGCAGCGCGGTGCGCAGCACGAACGGGCTCGCGAGCCGCACGCGCGCCAGGGCGCGGCCGCGCACGCGCTCCTCGAGCCGCTCCAGATAGACCGCCAGGTCGGGCAGCTCGGGCATCACCGCTCGCGGCGCACCAGGATGCCCGCGGCGAGGACCGCGGCGGAGATGCCGAGGATCCAGAGCGAGAGCGGCCGGTCGAGGAAGATCGCGAACGAGCCGCCCGAGATGGTGAGCGTCTGGCGCAGCGACTGCTCGGCGAGCGGCCCGAGCACCAGCGCGAGCACCAGGGCGGCGGGCGAGAAGCCGTAGAGCTTCATGAAAAAGCCGACCACGCCCGCTGCGACCATGAGCCAGGTCTCGACGATGCTGCTGTTCACGCTGTAGGTGCCGATGGTGCAGACGAGGACCACCGCGGGGGCGAGGATGCGGTAGGGCAGCTTGATCATCTGCACGAAGAGCGGGATGGCGAAGATGTTGAGCGCGAGCAGCGCCACGTTGCCGAGGTACATGCTCGCGATCAGCCCCCACGCGAACTCGGGGCGCTGCGTCATGAGCAGCGGCCCCGGCGTGAGGCCCCAGAGCACGAACCCGGCGAGCAGCACCGCGGTCGAGGCCGACCCGGGAATGCCGAGCGTGAGCAGCGGCACCATCGCGCCGGAGGAGGCCGCGTTGTTGGCGGCCTCGGGCCCGACGAGGCCCGCCATCATGCCCTTGCCGAAGCGCTCGGGCGTGCGCGAGACCGACTTCTCGATCGAATAGGACATGAGCGAGGCGACCGTCGCCCCGGCGCCCGGCACCACGCCGACGCAGAACCCGAGCAGCGAGCCGCGCAGCAGCGCGAGCAGGAACCCGGCGCGCATGCCCGGCTACTTGATCGCGCCCGACTTCCTCAGGATGTCGGCGAACGTGCCCTGCGTGCGCTGCAGGAAGGCGCGGAAGTCCTCCCCGTAAAGGATGTTCTCGGTGAGCAGCTGCTTCTCGATATAGGCCTTCCACTCTGGCGTATTGACGATCTTCTTCATCGTCTCGATCCACCACTGTTGCGTCTCCTTCGGCACCTCGGGCGGCAGCACCAGCCCGCGCGGCAGCGAGATGCCGATGTCGTAGCCCAGTTCGGCGAAGGTCGGCACCTCGCCCAGCGCCCTGGGCGTCGCCTTGCCGCTGAAGGCGAGCGCGCGCATGTCGCCCGACTGCAGCAGGCCGAGCACCTCGCCCGGGTTCGACATCGCCGCGTCGAGCGCGCCGGACAGCAGCGCCGTGATGAGCTCGCCCTGCTTGTTGAACGAGACGTAGCTGAAAGTGAAGCCGGCCTTCTCGGAGACGAGCTTGGGCACGATGAAGTCGATGTTGACCGCGCCGATGCCGCCGATCGAGGGGGGCTTCGCCTTGGCCGCATCGACGAATTCCTTGAGGCCGCGGATCCTGGAGTTCTTGTTGACCAGCAGCAGCATGTCGTCCGAGGCGAGCAGCGCGATCGGCGTGAAGCTCCCCGGCTGCCAGGGGGTGTTGGCCTGCAGCGGCGTGGTGATGAAGCTGCCGCTGGTGGTGGAGACGTGGTACGGGTTGCCCTTCTGGCTGAACAGGTATCCCCAACCGACCGCGCCGCTGCCGCCGGCGCGGTTTTCGGCCACGATCGTCTCGGGGTAGAGCTTGTACTTCTCGATGATCGAGATCAGCGTGCGCGACATGATGTCGTTGCCGCCGCCCGGCCCGAACGCGATGGTCCAGTTGAGGCGCTTGCTTGGGTAGCGATCCTGGGCGAGCGCGGGCGCGCTGGCGAGCGCGATGGCGGCGAGCAGCGCCGGGAACAAGCGTGTCATGGGGGCCCTCCCTTTATCGGTGTGCAACCCTAGACCCAGACCTGCAGCACGTAGTCGTAGGCCGCCTGCGAGTTGGTCATGTCGACGCGCTGCAGCTTGATGCGGTAGCCGTGCTTCGTTCTCCTGAGGTGATGAACGTAGCTGCCGGCGAAATGGCGCACGTCGTCGCGCCGCAGCTCGATCATGTGAAAGCGCGAGCGCACCACCACGTCGCCGCTCGGCGCCTCCTTCTCGATGACGACGTTCGACACCACGTGGTTGGTGCCCCACTGCGGGCGCTGCGACCAGGCATCGGGATGCAGCACGCGCTTCATGCGCACCGTCATCAGGTCCTTGTCTTCGGCGAAGATCGCCGGCATCCCTTCCCAGGTCGTGTGCGAGGGCTCCGGCGGCATCCAGTAGACGCCGTCCTCGGCGAACAGCTCGATGAACTCCTGCCAGCGCTTCGAGTCGAGCAGGTCGGCCTGGCGGTAGAGGAACTGCTCGACGGCGTGCTGGGTGTCCGGCCCGTTCGCCTTGCGCGCCGCCGTCCTTCCGGACGCGGCTTTCTTTGGTCTTTTCGCTTTTGCCATTCCCCCGATCCTCGATCCTCGATGCTCAGTCCTGCTTCATGTATTTCACCCATGCCTTCATCTGGTTGCGCATCGGCGCCTCCGAGGTTCCCATGTTGGGCCCGGTCTCGACGTGGCCGTCCTTCTCGAGGTCGCGCCCGAAGTGGCGGCCGAAGCTCACCCAGTCGCCGCCGTCCGACGCGAGTCCCTGGTGCACCTTCCAGAAGTTCTCCAGGTCGTCGGCGTTGATCAGGGTGGCGGGCGAGTTGACCAGGTTGTAGTAGGCGAGCGAGCGGCGGTAGATCGCCTCGGGCGCGCCCTTCAGCCGGAAGTGCCAGATCTCGGTGAGCGTGCGGTCCACGCCGAGCGGCCGCACCGCGCGCAGCTGCTGCAGGGCAGACTGCACCGAGAGGCCGGGATAGATCAGCACGTGGTGGATGTTGACGCCGAGGATCTCCTCCATCCTCGGCTTGCCGTAGGCCTTCTGCATCACCTTCTCGTAGGCGAGCGTGTCCGGGTCCCTGGGCCGCAGGCCCATGTAGCCGGTGAGGATGCAGTGGCCTTGCGGATAGTTGAGCGTCTGGAAGCCGTCCCATTTCTCGATCGTCACCGCGGCGAAGGCGGAGAGCATGTGGTACGAAAGGGGCGCCTGGCCGGTCTTCTCCTTGATTCTCTTCTCGACATCCATCGCGGCGCGCCCGGTGGACTGGTGCACCACCGACGGGTGCAGCGCGTCGAGCTGGTTCTCGAGGAAGATCTTCCAGTTCGAGTGCTGGATGACGCGGAAGCAGTTGGGCACGATCTCGACCTCGCCGGCGGGGGCGCGGTCGCACATGTCGTCGAACGCGATCTTCGAGGCGCCGAGGAACTCGAGCAGCGTGGGGCCGTCCTTGGCCAGGCTCGCGAAAACGAAGCCGCGATAGGCCTCGACGCGCGCCGCGCGCTTCATGCTGCAGTCCGGGTTGTCCGGGCCGAAGCGCGTACCCGCGTAGCCCGACTCCATCATCGGGATGCTGCGCAACGTGCCGTCGTGCTGGAAGGTCCAGGCGTGATACGAGCAGCGGAAGAAATCGCCGGCGTTGCCGTGCCGGTCGCCGCACATCATGTTGCCGCGGTGCGGGCAGCGGTTGTACAGGACGTGAACCTTCCCACTCCTGCCGCGCACCATGAGCATGGGCTGGCGCCCGATCCGGGCGGTGTAGTAGTCGCCCGGCCTCGGCACCTGGCTCTCGTGGCCGCAGTAGATCCACACTGTCTCGTGGATGCGCTCCATCTCGAGCCCGAAGATGCGCGCATCGGTATAGGCCTCGCGCCGCACCCGGTCGGGCTCGACGAACTTGGCGAGGTCGGGAACGCGTTCCTGCAGCATGCTTCCTCCTTGACCCTGTGCCGTATTTTGTCCCATATTACCGCTGCCGCGGCGCGCGCCCGGCCAAAGGAGGGGGAGATGAAAGCCAACTGGAGGCAGTTGTTCGCCGCAGCAACGCTCGCCGCTTTCAGCGCGGGCGCTGGAGCGCAGGCCGTGAAGATCGGCGTGGTGCTCACCTACACCGGGGTCGGCGCCGAGTTCGGCCAGCAGGTGGATCGCGGCATGCAGATCTTCATGAAGCTCAACCCCGGCGCTTTCGGCTCGTGCAAGGTCGAGATCGTCAAGCGCGACGGCAAGAATCCCGGAGGCGCGGACTCCAAGACCGCGGCGCAGGAGCTGATCACGCAGGAGAAGGTGGACATCATCACTGGCGTCATCTACTCGTCGAACGCGATCGCGATCGAGCCCGTGATCACCGCGGCGAAGAAGCCGTTCCTGATCATGAACGCGGGCACGGCGTGGATCACCAATCTCTCTCCTTACATTGCGCGGGTGTCGTTCTCGATGTGGCACGCGGGGCACGCCGTCGGCGAGACCGCGGCCAACACCCTGAAAGCGAAGACCGCGGTGGTCGGCTTCACGGACTACCCGCCGGGCAAGGACAGCCTGGTCGCGTTCAAGACCGCGTTCGAGAAGGCCGGCGGCAAGGTGATCGACGAGATCCCGATGGGCGGACCCGGGGCGGTGCCTGACTTCACCCCGTTCTTCCAGCGCGCCAAGGACAAGAAGCCCGACGTGTTCTTCGTCTTCGTGCCCGCGGGCGACCACGCGGTCGGGGTGATGCGCACCTACAATGCGCTCGGCATGAAGCAGGCCGGCGTCAGGCTGATCGGCCCCGGCGACATCACGCAGGACACCAAGCTGCAGACCATGGGCGACGACGCAGTCGGCCTGCTCACGGTGCACCACTACAACGCCGACCTCGGCAACACCCCGAACAGGCGTTTCGTCGACGCCTGGAAGAAGGAATTCGGCCCGGCCTCGACGCCGGACTTCATGGGCGTGCAGGGCTACGACGGCATGGCGGCGATCGCGCACGCCGCGCGCGCGGTCAATTGCAACATGGCCGACGCCGACAAGGTGATGGCTGCGCTCAAGGGCTGGAAGTTCGACGACAGCCCGCGCGGCCCGATCAGCATCGACCCGGCGACGCGCGACATCGTCATGAACGAGTACGTCAGCGAGGTCGTGAAGAGCGGCGGCCGCCTGGTGCAGAAGAACATCGGCGTCATCAACGCCGTGAAGGACATGTGCAAGGAGCTCAAGGTGGACCGGTGCGGGAAGTAGCCCGCTAGAGCGCCTTTCGCCGCCGCCCCCGGGACGCCTCGCGGGCGGCGGTTCCGTTTATGGACCTGCTCGGGATCCTGCTCGGCGGCTTTGCCGCCGGAATGGTGCTGTTCGTCGTCTCGGTGGGGCTGTCGGTGACCATGGGCCTGATGGGCTTCGTCAACCTGGCCCACGGCGGCTTCGCCATGCTCGGCGGCTACGTCATCGTGCTCGCGATGAAGGGATGGGGTTTGTCGTTCTTCCCGGCGCTCGCGGTCGGCTTCGTCGCCATCGCCGCGCTCTCGGTGCTGCTCGAGCGCACGCTCTACGCGCGCCTGTATCGCGCCTCCGAGCTCGACCAGGTGCTGTTCACGATCGGCCTGGTGTTCATCATGATCTCCTCGATGACCCTCGCCATCGGGCCCGAGACGCAGGTCCTGCAGCTGCCGGAATGGCTGCGCGGCCAGGTCGATCTCGGCGTCATCCGCTACCGCACCTACAGCGTGGCGATGATCGTGTTCGGCGTCGCCCTGGTGGTCGCCCTCTGGCTCGGGTTCGAGCGCACGACGCTCGGCGCGCGCATCCGCGCCGCCGTGGACAACCGGCGCATGGCGGCATCGCTCGGGGTGGACGTCGGGCGCCTGTTCACCGTGACCTTCGCCATCGGCAGCGGCCTCGCCGCCGTGGGCGCCGGCCTTGGCGCCGAGATCCTCGGCCTCGACCCGCAGTACCCGCTGCGCTACCTGGCGTACTTCCTGATCGTGGTCGCGGTGGGTGGCCTCGGGCGCGTCACGGGCGTGTTCTACGCCGCGCTGCTGATCGGCGTGCTTGACTTCGTGCTGAAGATCTACTTCCCGAAGGGCGGCACGATCTTCATCTACGCGCTCACGCTGATCCTGCTGCTGTGGCGGCCGCAGGGCTTGTTCGGAAAGCGCGGCGCATGAGCGGCCTGCCGGCCGCTCATGCGATGGCGGCGCGCCACCGGCTGCAGTGGTGGGAGGCGCTGCCCTGGGTCGCGGGCGTCGCCGCGTTCTTCCTCTTTCCGAACTACCTCGCATTCGGCACCCAGGTGCTGGTGACGATCCTGTTCGCGCTCTCGCTCGACCTGGTGCTGGGCTATGCGGGCATCGTGACCCTCGGCCACGCCGCGTTCTTCGGCGCCGGCGCCTACACGGTCGGAATGCTCGCGCAGCACCTGGGGTGGAACGAGCCGCTCTCCGGGCTGGCCGCGGCGGCGCTGGTCGCGGGCACGATCGGGCTCGTGAGCGGGCTCGTCCTGCTGCGCACGCACGGCCTGACGCTGCTGATGCTGACCCTTTGCACCATGGCGCTGCTCGAGCAGGCGGCGAACATGGGCGCGGCGTGGACCGGCGGCTTCGACGGCATGCCGGGATTGAGCTTCGGCAAGATCCTGGGCCTGTTCGCCTTCGACGTGCTGTATTTCCGCTCGCAGTACCTCTACGCGCTGGTCGTCCTGTTTCTCGGCTTTCTGCTCGTGCGGATGCTGGTCTACTCCTCGTTCGGCCAGGGCCTCACCGGGGTGCGCGAGAACCTCCTGCGCATGCACGCGGTCGGGGCTCCGGTGCGCGCGCGGCTCGTCATCGCCTACACGATCTCCGCGGCCCTCGCCGGGGTGGCGGGCGCGCTGTTCACGCAGACCAACGCGTTCGTCAACCTGGCCGTGCTCGGGCTGGAGCGCGCCGCGGGCGTGCTGATCATCCTGATCCTCGGCGGCTACGGGCGCCTCTACGGCGCATTCGTGGGCGCGATCTTGTACCTCCTGCTCGAGCACACGCTCGCCAAGGCCTACCCGACCGCCTGGCAGCTCGGCCTCGGCCTGACGCTGGTCGCGGTCGCGCTCTACGCGCGCAACGGCATCCTCGGGATCGTCGACGCGCTGCGCCGCCGCTTGGCCGCATGGAGCGCGCCGTGAGCGCGACGATGCTCGAGACCAGGCGCCTGTGCAAGAACTTCGGCGCGCTCGAGGTCGCGCGCGACATAGACTTCCGTCTCGACGCGGGCGCGCGCCACGCCCTGATCGGCCCGAACGGGGCCGGCAAGACGACGCTCGTCAACCTGCTCACAGGGCTGCTGCAGCCCACACGCGGCGCAGTCTTGCTCCAGGGCGAGGACGTCACCACGCTGGCGCAGGCGAAGCGGGTCAAGCGCGGCATCGCGCGCACCTTCCAGATCAATCAGCTGTTCCGCGGCCTCAGCGTGCTCGAGAACGTGTGCATCGCGGTCGCCGAGAGGCTCGGCGCGGGCGGCTCGATGCTGCGCCCCGCCGGACGGCGCGCGGAGGTGATCGGCGAGGCGGTGCGCGTGATCGAGATGCTCAGGCTCCAGGACGATGCCGGGCGGCGCGTCGCCGAGCTGCCCTACGGCCGCCAGCGCCTGGTCGAGATCGCCATCGCGCTCGGCCTCGACCCGCGCGTGCTGCTGCTGGACGAGCCGGCGGCCGGGATTCCGAGCGCCGAGAGCCACATCCTGCTCGATGCCATCGCGACGCTGCCCGCGGAGATCGCGGTGCTCATCATCGAGCACGACATGGACCTGGTGTTCCGCTTCGCCCGGCGCATCACCGTGCTGGTGAGCGGCGCGATCTTCGCCGAAGGCACGCCGGAGGAGATCGCCGCCAACCGCGACGTGCGCGCGGTCTACCTGGGGAGCGCGCTCGATGCCTGAGGCGCTCAGGCTGCAGCGCGTCACCGCCGGGTACGGAGAGACCCACGTGCTCGAGGGGATCGAGCTCGCGCTCGCGCCGGGCGAGAGCTTGAGCATCATCGGCCGCAACGGCGTCGGCAAGTCCACGCTGCTCGAGACCGTCATGGGCCACACCACGCTGCACGCGGGCGAGATCGCGCTGAACGGCCGCAGCATCGAGCGCGTCCCGGCGCACCGGCGCGCGCTTGCCGGCCTGGGCTACGTGCCGCAGGAGCGCGAGATCTTCCCCTCGCTCTCGGTGCGCGAGAACCTCGAGCTGTGCGCGCGCGCCGGCCACTGGAACGGGGAGCGGGTGTTCGAGCTCTTTCCGAACCTGAAGGAGCGGCTCGGCAACGCCGGGACGCAGCTCTCGGGCGGCGAGCAGCAGATGCTCGCGATCGCGCGCGCCCTCATGACCAACCCGTCGATCCTGCTCATGGACGAGCCGACCGAGGGCCTCGCGCCCGTGATCGTGCAGGCCTTGTCCCAGGTGCTCGCGAAGCTGCGCGCGGCCGGCGGCCTCTCGATCGTGCTGGTCGAGCAGAACAGCCGCGTCGCGCTCGACTTTTCCGAGCGCACCGTGGTGATGGACAAGGGCCGCATCGTCTACGACGGCCCGTCGCAGCGCCTGCGCGAGGACCCGGAATACCTCGCCAGCCTCATTGCCGCGGAGTGAACTAGAATCCTCTGCACGGCGGAGGCCGGCATGGCGCTCGCGGCGTTCAATTTCTCGCACTGGATCGACCGGCACGCGGAGCTGCTCAGGCCGCCGGTCGGCAACAAGCAGGTGTTCGTTGAGGCCGAGGACCTGATCGTGCAGGTGGTCGGCGGGCCGAACGCGCGCAGCGACTACCACGACGATCCGTACGAGGAGTTCTTCTACCAGCTGCGCGGCGACATGGTGCTGCGCCTGATGCAGGATCGGCGCCCGCGCGACGTGCCGATCCGGGAGGGCGAGGTCCTGCTCGTGCCGGCGCACGTGCGCCATTCGCCGCAGCGCCCGCAGCCGGGCTCGATCGGGCTGGTGGTGGAGAAGGTGCGGCCGCCCGGAGTCCGCGACGGCTTCGAGTGGTTCTGCCCGGGCTGCCAGGCGCTCGTGCACCGGGTCGAGCTGCACGTGAAGGACATCGCTGCCGACCTGCCGCCGCTCTTCGAGGCTTTCTACGCCAGCGAGAAGGCGCGCACCTGCACGCATTGCGGCATGGTTCATCCGGGCAGGGGATCCTGAGGCGATGAGCCGCGAGCAGGCGATCGCGCGCGCCGAGCGCTATTTCGACGGGGGCGGCTTTTTCGCCGACCTCGCGCGCCGGGTGGCGATCCCGACCGAGAGTCAGAACCCGGAGAGGCGGGAGGAGCTGCGCCGCTATCTCGAGGAGGAGATGCGGCCAAGCTTTGAGCGCCTCGGGTTTCGCTGCCGGGTTCTGGAGAACCCGGCAGCGATCGGGGAAAACCCGGCAGCGATCGGGGGAGGGCCTTTCCTCCTGGCCGAGCGCATCGAGGACCCGGCGCTCGTCACGGTCTTCTCTTACGGCCACGGCGACGTGATCCGGGGGCAGGAGGGCAGCTGGCGCGCCGGCCTCGACCCCTGGAAGCTGGCGCGCGAAGGCGAGCGGCTCTACGGCCGCGGCACCGCGGACAACAAGGGCCAGCATTCGATCATCCTCGGCGCGATCGCGGCCGCGCTCGAGGCGCGCGGCCGGCTGGGCTTCAACCTCAAGATGCTGATCGAGACCGGCGAGGAGATCGGATCGCCGGGCCTGCGCGAGGTCTGCGCGCAGCACCGCGACCTGTTCAAGGCGGACGTGCTGATCGCCTCCGACGGCCCGCGGCTGAGCCCGCGGCAGCCCACGATCTTCCTCGGCACGCGCGGCGCGTTCAACATGGACCTGGTAGTAAACCTGCGTGAAGGAGGGCACCACTCCGGGAACTGGGGCGGGCTCCTGGCAAATCCGGGAGTGATCCTCGCGCAGGCGCTGGCGACGATCACCGGCCCCCGGGGCGAGATCAAGGTGCCCGAATGGCGGCCAGGCTCGCTCACGCCATCGGTGCAGGAGGCGCTCGCGGGGCTCGAGGTGGACGGGGGCGCGGACGGGCCGGCCATCGACCGCGACTGGGGCGAGCCGGGGCTGACGCCGATCGAGCGCGTCATCGCCTGGTCGAGCTTCGAGGTGCTCGCCTTCGTCTGCGGCGACCCGGCGAAGCCGGTGAACGCCATCCCGCCGCGCGCGAGCTGCCATTGCCAGCTGCGCTACGT
>Ga0187892_10003415_pt1 | contig 29104 bp, 25 predicted proteins | sample MA1701073metaG_FD_139345 | JGI IMG/M metagenome (GOLD analysis project Ga0187892, IMG submission 139345) | Bio-ooze microbial communities from a basaltic lava cave in the Kipuka Kanohina Cave System on the Island of Hawaii, USA - MA170107-3 metaG ... | reverse complement strand
GTTCTCCTCGATCACCCTCAGGAAGTTCCCGCCCATTATCTTTCTCACCCTTTCCTCAGTGTATCCTTTCTTCAGGAAATAACCGGCTATCTTCGGGAGGTCCGCGATCTTTCTCAGGTCTTCGGGGAAGTCCTCGATCCTGGCTCCGTCCATATCGCTCCCTATGCCGACGTGGTCCTCGCCGCAAAGATTGACCATGTAGTCCGCATGTTTGAACACGTCTTCCACCGTGGGTGTTTTATCCCCCGTCTTAAGGAATTGGTTATAAAGCACTATCCCTATGACGCCTCCCCTTTCCGAGATAGCGAGGAGCTGGTCGTCTTTCAGGTTACGCGGGTGGTCCGTGAGCGACCTTGCGTTCGAGTGCGATGCTATGGGTATGAGAGTCGTCAGTCCTATCGCTTCCCAGAACCCTTTTTCATTTATATGAGAGAGGTCGAGCGTTATACCGAGCTCGTTCATTCTCTTTATCAGCTCCCCCCCCTCGTCCGTGAGCCCTTCTTCGGTCTCGTTCCCCGAGGCATAACGGTTTTTATCGTTCCATGTAAGCCCTATCAGCCTCACTCCCCGCTCGTAGAATTCCCCGAGCTTATCGGGGCCTTCGATCGGGTCAGCACCCTCCATAAGCGTAAGAAAGCCGATCCTGCCGTCGGAGCCTGTACTCAGGAGGTCCTTGCGCGTCTTTATCTGAAAGACTTCGTCTTTATGTTCTCTGTAAATCCTGTCGTACGTGTCGAACTGCTTGAGCGCCGATTCGAGCGTCTTTTCCGGCTTGTGTTTCGGATGTACGAATACGGTGTTGAATACGAGGCCGATCCCGGCTTCCTTCATCCAGGGGAGTGTGAGCATGCAGGGTACGGCAGGGCTTACGAAGTCCCTGTCGTAGTGGTTTAAATGGAACGCGATGTCCTCGTGCGCATCGAGAATAAATAAATCCTCAATCTTAGTTTTTCGCTCGTTTCTTAGCCGTTCATCGCTATCCATATGTCAACCGTTTCCTGTAATTCCGCTTTTCTTCACTCTTCCGCCCCTTCCCGGCTATATATAAAACCCCATGCTCGCGTAGCTGACAACCGACCCGGTGTCAGGCTCGAGCGCCTGCCCGTAATCGAGCAGCTTCCCCCTTTCCGCATCGATCGTCGCGAGGGTCGCGTATATAGGGGAAAGCCCGCATACCTTCCGCCAGTCCTTCTCCCCCTCGACCGACCTGTAAAATCCCTCGGCGTCCATCTTTTCGCCGAAGGAGAGGCTCAGCATGTCCCTCTCCTTTATCTTGCCGAGCGTGAGGTCGTTTACGGGTTCTTTATCTCCGAACTTAAGCCCTACGTGGGCCATGTCGGCCCCCGCGATTACAAAAATATTATCGCCCATGTCCCTCACGATCCCCGCGACCGTTTCGAGGAAGCCCGAGATCGTTTCTTCCTCTGCCGGGGACCTGCCCTCCGCGACCAGCCTGTAAAATGAGTTGCAGAGTACGGGCACGATCCTGAATTTCTTTTTCCCGTTCATTATGTGCTGGAGGAATGCGACCTGGAACTCTATCGAATGCTCTGTGCGGTGCGAGATTTCGCCTTCATACAAATCCCATCCGCACGCGGTATCAAGCTTCCCGATTATCTTTCTGTCCGTTTCAGCTTCTCCGAGCGGGGTCATGAAGTTCTTTCTGGTCAGGATAAACGGGTTGTCCACCTCGGCGTAGTGGGACGTGCCGAAGATGATAAACGTGTCCGCTTCGTTTTCCAGGAGGAGTTCCCTGTATGCGAGCGCGTACGATACGCCGCCCCTCCCGTAGTCGATGTGAGGGGATATCAGCCCCCTTAATTTCCCGGGGGCTGTTTTATGAGGTGCCGTTTCCTCAGCTTTACTGAAAAAGGCGTGAAACCATCTTTCGAGCTCCTTCGGGTCGCCAGGATATGAGAGACCCGCGTGGCTCGGCTCCCTAGTGCCTGCATCGCGGAAACCGGATTCTATCCGGTCCTTATAGTCCCTGAAATTTTCGCTTTCTAAAAAGAGGGCCTCGTCGAGCTGCTTTATTAAATTCTCTATTTCGTCCGACAAGACCAGCTCCCCGAACCTCTCCATGACGAGCGATTGTATATCTCGTACAGTCTTCGTCCCGTCGAAGAGGCTCAATATCCTGAGGGTCTCGATCGAGACGGCGAGGATATTATCCGACAGGTTCTGAGGGTCTCTCAGGCATATGATCCTCTCTCCCTCGACCTCTGCGGGAATAACCTCGACGTACCTCATTTTAGGGTATTCAATAGCTTTATTAGTCATGCGTTTTTTGGTTTTCCCCATCCGCCCCCGCCTGGTGTCCTGATTTCGAGCACGTCGCCTTTCCTTACCGAGAACGTGGACTTGGGAGGTATAACGGATGATTTCCCCTTTCTCAGGAGTGTGTTCCTGCCTTTCTTTCCCTCCATACCGCCTTTAATGCCGTAAGGAGCCGATACTCTCCGCTCGGTTATGAGAGAGACGGTCGCGTCCGTGAGGAACCTGTATTTCCTGATTATGCCGCTTCCCCCACTGAACCTGCCCCTGCCTCCGCTCCCTTTCCGCACGGAATAGGAATCTATCATTACAGGAAGCTCCCTCTCGAGCGCCTCGATCGGGGTGTTGAGCGTATTGGTCATGTGGGTCTGTATCGCGTTCACGCCGTCCTTCCCGAACCTCCCTCCCATGCCCCCTGCGATAGTTTCGTAGTAGGCGAAGCTCTTCCCGGTCAAGGGGTTCACCCCTCCGAACGTAGTATTGCTCATCGTACCCGAGCTCGCGGCCGGGACTTTTTCGGGGACTGCTTTGGAGAGCGCCCCGAATACTATATCGACGACGCGCTGCGAGGTCTCGACGTTCCCCCCGACCACGGCCGCCGGGAATTGGGCATTGAGTATAGAGCCCTTTTCGGCCTTTATGTCTATAACCCTCAAGGGCCCCGAGTTGAGCGGCATTCCTTCGGGTGCCAGGCACTGAAATACATAAACGACAGCGGCGGTGGTCACGCTGAGGGGCGTGTTTAAACAACCCTTCACCTTATCGGACGACCCTCTGAAATCCACGACCGCATTATCCCTCTTTATCGTTATCGACACCCTCAGCGGTATATTCTTCGTGCCCGCCCCGTCGTCGTCGAGCACGTCTTCGAACGTATAAACCCCGTCAGGGATATTCCTTATCACCCCTCTCATTATTTTTTCACTATAGCGGAGTAGCTCGTCACCCGCTTCTTTAACCTTTTTTAACGAGTACTTCGCGGTGACCTCTTTTAGCCTCTTTATACCGAGCTCGAGAGAGCCCAGCTGCGCCCTAAGGTCTCCTTCTCTCTCTTCCGGGTCGCGCGTAGCGGAAAGTATGCCTTCAAAGAGAGACCTGTCGAGCTCCCCTTTCTTGTATAGTCTCGACGGGGGGATCAATATCCCTTCTTCGTGTATCGATGTGGAAAGCGGCATCGAGCCCGGCGTGAGCCCCCCCATGTCCGCGTGGTGGGCGCGGGAGGCGACGAAGAATTCGAGCCCGCCTTCGGCGAATACCGGGGCTATGCATGTGACGTCAGGCAGGTGTGTCCCCCCTCTGAAAGGGTCGTTAAGTATGAAGACGTCGCCCTCGGCTATTCCCGGCTCTCCGATTATCGCCTTCACGGCGAAGCTCATGGAGCCCAGGTGTACGGGAATGTGCGCCGCCTGCGCGATCATTTCCCCCGAGGCTTTGAATATTGCGCAGGACAGGTCCCTCCGCTCCTTTATATTTGGCGAGAACCCCGCGCGTATGAGGACGACCCCCATTTCCTCGGCGACCGAGCTGAGCGCGTTCTGAAATATTTCGAGTTCGAATGGGCTAAGGGGCATCGGATAATCTCATCACTGCGTTTCCCGGCAGCGGTCGCGGGTCTATTGTCGAAGAGTCGGTTATTATTCAGGCTCGGGCGCGGAAGGCGTCAGGGTTTCCAGGTTCGAGTATCTGCAGAGCCCGGAGTCGTAGTACCTGACTTCGGTATTTTCCCTGAGATCGGCCTTGGGGCTTCCCGGAATTATGTGACTGCCGTTCTCGCAGTCCTGTACTACCTTTAAAAACGGTACCGGCGCCTGGTCTCCCGTCCCGTAATTGCCCTTTATATTCTTTGTGACTTTCACTGTAGCCGTACATTTCGATACCATCTCGGGCATAAAACCTGTAGAACCTTCATCGGCGGGCCTGCATTCTTCCGAATCGTAAGGCTTCCCGCATTCGATTTTAATGACCGTGCCCTCTACGGCGTAATCAGAGCTATTGAGGAGCTCCTCCTCGGAGCAGGGGGGCGGGACAGCGTAGACGCTTACCGCTCCAACCGTGATTAGAGTAAAAATGAGTGGTATTATTAACTTGCTTTTCACCCTGATTATACTAATGTATTGTGCTTTTATTCATTGTCAAACGAAATCTTGAGAGCGGAGAAATTAAGCGCGGAAGGGGATAATATATAGAATGAAAATTTTGGTCACCGGCGCCGCCGGGTTTATAGGTTCACACCTTGCCGAGAGGCTCTTGAAAGAAGGTTATGCGGTCAGGGGAGTAGACTCGTTTCTCGACTACTATCCACGCAGGATCAAAGAGCACAACGTCAAGGGTCTCAACGGGAAAAAGGGGTTCGAGTTCATCGAAGGAGATATACTCGGCCTCGATTTAGCGAAGCTCCTCGACGGCGTAGACGCGGTGTTCCATCAGGCTGCGATCGCGGGGGTGAGGTCGAGCTGGGGAGCCGGGTTCGACGAATACGTCAGAAACAACATACTCGGGACGCAGCTCCTTCTCGAGGCCTGCAGGGACAGTGAGCTTAAGAGGTTCGTATACGCATCGTCCTCGTCCGTTTACGGCGATTGCGACGAGCTCCCGATAAAAGAGACCTCCCCCGTGAGGCCGGTCTCGCCTTACGGCGTTACGAAGCTTTCAGGCGAGCAGCTCGCCTATCTCTATTATAAAGGCTACGGAGTCCCGGTCGTATCCCTCAGATACTTCACCGTCTACGGGCCGAGGCAGCGCCCGGACATGGCGTTTCAAAAGTTCCTCGGGGCGGTCATCACGGGCGGCGAGATAGAGGTCTACGGCACGGGGGAGCAGACGAGGGACTTTACATACATCGGTGACGCTGTCGACGCCAACCTCGCCGCGTTCTCTGACGGCGTGAACGGCGAGGCGTACAACGTAGGCGGAGGCAGCAGGATAAAGCTCATCGAATGCATAAGGCTGATCGAGGAAATATCAGGACAGAAGGCCAATCTAAGGTTCGGGGATTCGCAGAGGGGCGACGCACGACACACGTACGCGGACGTTTCCAAGGCTAAAAAAGATTTCGGGTATTCTCCTCGGGTCGGTATCCGCGAAGGCCTCACTCAGCACTACAACTGGCTTAAGAATAATTTAGAGCTTTACCGTTGAATCAGCCTATAGCTTCTTTGAGGGTCTCCCCCATCTCGGCGGGGCTCGGACATACCCTGACGCCGGCTCTTTCGAGCGCGGCGACCTTATCCTTGGCGCTCCCCGAGCTTCCCGATATGATAGCCCCCGCGTGACCCATCCTTTTCCCTTTAGGAGCAGTCGCTCCGGCTATAAAAGCGACTACGGGCTTGGACATGTGGCTCTTTATGAATTCGGCAGCTTCCTCTTCCGCGCTTCCGCCGATCTCGCCTATCATCACTACCGCGTCCGTGTCCTTGTCCTTTTCAAAAAGCTTGAGTACGTCGATGAACGTCGAGCCGATTATCGGGTCTCCCCCGATACCTACGCATGTGGACTGTCCTATCCCGAGGTTGGACAGCTGCCATACGGCCTCATAAGTCAGCGTGCCGCTCCTGGATATGATTCCGATCCTTCCGGGCGTGTGTATGTATCCCGGCATAATGCCGACTTTCGCTTCGCCGGGCGTCATCACCCCGGGGCAGTTGGGCCCCACGAGACGCGCCTTCTTGCCCTTCATGTATTCCTTCACCTTTATCATGTCCTGGGTCGGGACGCCTTCCGTTATGCATATTACGAGATCGATCCCCGCGTCTATCGCCTCCACCATCGAATCCATCGCGAACGGGGCGGGCACGAATATCAACGACGCGTTCGCACCGGTCTTCTTGACTGCGGCCGCCACGGTGTCGAATACGGGGAAGCCTTCTACCTCTGTGCCGCCTTTCCCCGGTGTGACGCCTCCCACGACCTTGGTACCGTATTCCCGGCACTGGGTCGCGTGGAACAGGCCCGCGCTCCCGGTAATTCCCTGAACTATGACCTTCGTATTTTTATTGACCAAGATACTCATCTTTCAGTACTCCTTTTCGGCGGCTCCGGATTAAATGCCGTAACGGCGGAGAGGAATCATAACACAGTGTTTTACCGCATGCAAACCCTTGAGCCCGTCGTCCAATACGAGTCATATAGCTGGTATTATCCAAGATTTTTTCGAACCGAACGGTTTATTCGATGTTCTGGAGCTGTTCCCTTATTTTTTCCAGCTCGGACCTGAGCTCTATGGTGAAATGGGAGATCTCGGCGTCCTTTGCCTTCGCCGCTACGGTGCCTGCCTCGCGGTTCATCTCCTGGAGCAGGAAATCGAGCTCCTTTCCTATCGACCCCTTCTGCCTGAGGGTCTCCCTAAATTTGCCTATGTGCGCTTTCAGCCTTACTAATTCTTCTGTAATATCGCTTCGTTCCGTGAGGAACGCCGCTTCCTGATAGAGCCTGGCTTCGTCTATCTGATTGTCCTCTAGGATTTTTGATATCCTCTCCTTCAGCTTGGCCGAGGATGTCGCCATGAAATCCTTCCGCTTTACGGCTATCGTACGTGTCAGGTTCTCTATTTTGTCGAGCCTCTCCCTGAAGTCCTTCTCGAGCTTCTTTCCCTCGTTTTTTCTGGCCTCGTCCAGCTTTTGGATCGCCTTCGAGAGGACCTTCTCGATGTCGATGACGTCCCCTCCGGTGAGCTGGTCAGCGGTTTTCGTAGTGAAGATATCCTTGATAGTCAGGAAGTGCTCGATCCGCAAATCTTCCTTGATGCCGAACTCCTTCTTCAGGGACTCGATGCTCTTCTTTAAATGCTTGGCGACTTCGACATTCAGAACGGGGGGAGCCGCTTTTGTCCCTTCGATTGCGAGGGTGATCCTCAATTTCCCCCGCAGTATAAGTTTTTTTACAGTTTCAGAGAGCTCGGGCTCGATCGACGAGACCGATTCCGGAAGCAGGAACTTGATGTCGAGGAACCTGTGGTTCTCCGACCTCGCCTCCACTATAACCCTGCCGTGCCTCGTCTCTCCTTCGCTCTTCCCGAATCCGGTCATGCTTTTCATGTTTTCGTCACCTCTTTCAGCTGGCTTCCGTAGTCGCGCCTCAGCTTCCTGAAGAGCTCCATCATCTCGGCGCTCCCGTAATCGGGGTACGTCCATTCGAGCCTTCTGAAATCGTCTTTTACGTATAGCAGCGTAAGGTCGGCATATACGCCTCTCCCGAGGTAGGGGCGGTGGGAATAACCTTTTCCTGTGGCGAGGATTATGTGCTCCTGTGCGATATATCCCGGGTCGATGTTAATCGTCCTCTTGTCTTCATATGAAAATACCTTTTCCAGTTTATTTGTAAATATCTTCATTTCTACGATCTCTTCCCTCTTTATGAGCTTCTTGAAAGTAATTATGACCCTCTTCAGGGCGGGTCCCATTTCTTCTTCGTAATATCTGGTGCGATCGAATGGCATATCGCCGCTCATAAACCCGATTTCGCCGATCCCTTCCTCGAGACTCCTCAAGCATTCATCGATCGGGGAGCAGGGCCCGTAAATGATCCCTGTGAAAAGTTTTACCGGCGCGGGTTCGGTGAGAAGGCTCATAGGGTCTTGAGTTCGAAGGATATTCGAATCATACCGCAGTTTCAAGATTATTTGAGGCTTATTACACGCGATGGTAAAATCCGTTGACAGGGCGGAGGGATCTCCGGAGCTGCTTCTTTATCGTCGGCGTGCGCCCTTGTCTGTTCTCTGGATTATCAAAAGCCAATATAACTGTATAACCGGCTCTATATGACAATTAGGAAAACGATAATACTCCTGACTCTGCTCGTCGTAGTCTCGGTCTCGCTAAGCCTCGGCTTCCCGAGGGATTTCCGTAAGGAGATGGGGTTCTTAAACGATTACGGGGATAAAATGGTCTACGCGGTCAGGGGTTCCTGGTATCCGTATTCCAAAATTCCCTATACCGGCGTCCCTAGCGAATACCCTCAGGCCGCGACCTATTTCTTCGCCCTGCCCTATATTATATTGGGCTTCCGGGGCCCTCTCGATACCCGCCTTATCGGGGAGATCGAAACCTTCGTCGAGAGTAATTTTCCGACGAACCCCAACTTGCCTTCGTCTCCGCATTTGAGGAATAAGCTCTTCATGCGTTATGCCTTCGTCTTCTCGCTGCTCATGGTCCCGTTCCTCTTTTTTTCCATACTGATCGTCTACAGATTGAGACCCGACCGGAAGTACCTCGCGTTCCTCATGCTGCTCCCCGGAGGATTTTTTTTTACTCATAACAGGTTCGATATTATTCCGACGTTCCTCGGACTCCTGGCCATATATCTGCTTTCGAGGAACAGGGACAGGGTCTCGGCGTTCGTAATAGCGCTCGGGTTCCTCACGAAGTGGTACCTCGTTCTGCTTCTCCCTGTCTTTCTCACCTACTATTACACCCGGAGGAGAAAAATAAACTGGCAGATGGTCCTCGTGTTCGTGATGACCTGTCTCGTCCTGGTCCTGCCTACTGTCTTAACGGGCGGACTCAAAGGGCTCCTCGTTCCGTACGTAACGCAGTTCTCCCGCGGACTCGACCAGCCTTCCTTGTTCTTTCTAGCGTCCCTCCTTCTCGACCGGGGTTTCGGTCTGGATATCAATAATGTCTATTTCGCCGGGGCGTCGCTCGCGCTCCAGTTCTCCATAATTCCGCTATGCGTGACGAGCAGGGTCGATACGGTGGATAAGGTGATCAGATGGACCCTTTTGTCCGTACTTGTCTTCATTATATTCGCCAGGATAAATTCGCCGCAGTGGATTTTATGGGTAAGCCCGCTACTGATATTGGCCGCTTCCGGGAGGATGTTCGTCGCGGGAATTATACTCTTCGACCTGCTCACCTACCTACAGTTCCCTATCCTCTTTCATCTACGCGAATACGGCAGCCCGTACTACAATCTCTTCCTCCTGGTATTTTCAGTCAAGCTCGCGTTGCTGATATTGTTCGCGATATGCATATTCCGGGGTTTGATAGGCGATAATCCGGTCTTTATCCGCCTGAGCGGCCGGAAGGAGAGCGGGGCTTGAAACGGGGGCAACGATATCCGGAAGTGTTAAATTTCTTGATATATCCTCTCCGACAACTTATTCTAATTGCTTGATGCCGCGGGGTATTTTAGAGAAAATTATGAGAAAAACATATTATGCATTAATTTCCGCGCTAATGTTGACCGCACTGCTTTCCTGCGTAGGGAAACCCGAGCCCGAAATTCCCGAAAGGAAGGTTTTAGACCCTTCCCCGACAAAAGTGGTCGAAGAATTGCTCAAGGCCTGGCAGCATGAGGATTTCAAAAGGGCCTTCAAATATGTCTACGCGCCTTATTCGGATGAAGAGGGCTATGTAATTCAGATGAAGAACTATTTCAAGGACAACCAGATATCGATTCTCGACTTTCATGTGCTGGGGACCCAGATTTACGACAGGACGGCCATAGTGATCGTGGAGCTGAGACAAAAACTTAAATCCCCCAAGACGGGCGCCATCATAGAGCTCAATCAAAAGAGCCAGTACGATCTGGGTATTTTCGAGGACAAGTGGAAAGTTACCGCGGGTATCTGTTTCGAGAACTGTATAGAGCAAGAGAAGGATTTAAAGGTGAATGAGTAGCCGATGATAAGGGTATCCGTGATGGGAGCAGCGGGGAGGATGGGGCAGAGGATAATCTATTACCTCTCCGGGGACCAGGGGATAAAGATAGTCGGGGCCAAGGAAGCCGAGAGGCACCATTCGCTCGGGATAGACGCGGGAATCATCGCCGGCGTGGGGGAGATAGGCATCCCCCTAACGAGCGATATCGCCGAGTCCTCTTTCGGGGCCGACGTGATAGTCGATTTCACGTCCCCGAAATCGACCCTCCTTAACGCTTCGTACGCCTCGGGCGAAGGCAAGTCCATGGTAATAGGGACGACGGGCTTCACGGAAAAAGAAGAGGCTGAGCTGAGAGAGCTCTGCCGGGGCTTTCCCTGCGTGGTTTCGGCCAATATGAGCATCGGCGTCAACGTGATGATAGAAGCGACCAGGATACTCGCGCGCACTCTGGGAGACGAATACGACGTCGAGATCTTAGAAGCACACCACAGGCATAAGGTCGACTCCCCGAGCGGCACGGCGTTAATGATCGGGCAGGCGGCTTCGGAGGGCCTGGGCAGGGATTTCCGGGAGGTCGCCAGGTTCGAGAGGCACGGGAGGGTAGGCGAGCGGAAACAGCATGAGATCGGCATACAGTCTCTCAGGGGCGGAGACGTGGTCGGGGAGCACACCGTCATGTTTCTGGGCGAGGGCGAGAGGATCGAGCTCACCCACAGGGCCTTAAGCAGGGACAATTTCGCAAAGGGGGTCCTTCGCGCAGTTAAATGGATCTACGGAAAGCCGCCCGGTGTCTATACGATGAAGGACGTCCTCGAACTTTGACCGGAGATCGTGCTCATTCCGGTTGATTCCCCTGAATTGATCCGAAGTCAGCCCCGATATGTTCAGATTCGAAATACTAAAACATGATACCGGAACAGGCGCCAGGCTCGGCAGAATCCATACCGCCCGCGGTACTGTCGATACGCCCGCGTTCATGCCCGTGGCGACCCAGGCTTCGGTCAAATCGCTCAGCCCCGCCGAGGTCGAGTCGCTCGGCTTCGAGATGGTCATCGTGAACGCCTACCATATGTACCTCCGCCCCGGGCACAAGACTATAGAAAAATTGGGGGGGCTCCACAGGTTCATGTCATGGCCCCGCCCGATTACGACCGACAGCGGCGGATTCCAGGTCCTGAGCCTCTCCAAAACCCGAAAGATCAGAGAAGAGGGGATAGTGTTCCAGTCCCATCTCGACGGGAGCAGGCACGTGCTTACGCCTGAAAAATGCATCGAGATACAGGAGTCCCTAGGCGTCGATATAATGATGTGCCTCGACGAATGCCCGCCGTACCCTTCGAAGCACGAATACATGAAAAAATCGGTCGGTCAGACCACCCGCTGGGCGAAGCTCTGTAAAGAGGCGAAAAAAAGTCACGATAACGCTCTCTTCGGAATAGTCCAGGGAGGCGTTTACGCGGACCTTAGGCGCGAATCCGCGGAGGGGCTCACCGGGATCGGGTTCGACGGGTATTCTCTCGGCGGGCTCGGGATCGGGGAGGATTCTTCAAAAACCTGCGAGATCACAGAATCCACTATCGAGCACCTGCCGCCTGAAAAACCGCGGTATCTGATGGGCCTCGGGAAACCCGGGGACATTGCAGAGGCGGTTTCAGCGGGGGTAGACCTCTTCGACTGCGTAATTCCCACGCGCAACGCGCGGAACGGCACTCTCTTTACAAGTCACGGAAAACTGGTTATAAAAAATGCCCGGTACGCGGAGGATGAGGGTCCGGTTGACGAAAATTGCGGGTGTTATACGTGCGGGAATTTCTCGAGAGCTTATCTGAGACACCTCTACATGTCGAAGGAAATACTGGTACTGCGTCTCCTCACTCTTCATAACCTCAGCTATTACGGCAAATTAATGACCGATATCAGAGAAAGCATCGCCCGCGGAGATTTCTCGGTATTATTAAATAGGGTAAAATCCCCTGGAGGTATAGATTAGTGTATAAAAATGTAATAGCGATAATATCCATAGCTTTAATGGCGATGGGCGGGTGCATGGCGCCCGGAGGCGAAGGCGGGGCGGGCGGCTCCCCTCTCGCTTTCCTGCCGTTCGTGCTGATATTCGTCCTGTTTTATTTCCTCATACTGAGGCCCCAGCAGAAGCAGACCAGGAAGAAGGAAGAAATGCTAAAGAGCCTGAAGCGCGGGGACAACGTCATCACCGCAGGCGGTATCTACGGTAAGATAATGAACATTTCGGAAGACAATATAGTGACGCTGGAGATATCCAAGGGCGTAAGCATCCGTATCGCACGATCCGGCATCGCGGGTCTGGAGGGCCAGGGGAAGGAAGAGTCCAAGGAGGATAAATCCAAGAAATGAGAGCTTCCAGAAGATGGATTATCGCGATTATCGTTGTTAGCGTGCTGTCCGCGCTTCTCCTGATTCCCACGATCGCGGGAGACTCTCTTCCGGGCTGGTGGGGAAAGATATTCCCGGACAGGGGCATCAGGCTCGGCCTCGACCTGAGGGGCGGTATCTTCCTGGTGATAGGAGTCGATACTGAGAAGGCCGTCGATCACGAGCTTAACGGCATTAAGGATTTTATGACTCAGGAACTGAAGGGTGAAAAAATACTCATAAAAGGTTCGGAAATAAAAGGCGATAACCTGACCCTTCAGTTTTTCACCAGGGAAGACCTCGACAAGGGTGCGAAGGTCGCTGAAGAGAATTTCAGCGACAGGGCCGATATAGACGAATCCGGCCTCTCCCTCGACTTCGTCCTCAGCGGCTCCTACCTGGACGACATCCAGGTCAGGGCCATCGATCAGGTGAAACAGGTCATTGAGAACCGCGTTCAGGAGCTCGGGCTTGTCGAGCCTTCGATACAGAAAGCCGGATCCGACAGGATACTGATTCAGGTCCCCGGCGCATCCGAGAAGGACAGGCAGAGGATAATCGACATAATCAAGCGCTCGGCGGTCCTTGAGTTTAAGATCGTCAGGGATACGGGTGTCGACCAGGACGTCCTGCTCGCTAAATACGGCGTTAATTCACCCGACGAGCTCAAGGCCCAGGCCCTGATGCTCATCCCCGGAGATACGGGCACGGAGAACGAGAAATTCTTCATCGCTACGGAGGATTCGCCGGTGACGGGCGGGTCCCTGACCGATGCCCGGTTAATCTTCGATGAATTCGGCAGGCCCGCGGTGGGTTTCAATTTCAACGGGGAGGGCGCGAGCAGGTTCGGCGAGCTCACTGAACAGAACATCGGGCAAAGACTCGCCATTGTGCTCGACGGCACGATTAAATCTGCGCCCACTATCCAGGAAAGGATTACGGCACAGGGAAGGATCACCGGTACTTTTACGACCGAGGAAGCGAAGGACCTCGCGCTCGTGCTCCGTTCGGGCGCGCTTCCGGTGCCTGTTACCGTGGAGCAGGAACGGACGGTGGGCCCGTCGCTCGGCAGGGATTCCATTGAAAGCGGTATGATGTCGATGGCGGTCGGGGGCGTGCTGGTCATAATATTCATGGTTTTCTTTTACAGACTGCAGGGTGTGGTTTCAGACCTTGCGCTGGCCTTAAACATGCTCTTTATCCTGGGTTTCCTTTCCGCGTTCGGTATAACGCTGACACTTCCCGGTATAGCGGGGCTCGTCCTCACTATGGGTATGGCGGTCGACGGGAACATTATTATTCTCGAGAGGATAAAAGAAGAGCTCAGAGCGGGGAAGTCTCCGTTGGCCGCGATAGACGCCGGTTACGCCAGGTCCCTGCGGACGGTTCTTGACGCGAACATCACAACGCTCATTACGGCTCTCATTCTGTTCTGGTTCGGCACCGGGCCGATAAAGGGTTTCGCGGCGACGGTTTCGATCGGTATTATATCGACCGTATTCAGCAACGTAGTCGTGGCTCGCGTTATCACCAATTTGATTTATCAGGACAGGAAAGCCCCTGCCTTAAGCATCTAAAGGAATATTCGGGAGGAGATAGCGACTTGGATTTAATTAAGCCTGGCACACATATAGATTTCGCGGGGAAAATGAGGAAGGCCGTCATTCTGTCGGCCGTCCTGATTCTAATTTCTATTGGTTCGCTCATATACCATAAAGGCCCTAACTGGGGGGTGGAGTTCACCGGGGGCTCCGAAATTCAGATAAAGCTTATAAAGGACATTGGCCCCGAGCAGATCAAGAGCACCCTGGACAAAGCGGGTTACCCGCCTGACGAGGTCCAGAGGATAGGCCTTCAGTCGGATAACGAATATTTGATCAGGTTCTCCGCTGACCTTGTAAAATTCGAGCAGATACAGTCCTTCCAGAAGACACTCGAAGGAATCATGGGCAGCGATCCGGAATTCAAAGGAGGCTCGATACTGAGGGTGGATTATATTGGGCCCAAGGTCGGCGCGGAATTGATCGAAAAGGCAATTATCGCGATCCTGCTCGGGTGTGTGGGGATACTGATCTACGTAATGCTCAGGTTCGAATTCGCTTTCGCATTGGGAGCAGTCTTGGCGCTCATACACGACACCGTCATTACGATCGGAGCCATATCTATTACGGACAAGGAATTCACACTGACCATAATCGCCGCGCTCCTGACCGTGATCGGTTATTCGGTGAACGATACGATCATCATATTCGACAGGATCAGGGAGAATATGAAGAAGGGCGGAAGAGCGACTTTCGAGGAGATAGTTAACGATTCGGTGAATCAAACCCTGGCCAGGACAATTCTGACGGGCGCTACGGTTTTCATAGTATTACTGTCACTGTTTTTCCTGGGCGGCTCGGTGATACACGATTTCGCTTTTGCATTGATGGTCGGAGTCCTCGTCGGGACTTTCTCTTCTGTTTTTGTTGCGGGCGCGATCGTAATATACTGGAGAAAAAAAAGGGGGCTCACGGTTTAGCCCGGCCTATGCTCTTTTCGAGCTCCTCATAAAGCTCCTCCGCGCAGGGGACTTTCCCCTTTCCGACCATTTTCCCGTTCACGATTACGGCAGGCACCGGATACCACAGCAATAACGTCCTGAGGGAAGAAATAAATGGCCCGCGGTGTTTTAATATGTCTTTAATCAGCCCCGGCACGACGTATATATAGTCTTTGGGCTCGATCTGTATTATCTCGACTTCATCTTCCCCGTACCGCTCGCGAATCTCCCTGTGGAGCCTCCCGCATTCCCCCGCCGATGCCCTTATCTCATGGTATGAAGGTTCTTTCTTCGCATGCTCCCCCATCCCTCCCGAGCAGCATATGCAACCGCTCCCCGAATCGCTCTCCCTCACTATGATAACGGTCGAGCCGCTAATCATGGGCCGCCTCCTTTTGTGAGAGCGTCCCCTCTTTCTTCTCGGCGGGGAGCGCTTTGGTCCATACCCTTATCGAATCAATTATGATTATCACGGCGCATATCATCATGACGGCGGTGAAGACTATGTTCACGTAACCCTGGACGGTGAACCCTTCTTTCCTCGTGAGGGGCAAGAAGTTATTCGTGATGTTCAGCCACGCAGCCGTGAGCGTCGTCGCCATGACGAAGGCCATCGGCACGATCGTAACCCAGGCGTATCTCGCCCTGCCTAACTTTATTATGAACGTCGTCCCCACACAGAGGGCTATACCCGCCAGGAGCTGGTTCGCAGTCCCGAACATGGGCCAGATCGTGCTTATGCTTCCCGTGAAGACGAAGTACCCCCACGCACATGAGATCAGCGCGCTCGATATTACCGCGGAGGGCAGGTGGTCGACCCTCTCGAATGGCTTGTAAAACCTTCCCCCGAATTCCTGTATCATGAACCTCGCGACTCTCGTTCCCGTATCGATCGTCGTCAATATGAAGAGCGCCTCGAACATTATCGCGAAGTGGTACCAGTAGTCCATCAGGTGGCTCATACCCGGAAGAGCCGTGAATATCTGTGCCATCCCCACAGCGAGCGAGACCGCCCCTCCCGTCCTCCCGTTGAGCGTCTCACCGACCTGGGCCGAGAGGTGGTCGAGGTTCACGGTGCTCATGCCGAGCGTCTCGAATACGGGCCCCGGGACGTTTATGGCGAAATAATCGCCGGGGAAGAGCGCGGTCGCGGCGATAAGGGCGAGGATTGCGATGAATCCCTCTATCAGCATCGCGACGAACCCTATCGTCTTAATGTCCGATTCCCTGGAGACCATCTTGGGTGAGGTGCCCGATGCGACGAGCGCGTGGAACCCCGAGATCGCGCCGCAGGCGATGGTTATAAACGTAAATGGGAACAGCGCGCCCGGGATTATCGGCCCGCCGCCCTTTATAAACTCCGTCACGGCCGGCATTTTCAGCTCCGGGTCGACGATGATGATCCCGGCAGCGAGGAATACGATCGTCCCTATCTTCATGAACGAGCTCAGGTAGTCCCTCGGACACAGGAGAAGCCAGACGGGCAGTATCGAGGCTATAAAGCCGTAGATGAGAATGAACAAGGTGATTTTGGCTTTTGGGAGCGTGAAATAGGGCGCGAGCGGGGAGCCGGCTATGTCCTTCCCGAAATAGACGGCCAGTAAAAGCAGGATTACGCCTATGACCGTGGCCTCCGCTATCATTCCTTTCCTGAACCTGTACATGTAAAGACCCATGAAGAAGGCGATCGGGATCGTACACGCGATAGTGAACACCCCCCACGAGCTTTCCGCGAGCGCGTTCACCACCGCGAGACCGAGCCCCGCCAAAGCGACGACGAGTATGAAGAGCACTGCGATCGATGCAATGATCCCTGAGAGCGGGCTGATCTCGGTCTTCGCTATCTCCGCGAGAGACTTCCCCCCGTGTCTTACCGAGGCGAAGAAAATGATAAAATCGTGCACCGCCCCTGCCAGCACTACGCCTATGAGTATCCACAGATAACCCGGCAGCACGCCGAACTGGGCGGCGAGGACGGGTCCTATGAGCGGCCCCGCTCCGGTGATGGCGGCGAAATGGTGCCCGAAGAGCACCCACTTATTAGTCGGAAAGTAGTTCTGGCCGTCGTACATGGTGTAGGCGGGGGTTTTCCGTGAATCGTCGAGCACCGCGACCTTGGCGGCGATAAACGCGTGGTAATACCTGTAGAAGATCACCATTACGCAAAGCGCGGCCACGACGAGCGGCATGGCGTGTATGGTCATCGGATTGACCTCGTTTCGCTATCGGAACAGGGGAAGCCGGACATAAAAGCGGTGGAATATCGCGTGGTGTTTTTTTTCATCTCTCTGATTCGTCTTTACGCTTGATTTCGCGCATTGCCGGATATGAAGATACAGCAAATGAATTATAAACTCAAAAAATCACCGCCAGATTATCCCCCGCGTGCGACCGTTTAATCGGCCCTGCTCATACTCCTTGACTTATATGTGAATTCTGATATGTTTTCCGCATCTTTGGGAGGAATGAGGTCATAAATTGCTCCGATTGATGTACGGAGACTTTAGTAACAGCACCTGCCGGAAATGTGTGTTCCGCTCATTTTTATTTTTAAATTCAGGCAGTTCCAGCGTAGTTAAAATACAACCGGTTTACCCCCCTCATCCCGCAAAAAATAATCTGAAAATTATAGAATGTTATAGATAAAACAAATGTTATAGATAAAACAAAGGAGAATTTGATATGGAGATAAGCAGCCACACGTTAATTTTGCTTGTTTTAGGCATAAGCGTGCTTTCTCTGGCTTTCGCGGGATATCTTGCGAAGTATGTGCTCAGTTCCGATATGGGCACTTCCGCGATGCAGGAAATAAGTAACGCGATTAAGGAAGGAGCCGAGGCGTTTCTCAAGAGACAATACTCGACGATCATCATGATGAGTCTCGCTCTCGCGGCCCTGATGTTCCTCGTTTACTGGTTCCTTGCAGGCGATAAGGATACCGCATGGCGTACTACTGTAGCGTTTCTATTCGGAGCGGGCTGCTCGGCTCTCGCAGGCTATATAGGTATGTGGATATCGATCAGGACCAACATACGTACCGCAAGCGCCGTGAGGTCGAGTCTCGACAGGGCGCTCAGGATATCGTTCAGGGGCGGGGCGGTATCGGGAATAACGATAGTGGCCATGAGTCTTCTCGGCGTCGGTATCCTCTTCGTACTCTACGGCGGATACAGCGAGAATGCAGAAGAGCTGAAGAGGGTTCCGTATCTTATAGTCGGTTACGGGTTCGGGGCGAGCTTCGTCGCGCTCTTTGCCCAGCTGGGCGGCGGTATCTACACGAAAGCGGCAGACGTAGGAGCCGACCTCGTGGGTAAGGTCGAGGCCGGAATACCCGAAGACGACCCCAGGAACCCCGCCGTTATCGCGGACCTCGTGGGAGATAACGTCGGTGACTGCGCAGGCCGTGGAGCCGACCTCTTCGAGTCGACGGCGGCCGAGAACATAGGCGCTATGATTTTGGGCGTTGCACTATTCCCTCACTTCGGAATCAAGGGCATACTCTTCCCGCTCGTAGCCCGTGCCTTCGGGCTCATAGCCAGCATGATCGGGATCGGCATGGTCAGGCTGAAGAATGAGAGCGAAGACCCGATGGGGGCGCTTAACCGCGGATACTATATCACGTGCCTCCTTGCAGCTGCGGGGTTCTTCGTTGCGACCTACATCCTGCTCAACAACAACCTATATCTGTTCCTGTCGGGCGTGATCGGGATCGCGACCAGCATCGCGTTCGTATACATCACACAGTACTACACCGAATACAGGTACCGTCCGGTGCAGTTTATAGCCGAGGCGTCTCAGACGGGCCCGGCTACGAACATCATTGCCGGTCTCGCGGTGGGCCTCGAATGCACCGCCCTTCCCGTGCTCGCCATATCGGCGGCGCTCGTAAGCTCATATTACTGCGGGATTTACGGACTTCAGGAGTTTACGGATATTTCCCGGAACGCCGCGGGTCTCTATGGTACGGCAATCGCCACGATGGGAATGCTCGGTACAGCGGCATACATCCTGGCCATGGACACATTCGGGCCTATTACCGACAACGCGGGCGGCATAGTCGAAATGAGCAAGCAGCCTGAAGAGATAAGAAACAAGACCGACAGGCTCGATGCGGTCGGAAACACGACGAAGGCCCTCACGAAGGGATACGCGATCGGCTCCGCTGCTCTCGCGGCTTTCCTTCTCTTCTCGGCTTACATGGACGAGGTCTCGCACATCACGGGAAAGGTTTTCGATACCGTTGACATAGCGCAGGTCCAGGTCTTCGTGGGAGGTCTGCTCGGGGCGATGCTGGTTTTCCTCTTCAGCGCGCTCGCGATAAGGGCGGTAGCCAGGGCGGCGTATTATGTAATCAGCGACGTACGCGCCCAGTTCAAGGAAAATCCGGGCATCCTCGAGGGAACTTCCAAGCCCGACTACGCCAGGTGCGTCGATATCGTTACGAAGGGCGCCCTTAAGGAGATGATACCTCCGGGTCTTCTCGCGGTCTGCATGCCCATAGCCGTAGGACTCGTATTCAAACAGTTCGGTCTCGGGGCCGAGACGGTGGCCGCGTTCCTGATGGTGGGTACCATAGGCGGCATTCTGCTCGCGACGCTCATGAATAACGGCGGCGGCGCATGGGACAACGCGAAGAAATTCGTGGAGATGGGGAATTACGGCGGTAAGAAATCGGAGACGCATAAAGCTACGGTAGTGGGCGACACGGTGGGCGACCCGTTCAAGGATACGGCGGGCCCTTCCATCCACGTGCTGATCAAGCTCCTTTCGACGATCACGCTCGTGCTTGCGCCGTTGTTTATCTAGTTTTTAGAGAGTAATATTCAGGAGGCCCTGTTGATGTTAAAACAACTCCTGAAGCGAAAAAACATAAGCCAGATAACGCTTGAAGCGGCCGACGAGCAGCACGGTTTAAAACGTGTGCTCGGTCCGCTCGATCTGGTGAGCCTCGGCATCGGTATAATTATCGGCGCCGGGATTTTTGTCGTCACGGGTCAGGCCGCTGCCCAGTACGCGGGCCCGGCGATATCACTCTCATTCGTCCTGTCGGGTTTCGGCTGTGTATTAGCCGGCTTGTGCTACGCCGAAATGGCGTCGATGATCCCCGTTTCCGGAAGCGCATATACGTATGCGTATGCCACGCTCGGGCAGTTTATCGCCTGGGTCATAGGATGGGACCTCGTTCTCGAGTACTTATTCGCAAGCTCGACCGTATCCGTAGGCTGGTCCGGGTACGTCGTCAGCTTCCTTAACGACTTCGGCATAATAATTCCCGAGGTTTTATCTAAAGCGCCTTTGGCGCATGACCCTCGTATGGGCTGGGCGCTCACCGGTGCCGTAATCAATCTGCCCGCGATCTTCATAGTGCTCTCGATGATGACCCTCCTGGTCATAGGTATAAGGGAATCCGCCGCGGCAAATAGCATCATCGTGATCATCAAGCTCACGGTCTTGCTGGTCTTCATCGGGGTCGGGTTTTTTTATATAAACCGCGAGAACTGGCAGCCGTTCATACCCCCTAACGAGGGAGCGTTCGGTCATTTCGGCTGGAGCGGGGTGCTCCGGGGCGCGGGCGTGATATTCTTCGCATACATAGGCTTCGACGCGGTTTCCACGGCCGCTCAGGAGACCCGGAACCCCCAGCGCAACGTCCCGATCGGCATCCTGGGGTCTCTTCTCGTCGCGACGATTTTATACATAGTAGTATCGCTGGTCCTGACCGGCGTCGTGAAGTATTCGCTTCTGAACGTGCCTGATCCGATTGCGGTTGCCGTCAATTTTATGGGAGAAAAGCTCTACTGGCTCCGTGCGCTGATAAAAATAGGTGCGATCGCGGGCCTCACGTCCGTGATCCTCGTTCTCCTATTCGGACAGACGAGGATATTCTATTCCATGGCGCGGGACAGGATGTTGCCGGGACGCTTCGCCTCCCTGCACCCGGTGTTCAGGACGCCGGTGTTCACGACGATACTTACGGGCATCGCCGCTTCATTTTTTGCAGGGATATTCCCCCTGAGTGTTTTAGGGGAGCTTGTCTCTATAGGCACGCTGTTCGCCTTCGTTATAGTCTGTGTCGGCGTTCTCGTGCTGCGCTATACCGACCCTGAGCTTCCGAGGCCGTTTAAGGTCCCTTTCTTTCCCGTTATCCCGGCGCTTGGCGCGGCAGTGAGCTTCCTTCAGATGGCGGCGCTTCCTATGGATACATGGCTAAGGCTCATCGTCTGGATGCTGATCGGGTTCGCTATCTATTTCTTATATTCCCGCAAACGGGCTGCGGGCTGATTTGGGGCGGTATGAAGGGCATGGTATTTACTTGACGGGATGCATAACTCCGAACTCCTGAATAGTCAGTTGGAAAAAGGGGTATTGCGGGTAAATCTATTAAGGTGATGGATTACGTCGTTCTCGCCATATACATTCTCGTTTCGCTCGCTGGCCTCGCTTCCCTCATATTCGGCCTTCCGGGAACTTTCATCATACTGGGGGCCTCTGTCCTCTTCGGCTGGTACGGCGGTTTCAGCGATATAACGGTCAGGGTCATTATCGTTCTTGTCGTTCTCGCCCTCGCCGGGGAGCTGATAGAGTTCCTTCTCGGCATACTGGGGTCGAAGAAGTACGAGTCGAGCAACAGGGCAATAGTAGGCTCTATAATCTTCGGCATTATAGGCGCCGTCATGGGGGCGCCGTTCTTTTTCGGCATAGGGGCCGTCATAGGCGCGTTCGCGGGGGCCTTTGCCGGAGCGATTCTGATGGAGCTCTCACAGGGAAAAAAGATGGACGAGGCTATAAAATCGGGCTGGGGTGCGTTCCTGGGCAGGGTCGCCGGTACTATTTCGAAGGGCGCTGTCGGAATAGCGATGATCGCGATTACCGTACTGGCCGTGCTCAACAATTAAAACCTTTCCCAATAGCCCGCAAACGCCGTATTTTATCCCTTCCGCCGCTCCCTCCGGATTTACGTAATTCATGCGCGGGAGTAGATGTAAATTCTCGTTATGGTAGATTATTGTCCGGATTTCGATGATTTTACCGGAGTGTATCGATGATAGACGTGCTCGAAGACGTTAAGAAGCAGGCTGAAGCCGAGCTCAATTCCGTAAACGACGAGATATCCCTACAGAACCTAAAGGCCAAGTTCGTCGGGCGGAAGGGCGTCATCACCGATATATTAAAGGGCATGAAGGATATACCCGACTCCGACCGTCCGCGCATGGGCAAGCTCATAAATGAGGCCAAGACCTTCGTCGAAGACCTCATCGAGCGGAGGCTCGATGCGCTCAGGGAAGAGAAGAAGAGGCGCTCCCTCTATGAAGAGAAGATAGACGTCACGCTTCCGGGAAGGGGTAATCCCATAGGCGCGAGACACCCCATCACGCAGGTCATGGAAGAGATAACGACGATCTTCGAAAGAATGGGGTTCGAAGTCGCGGAGGGCCCCGAAGTCGAAACCGACTACTATAACTTCGAAGCGCTCAATATACCCAAGAACCACCCGGCGCGGGACATGCAGGATACGTTCTACGTATCAGACGAGATAGTCCTCAGGACCCATACGTCCCCCGTTCAGATACGCGTCATGGAAAAACGGAAGCCCCCGGTGAAAGTCATCGCTCCCGGGAAGGTCTACAGGTGCGACAGCGATATATCCCACACCCCGATGTTCCACCAGATTGAAGGGCTCCTCGTCGACGAGGGCGTTACTTTCGGGGACCTGAAGGGGGTTCTGACCGAATTCGTCAGGCTCGTTTTCGGAGAGAGCGTGGGGGTAAGGTTCAGGCCGAGCTTCTTCCCGTTCACCGAGCCGAGCGCCGAGGTCGACATAGCGTGCCTGATCTGCGGGGGGAGGGGGTGCAGGGTGTGCAAGAACACGGGCTGGCTCGAGATACTCGGCTGCGGAATGGTCGATCCCGAGGTCTTCAGGAGCGTAGGCTACGACCCCGATAAATACTCGGGCTTCGCTTTCGGCATGGGCATCGAGAGGATAGCCATGCTCAAGTTCGGCATTAACGATATAAGGCTCTTCTTCGAGAACGACATCCGTTTCCTCCGGCAATTCACCTGACCGGACTTGTAGCGTCCTGGAATCTGTCATTTCGAGCAGCGCGAGAAATCTATATTTTATCTTCCCGACATTACAGAATTTGCGGCACACAATGTGTGCTCATATACGATTCTTCCGGCACTCCTCTGCCCTGTCAATTTAATGAAGCCTTATCCGTTCGCCCTGAGCCTGTCGAAGGGTGATTTTTTCCGACATTACAGAATTTGCGTTGAGAAAATCGCGTGTTTAAGCGTATAAAAATCTTTCAGCTGTCCAATTGAAAGATTTTAGCTTCAACGAAAGATTTTTAGCAAATTATGTACGGTCTTTTCATAGAACACACACAGTGTGTGTTTATGATACTTCCGTATCTCCTCTGCCAACCCACCAACCGAGGCAATCTCATCCTCCCCCGATTGAGTTAAATCCCCGTCTGTGGTAGTATGCTTTTCCCTAAGCAGCATAACCCAAATCATCAGGAGCAAGGAAATGGGAGTTAAGCCTGACCACTGGATCAGAAAGATGGCCATAGAGCATAAAATGATAGACCCTTTCGTCGACGGACAAGTGAGTGAGGGCGCTATATCGTACGGCCTTTCCGCTTACGGCTACGACATCAGGGTGAGCAACGAATTCAAGGTATTCACGAACGTATATAACTCCGTAGTCGACCCCAAGGGGTTCGACGAAAGATCGTTCGTCGAAATAAACGCCGACGTATGCATGATCCCTCCCAATTCCTTCGCGCTTGCAAGGACGGTCGAGTATTTTAGAATTCCAAGGAGCACTATCACGCTTTGCGTCGGGAAGTCCACTTACGCCAGGTGCGGGATCATTGTGAACGTCACCCCCTTCGAGCCGGAGTGGGAGGGATTCGTCACTCTCGAGATATCTAATACGACCCCGCTGCCGGCGAAAATATACGCAAACGAGGGCATTGCCCAGGTACTTTTCTTCGAAGCCGACGAGATGTGCGAAATCTCCTACGCCGACAAGAAGGGTAAGTATCAGAAGCAGGTAGGGATTACCCCGCCCAAGGTGTGAGCCGGGCGCACGGAATACCCCGTCCTGACTCGAAAAATTGGCATCGCCGGGTCGATACTCCCCGGTTCAGGATTTACTTCGAAAAATATACTAAAACCCCTTGATTTTATTTCCATTTTTTGCCCATCATGGTATAATATTATCTCAGTAATTTCCCCCCTGCAGGTGTATTCGGAGGTAGTGTATTTTGGAAGTAAAAACTGACCTGAATAAAGAGTCTCAAGCTAAAGAAGACAGCTCGTACACAGCAGAAAAAATCAAAGTCCTTCCCGGCTTGGAAGCCGTCAGGAAGCGCCCCGATATGTACATCGGGGACACGAGCACACGCGGATTCCACCACCTCGTGTTCGAGGTCCTGGATAACAGCGTGGACGAAGCCCTTGCCGGCTATTGTGACAGGATAAGCGTCACGATTCACGTGGACGAGAGTGTCACGATTGAGGACAACGGAAGGGGCATACCCGTCGATAAGCACAAGGAAACGGGCAAGTCGGCTGCAGAAGTGGTCATGACGATGCTCCATGCGGGCGGCAAGTTCGAAGGGAAGGTCTACCAGGTCTCGGGAGGCCTCCACGGAGTCGGCGTCACCGTCGTCAACGCCCTCTCCGAATACCTCAACCTCGAAATCAGGAGGGACGGGAAGGTCTGGTTCCAGAAATACGAGCGCGGCAACGCAGTTTCCGAGCTCAAGGAGACGGGAAAGACCGACAGGAGGGGCACGAAGATAAGGTTCAAGCCCGACCCCCAGATATTCGAGATTTACGAGTTCAGCTACGATACGCTCGCGCACAGGATAAGGGAGCTCGCGTTCCTCAACCGGGGCCTCGTCATACAGCTCACCGACGAGAGGACCGGAAAGGGCCAGGAGTTCTACTACAAGGGCGGCATCGTCGCCTTCGTCGAGGAGCTTAATAAGAACAAGAAGCCGCTCCATCCCGATCCGATATACGTATCGGGGGAAAAGGACGACATCATCGTGGAAGTAGCCCTCCAGTATAACGACGGCTACACGGAGACGATCTTCTGTTACGCAAATAACATAAACAACATCGAGGGCGGCACCCACCTCACAGGGTTCAGGGGCGCGCTTACGAGGACGGTTAACAAATACGCGGAAGATAAAGGCCTTCTGAAAAATGCCAAAGTCACCCTCAGCGGCGACGACACGAGGGAGGGGCTTACGGGCGTAATAAGCGTAAAGCTCCCGGACCCCAAGTTCGAGGGACAGACCAAGACCAAGCTCGGCAATACGGACGTGAAGGGCATCGTTGAGACGCTCCTCAACGACAAGCTCGGGACGTTTTTCGAGGAAAACCCTTCGGTCGCGAGAAAGATAATTGAAAAAACCGTCGATGCCGCACGGGCGAGGGAGGCCGCGAGGAAAGCGAGGGAGCTCACGAGGAGAAAGAGCGCGCTCGAATCGGGCTCTCTTCCCGGTAAGCTCGCCGACTGCCAGGAGCGCGACCCCGGGCTGTGCGAGCTGTTCATAGTCGAGGGCGAGTCAGCGGGAGGTTCCGCGAAACAGGCGAGGGCGAGATACAATCAGGCCGTCCTGCCTCTCCGCGGCAAGATTCTCAACGTGGAGAAAGCGAGGTTCGACAAGATGCTCGGCAACGAGGAGATAAGGACCCTCATCACGGTCCTCGGCACGGGCATAGGAGGCGACGACTTCGATATCACGAAGCTCAGGTACCACAAGATCATACTGATGACCGACGCCGACGTGGACGGCTCTCATATCAGGACCCTCCTCCTCACGTTCTTCTTCAGGCAGTTCGCGGAGGTCATCGACAGAGGCCACCTCTACGTCGCCCAGCCCCCTCTCTACAGGGTAAAGCGCGGGAAGGAAGAGAAGTACCTGAAAGACGACTACGAGTACGAGGACTATTTCCTCCATCACGGTACCGAAGGAATCGTATTAAACGTCACTCCGAACGGCAACGGGGCGAAGGAGATAAAGGGCGCGAGGCTCTTCGATATCATAAAAAAATCTATTTCCTACGGCAAAGCGCTCGAGAAGATAGGGAAATGGGGGAGGGACACGAGGATTGTGGACGCCTTCGCGAGCAGGGAAGGGATCAAGAAAGGGCATCTCAAGACGGACAAGTCGGTCGAGCTCGACGCTCATCTCCAGGGGATAAAGGCCTGGATCGAGGCGAGGCACCCGGAAATTACCGGTCTTGACTGGCAGATTCTCGACGACCCCGAGCACGAAGCGTCTAAAATCTCATACAGCTTCAGGGAAAGCGGCAGGCAGAGGACCACGTTGATCGATTTCGACTTCCTCAATTCGCCCGAGTTTGGCGAGATAAGGAACCTCCGCGATTCGATAAAGGCAGTCGGCGACCCTCCCTACGGCATACACGATGACGAGACCGCCGTGGAGCTCCCGGGTCTCTCCGCCGTGACTGAGCACATCCTCGCGCGCGGCAAGAAGGGCATGGCGATCCAGAGGTATAAGGGTCTTGGCGAGATGAACCCGGAGCAGCTCTGGGAAACGACGATGAACCCCGAAACCCGCGTGCTCAAGAAAGTAATGATAGAGGACGTGGTCGAGTCGGACGAGATATTCACGATCCTTATGGGTGACGAGGTCGAGCCCAGGAAGGAGTTCATCGAGACTAACGCCTTGAACGTCGTCAACCTCGACGTGTAACACGTGAATCCCCCGGTTTTGAACGAGCAACATGGCTGGGTCCGTAAAAAATATAAATCAAATTCCCGTCGAGAAGGTAAGCGCCGGGAGCCATACATACCGTCAGGTGCTGATTGGGCCCAATGAAGGCCCCAACTTCGCCATGAGGCGTTTTATTATGGAGCCGGGCGGAGGTATCCCCGCTCACACCAACACCATCGAGCACGAGCAGTACGTTCTCAGAGGCCGCGCGCGGGTCGGCATTGGCGATAACGTCTACGAAGTGAAAGCCGAAGACGTCCTCTACATCCCCGCCGGAGTCCCCCACTGGTACGAAGTCCAGGGCGACGAGAATTTCGAATTCCTCTGCATGGTCCCCAACCGGGATGATCAGATTAAATTAGTTGATAAAGGTTAATAGGTTCTGATGATTTAATTTATATATCCCAGCTCGGAACCTTCAGAGATTGACAATTAGATTTGACTATACATCATGTAATTTTCGGACTTTTGCTTTATTATATTGAGTGTATACTAAACAGCTAGAAGTTTTTTAATTACTTAATCATCGTTGAACAAAAAAGAATGTCTGAATATATTTACTTGGATAATTTTCGTGGGTTTATGGATTGCTCAGTCCCAATAAGGGATGTCACCTTTCTTGTGGGTGAGAACAGCACGGGTAAATCATCTTTTATCTCTTTATACAATATATTACATGATTTTTCATCCTTAAATGAGGTAGATTTTGGAGTTGAGCAATACAATTTAGGTAGCTTTAATGACATAGTTTCGCCATCTTCACAGAATAGTTCTCATTTTACGATAGGACTTACTCAGATTAATAATCGCAGAAAGACTAACAAGATTTTTTCAATTCTTATCAGTTATTTCAATAATGAAGGATTACCAAAGCCGCTCAATTTTACTTGTATCTCTAATAAAAGCATCATCTCAGTTCGATACATTGATAACAGTTATTTCTATTATCTAGATAAACTAGGGAACAAGAATCAAACTCAAAATGGAAAAAATGTATTCTCATTTATTAAGGATGTGCATAACAGAAAGTCAAAAAAAGATTTTAAAGAATTTAAGATGCAAGGTACTGTGCCCAGCGAAGATTCTTTTATTTTTTTCTTGCCAACTATAATTGCTTCAATGGAAAGTCAAAGGTCAAGATCGATTGATTTTGATCTTGGGTATCAGAGGCATCTCTTCGCAAGGCCTTGTGTGTGGTTTGCTCCAATTAGGACTCGCCCTAGGAGGATGTATGCCGGAACAAAAAAGAAATATAGTTCGGAAGGTGAGCATACTCCTTTTCTGTTGAAAAAGATTTTGGGAGCGGAAGAAGATGCTGAGAAGTTTTTAGACCGCATGCGAAAGTTCGGACAAGACGCTAGTCTTTTTGATGATGTGAAAATTCATCCATATGGAGGGGAAAGTTCGTCACCTTTTGAAGTACAAATTTGTTTCAAAGAAGATGCGTTTAGTTTAGATAATGTAGGTTATGGGGTCTCACAAATTCTACCAATAGTAGTTGAGTTAATTTCTCGAGAGAAAGGCACTATTTTTAATATACAACAACCGGAAGTACATTTACATCCAAAAGCACAAGCTGCCTTGGGTAGTTTAATCTTAGATTTATTAGTCACGGAGAGGAAGAGGTTTATTATAGAAACACATAGTGAGTTTATTATAGATAGATTTAGAAGTTCTGTTAGAGAAATCAAAGATAGTACGAAAATAGATGCATCGGTATTATTCTTTGAAAGAAGACAGAGAGAGAATCATGTTACCGAGATATCAATTTTACAAGATGGTAGATATAATCCAGATCAGCCACCCGAATTTCGTGAATTCTTTTTTGAAGAGAAATTGAATCAACTTGGAATATGACTAGGAATGGTAATTGTAGATACGAACGCGTTGTCATATGTTTTTAACTCTAAAGATATACGACATTCAGATTTTGCTCCTTTATTCAATTTTATTAAGTCAAGAAAAAATATCCTAGCTTGGGGTGGGACTACATATATTGAGGAGTTGAAGCGTTGTCCAACCTATCTAGATTTATTCATTGAATTTGATAAGCAAGGTATTTCTAGAAAATTTCCAAATAAACCGATAGATACCTATGAAGGTTATATTTATTCTTTGATTAATAACGTGGCTTTTGATGATGCACATATTATTGCATTGCAAGTTTCTTCTAAAGCCAAGATTGTATGCTCAGTTGATGAAAGGTCGTATCCTTATCTAAAGGATCAAATACCAAAGGTTAAGTTGTATCCTAAGAGACACAGAAGACCAAAAATATATTCAAAAAAGGTTAATCAAGATCTTCTGAAGAAGTAATACATTATGAATTGGATCAAGCCTTGAGGTAGCCGTGGCTCTGGAGCACCAGGATAGCGATGCTTACGATTATCAGGTTCGCGACGGCTACCGGGAATAGCACCTTCCATCCGAGGTTCATTACCTGGTCGTACCTGAATCTCGGGAGCGTAAACCTCACCCAAATGAAGAAGAAGAGGAACGCCAGCACTTTTCCTATGAATACGATAGGCGGGAGGAAC
>Ga0187892_10003414_pt1 | contig 29106 bp, 21 predicted proteins | sample MA1701073metaG_FD_139345 | JGI IMG/M metagenome (GOLD analysis project Ga0187892, IMG submission 139345) | Bio-ooze microbial communities from a basaltic lava cave in the Kipuka Kanohina Cave System on the Island of Hawaii, USA - MA170107-3 metaG ... | reverse complement strand
TGCCGGCGCGTGGATACCTCGGGCACCCAAGCCGCTTTCGAGACCTACATGCTTGGCCAGCGCTGTGCGGAGGGCGTGCCGCCCTTTGTAAGCGCGGGCCTTGACCCCGCCCATGTGACCGAGTCCTCCGTTAGCTCGGATGTGGTGAAGTGTCTAAACACCAAGTTCGCCGCGGGCAAGGGAGCGATCGGCGTACTCAGTCTCGAGTTCGTGCCGGATGAGTCGGATAATTACCGCTTCATCAAAGTGGGGGCCAAGGCACCCTGCTTGCTCGAGATCGTGAAGTCGAGTTATGACTTCGTCGCCGAGAGCACCATGCAGTGGCGGACCGTCGCGATCGCCGGCCTGCCGAGGTTGCTCGACTTTCCGCTGCGCCTGGCGCTGGCGCAGCAGATCCGCAAGAAGATGGGCAAGCGCGCCGTCATCCAGGATCTGAACACCGCCTTTAAGACTCTGTTCTGCGGGGGCGGCAACGAACCGGACGAAGGCAGCGGTGGGCTCTTGGGGAACGCCCTCTCGGCCAACGTGCCGCCGACTACGCCCTTCGTGGCGGAAGGCGGCGGTCCCGACGATGTACAGGTGCACCCGGTCATGACAAAGAGCCGAGGGTTGCGAGGGTTGAACGTCCCCAACTCCTGCGGTCGGATGATCGACGTCCATCCGACGGAGATTGAGCTTGCGCCGTAAGCGGCCGCAGCGAGCACGCCGGACAATGGAGCTTTATACATGCGTCGTGGTACTGTTCAAGTGAAGAAAAGCGCCGCAGATGATTTACCGGTTTGCTCGGAGAAATCGCCTAACATCACGGGGCTTAGCGAGGGCATTCTGGCCGCTAGGTGTGCCTGTCTGGCGCGGCCACCACGTGCTACCGTACTACAACAGTGTCAAAACGTACTTTTTAGCTACTTTCAGGCGGTAGCAGCGAAGACGAGAGGTATCGACGATGATGCGCTGGATTATTGACGCGAGTGCTCGGCTGAGGCTGGTAGTGCTCGGCACCGCAGCGGTGCTGGTGGGTGTCGGCATCGTTCAGCTACGTGACATGCCGGCAGAAGCATTGCCCGACTTCACGCCGCCGATGGTGCAGGTCCGGACCGAAGCGCTCGGGCTGTCCGCGGCGGAGGTGGAGCAGCTGCTCACCGTTCCGATGGAGCAGGAGTTCTTCAACGGGCTGCCGTGGTCGGAAGCCCTCCTTTCTGAGTCCTTGCCCGGGCTGTCGTCGGTTGACATGATCTTCAAGCCGGGCACCGACGTCTTCCGGGCACGGCAGATGGTGCAGGAGCGCTTGAACCTCGCCCACGCGCTTCCGAATGTATCCAAGCCGCCTTTGGTCCTGCAGCCCCTGTCGTCGACCAGCCGGGTCCTCGTGGTCGGGCTCTCATCGACGACTGTTTCCCCGATTGAAATGTCGGTGCTGGCCCGCTGGAAGATCAAGCCCCGCCTGAGCGGCGTGCCCGGAGTGGCGAACGTCGCGATATTTGGCATGCGGGAGAGGCAGCTGCAGGTCCAGGTCGACCCGGAACAGCTGAACCGGAAGGGTGTCTCGCTGAGCCAAGTCATCAGCACCACCGGGAACGCGCTGTGGAGCACACCGCTGACGTTCCTGGAGGCATCGACACCGGGCATGGGCGGCTTCATCGACACCGCCAACCAGCGCCTCGGCATCCAGCACATCTCGCCGATCAAGTCGGCGAAGGACCTGGCCCAGGTGGCGATCGTGGACACCGAGGGCGGGGGGCTGCGGCTCAGCGATGTGGCCCAGGTCATCGAGGGCCACCAGCCGCTCATCGGCGACGCGGTCTTGCAGGGTGGTGGACTCAACCTCCTGCTCGTGATCGAAAGGTTCCCCGGCGCCAGCATCGTGGAGGTGACCCGGGGGATCGAGGATGCGATCGAGTCGATGCGCGCCGGCCTGACCGGGGTGCAGTTCGACACGACGATCTACCGGCCCGCGACTTTCCTCGAAACCGCGCTCGACAGCCTCACCACCACGTTGTCGCTCGGCTTCCTCCTTCTCGCGCTCGTGTTCGGCGCCCTGCTGTTCAACTGGCGGGCGGCGTTGATCAGCGTCGTGGCGGTCCCGCTGTCCTTCCTGGCCGCGGTACTAGTGCTCTCCTGGATGGGAGCGACCCTCAACATGATGGTGTTGGCGGGGCTGGTGATGGCCGTCGCGGTTGTCGTCGACGACGCTGTCGCCGACGTCGAAAACATCATGCGGCGACTGCGGCAACGGCCTCGGGAGGGGAGCGCCTCCCCGCTTGCCGTCGCGCTCGACGCCGCCGCCGAGATGCGCGGCTCCCTCGTCTACCCGACGCTGGTCATCCTCGCGTCCGTGGCGCCGCTGCTGTTCCTCGGGGGTGTCAGCGGCTCGTTCTTCCACCCGCTCGGGCTCGCCTACGGTCTGGCGGTGCTGGGCGCCTTTGTGGTGGCCCTCACCGTCACGCCCGGGCTGGCCGTGCTCCTGCTGGCCCGGGCACCGGAGAACCACCGGGATTCGCCGCTCATCGGCCGACTGCGCGACGGCTATGGCGAGTTACTCGGGCGCACCGTTGACCGTCCCGGCTGGGTGTATGCCGCGGCCGGCCTGGTCACCGTCGCCGGGATCGGGGTGCTGCCGTTGCTCGCCGGGCAACCCACGTTGCCCGCGCTCCAGGACCGGGACGTGGTCGTCCAGGTGACCGGCTCGCAGGGCAGGTCGCACCCGGCAATGAGCCGGATTACCGCCCTAGCGAGCCAGGAACTGCGCTCCGTCCCCGGGGTCCGCAACGTCGGCGCCCACGTCGGACGCGCGGTGACATCGGACCAGGTGGTCGGCATCAACTCGGGCGAGCTCTGGGTCAGCCTCGACCCCAAGGCGGACTACGGCGCCACCACCGCCGCAATCCGGAGAGTTATGGACGGCTACCCCGGGATCCACAGCGAGGTGCTGACCTATCCCGAGCAGCGCGTCCGGATGGCCCGGGCGGGGGCGAAGGAAGCCCTAGTCGTGCGGGTGTTCGGCCGAGACCTGGAGGCGCTGCGTGCCACGTCGGCCGAGATCCGGCAGATCCTCTCGGAGGTCGAGGGCGTCATCGATCCCCGAGTCGACCTCGGGTCTGAGGAGCCGGTTGTGGAGATCGAGGTGAACGTCCCCGAGGCACAGCGCAACGGCCTGAAGCCGGGCGACATCAAGCGGGCGGCGGCCACGTTGCTGAACGGCATCGAGGCCGGCAGCCTCTTCGAGGAACAGAAGGTCTTCGAGGTCGTGGTGTGGAGCACGCCGCGGACGCGGAACAGCCTGTCGAGCATCCGCGAGCTGCTCATCGACCGGCCTGACGGGACGCTGGTGCGTCTTGGAGACGTGGCCGACGTGCGCATCAAGCCGAACCCGCAGGCCATCCGGCACGCGGGGGCCGCCCGCTTCGTGGACGTGCTGGCCGACGTGCGGGAGCGCGACCTCGACGCGGTGACCAGTGACATCGAACGTCGCCTGAAGCAGGTCACGTTCCCGCAAGAGCACCACGCCGAGGTTCTCGGCCAGCTCGCCCAACATCGGGCCGATCGGCAGCGAACGTGGTTCCTGGTCGGCGCCGCCCTGTTCATGATCCTGCTGTTCGTGCAGGCTGCTCTCGGGAGCTGGCGGCTGGCCATCGGCTTCCTGCTCACCATGCCCGTGGCGGTGTCGGGTGCCCTTGTGGCAGCCGCGCTCATGGGAAAGCTCACATCGCTCATCTCCCTAGCGGGGGTCCTCGTGGTGCTGGGGATCGCCGTGCGCCAGGGCATGGTGCAGCTCAACCACTACCAGCGGCTCGAGCGCCGGGACGGCCAGCCGCCGGACCGGGAAGTCACCCTCGCGGGAGCGCGGGACCGGTTCGCGCCGATCGTGATGAGCACGCTGGGGAGCATACTCGCGCTGCTACCGCTTGTGATCGTGGGCAGCATCTCCGGCCACGAGATCGCCCATCCGCTAGCAGTGATCGTACTCGGCGGCTTGGTCACCTCGACGTTGCTCAACCTGCTCGTCACGCCTGGCCTCTACCTGCGCGTCGCGCCGGCGTCCCAGCCCGACCCAGCCGCGGAGCTGTTATCATGACGGCCGCAGCAATCGAGTCCGTACGGCGCTGGGGCCGCCGTCGGAACGTGACTGGGCAGAGGCGTCTCAAGCCATGATCCGTTGGATCGTCGGGACCAGCCTGAAACTGCGCTACCTGGTGGTCGGTGTGGCGTCGCTGATGATGCTCTCTGGCATCCGGACCTTGGGGGACACGCCGGTGGACGTCTTCCCCGAGTTCGCCCCGCCGCAAGTCGAGGTGCAGACCCCAGCCCTGGGCATGTCGGCGGCCGACGTCGAGTCGCTGATCACCGTGCCTCTCGAGGAGGCGCTGAGCGGCCTGCCGGGGCTCGACATCATGCGCTCCAAGTCGGTCTCCCAGCTATCGTCGGTCGAGCTGCTCTTCCGGCCCGATGTCGACCTGATGCATGCACGGCAGCTGGTCTCCGAGCGCGTCACGGCGCTGTCACCGAGCCTGCCCGCCTGGGCCAGCGGCGCCGTGTTCATCATCCCGCCCAAGTCCGCGACCAGCCGGGTCATGAAGATCGGACTCAGTGCGAAGGACCGGAGCGGGGTCGAGCTATCGCTGGTCGCCTGGTGGACGCTGCGGGCGCAGCTGCTGACGGTGCCCGGCGTCGCCAACGTCAATGTGTGGGGCGACCGCTGGTACGTCTACCAGATCCTGGTCGATCCGGAGCGGATGCGTCGGCACGACGTCACCCTGAACGAGGTCATGGAGATCAGCGGGAACGCCATCGACGTCGGTCTGCAGCAGTTCACCAAGTCGAAGTGGGTGGGCAGCGGAGGTTTCTTAGACACGCCTAACCAGCGCTTCGCCATCCAGCACGTCCTGCCGCTCTACGCGCCGGAAGACTTCGCTCGGATGCCCGTCAAGCAGGTTAAGGGCCGCGAGCCGGTCTACCTCAGCGACGTGGCGGACGTGACAGTGGACCACCAGCCGCTCATCGGGGACGCCGTGATCAACAGCGGCCCCGGTAGCATGCTCATCGTGGAGAAGTTCCCCTGGGCAACACCCGGGAGATCAGCCGGGCGGTCGAGGAGAAGCTCGCGACGCTGCGCCCGGGGCTCACCGGCATCGAGATCGACACGACGATCTTCCGGCCGGCCACCTTCGTCGACGCCGCGATCGGCAACCTCACCCGGACCATGATCATCGGCTTCATCCTGGTGGTGCTCATCCTCGGCGCGTTCCTCTACGACTGGCGGGTTGCGCTGATCAGCGTTGCCGCGATCCCGCTGTCGCTGGGGGCCGCGGGACTGGTGCTCAACGCGTTCGGCGCCACGGTCAACACGATGATTCTGGCCGGGCTGGTCATCGGTCTCGGGATCATCGTCGACGATGCGATCATCGACGTCGAGAACATCATGAGACGGCTCCGCGAGCATCGACGGCAGGGCGGCAAGAAGTCGACCGCCGCCGTCATCCTCGACGCCTCCCTTGAGGTGCGCGGCCCGATCGTGCACGCGACGGCGATCATCCTGATCTCCACGGTGCCGGTGTTGCTGCTGACCGGACTGACCGGCGCGTTCTTCCGGCCGCTGGTGTTGGCCTACGGGTTGGCGATCCTCGCCTCCCTGGTGGCCGCACTGACCGTCACGCCGGCGATGGCCCTGCTCCTGCTGGCCAGAGCGCCGATCGAGCGCCACGAGTCCCCGGTTGCGCGCTGGCTGCAGCGCGGCTACACCCGAATCCTCGCCCGGGTCGTCCAGCGCCCGGGCTGGGCCTACGCCACCGTCGCCCTGGTCATGGTGGCCGGCGCAGTCGTGCTCCCCCAACTCGGCCAGTCCCTCTTCCCGGCGTTCAAGGAGCGGGACTTCCTGATGCATTGGGTTGGCGCGCCCGGGATGTCTCATCCGGAGATGGTCCGCATCACGACCCAGGCCAGCCGGGAGCTGATGGCCATTCCCGGAGTGCGCAACTTCGGCGCCCACATCGGCCAGGCCCCGCAGGGCGACGTGGTCGTCGGCATCAACTTCACCGAAAACTGGATCAGCATCGACCCCAAGGCCAACTACGACAAGACGCTGGCCGCCGTGCAGGAGGTGGTCGACGGCTACCCAGGCTTGTACCGCGACGTGCAGACCTACCTGAAGGAGCGCACTAAGGAGGTACTCACCGGAACCAGTGAAAGCATCGTCATCCGGATCTATGGCGACGACCTAGCGATCCTCCGCAGCAAGGCGGAGGAGGTGAAGGAGGTGCTCGCCGGGATCGACGGCATTGTCGAGGAGCACGTCGAGCTACAGGACGACATTCCCCAAGTGGAGGTGCAGGTGAACCTCGCCGCGGCCCAGCGCTACGGGCTCAAGCCGGGCGACGTGCGCCGGGCGGTCTCGATCCTGGTCGCCGGTGAGGAGGTTGGCGATATCTGGCGGCACGGGCGAAACCTCGAGGTGCACGTGTGGGGTGGCGCCAAGTACCGGGCGAGCCTGAACGACGTGCACGAGCTCATGCTCGACACTCCCAGCGGCGATCGCGTCCGACTCGGCGACATCGCCTCCGTGCAGCTCAGACCCACTCCGAATGTCATCAAGCGGGAAGCCAACTCCCGGCGCATCGACGTTGGCGCCAACGTGAGGGGGCGCGACCTGGGCGCCGTGGCCGACGAAGTCGAGGATCGGGTCGAGGGGGTGAGCTTCCCCCTCGGCTACCACGCGGAGGTGCTGGGCGAATACGTGGAGGCCGAGGCCGCGCAGGACCGTCTGCTGCTGTTCTCGTTCGTGACCGTGTTCGGCATCGCCGTGATCCTGCTGGCCGCGTTCGGGAATTGGCGGCTCACGCTGCTGGTCATGCTTACCCTGCCGATGGCCCTGGTGGGCGGGGTCCTCAGCACCGGCCTGAGTGACGCCGTCATCTATCTCGGCACGCTGGTGGGCTTCTTCACCGTGCTGGGGATCGCCGCCCGCAACGGCATCCTCATGATCAACCACTTCCAACATCTGGAACGCGAGGAGGGTGAACCCTTTGGACCCGACCTCGTCCTGCGCGGCGCCCGGGAACGTCTGTCGCCGATCCTGATGACCTCGCTCGCGGCCGGCCTCGCCGTCCTCCCGCTGGTGGTCGCCGGCAGCATCCCGGGCCATGAGATCGAGCACCCGATGGCGGTGGTGATCGTCGGCGGCCTGTTCACCTCGACGCTGCTCAATCTCTTCGTGGTGCCGTCGCTCTACCTGCGGTTCGGCGGGCGGCACGAGCGCGCTGGCGTGGCACCGCGCGGCCCGAACCGGGACGGACCCATGACAGGGACGCTGGCGATTCCAAACTCATCGAGGGGAGGACCATGACGCATAGCAAGCGGTGGGTCGTGTTGGTGATGGTGGCTGCACTGCCGCTAGTCGGGTATGGCGAGGCGCCGGCCGAGAAGAAGGGCCATACGCCTCCCGCAACCTTGGAGCCGACTCAAGACCCGGCGATCAAGCGCGTCAGGCTGACGGAGCAGGCGGCGGAGCGCCTCGGGATCCAGTTCGGAGAGGTAAGGGCGGCCGGCCAGTGGCTGGAGGCACCCTACAGTGCCCTCTTCTATGACGCCTCGGGCGGCCAGTGGCTCTACATCAGCCCGCAGCCCCTGGTCTTCGAGCGTGCCCGCATCAGGGTCGAGCGCATCGAAAAGGACAAGATGTACTTGTCGGAGGGACCGCATGCCGGCACCAAGGTAGTCACCGTCGGCGCCACGCTGCTATTCGGCGCCGAGAGCGGTCTATGACGAGACCATGGCCAGCATCCAGGAAGCGACTGAGATCGGGAGCGATGACCCGGACGCCGGCGAGCTATGCATCACGCGTTTAGTGGTCATCTCGTGGTGATCAGTCGTAACATTCTGGCTTTCGCAAGAGGCAATTCCGCATCAGGTCTCTGGTTCGGACGAGGGACGGATACATGGGCTGGATCGTCGAGTCGAGTGTGCAATACCGGCTGCCGGTCATCGCCGTTGCGATCACCCTGAAGCCTCGCTCGAGGTCCGTGCGCCGATCGTGCACACCACGCTGATCATCGTGGCGTCCACCCTCCCGATCTTCTTCCTAGGGGGCGTGGCCGGCTCGTTCTCCAGCCTCGTTCGCCTACGCGATGGCGATCCTGGCCTCGATGATCGTCGCGCTCACGGTCACGCCTTCGCTCGCCCTGATCTTGCTATGGAGAGCGGCGCGACAGGAGCGCTCATGAGTTTAATGTGGAGGAAGGCGGCGGGCGATGTGTTGCCGAGTCACCTGGAAAGCGTGGGCCCCGATCAAAAAACGATGAGGCTGGTTGCACGCAACCCGACGTGAACCGGCCGCGGATGGCCAGCCAAAACCAGGTGAAGCTTTCACCTCTGACGGTCCATCACCCAAAGGTGAACTGCTGCCCAACTACGCCAACGACATGCGGAGCTTGCCACGCACGCACAGTACTCAAGAGGTCAAGGTCGATAACATACTTTTGGCCCATGGCAAAACCCCGATAGACAAAACATCATAGGTAGGAGGATATCATGCAAACATCGATCACTCGCACTTGGCTTGGCGCTGGGATGGGCATCCTGCTGTTCTCAGTTGCGGGCGTTTATGCCGACGAAGAAGAGGTGGCGTTGGACAAGGTGCCGAAACCGGTCATCGAAGCGGTCAAGGCTCGGTTCAAAGACGCAGTGATGAGCGGCGCGGCCAAAGAGAGGGATAATGGGAAGCTGGTCTACGAGGTGTCCCTCAAGGACAAGGGCCAGACCATGGACGTCATGTTGACCCCCGAAGGCGAAATTTTCGTGATCGAAAAAGCGATCACCGCCGCGGCTTTGCCCACCGCCGTCGCCCAAGCGCTCGAGGACAAGTACCCCAAGGCGACGTACAAGAAGCTCGAGGAGGTCGTCAAGGTGAAGCGCAAGAAGGAGAAGTTGGCGTACTACGAAGTGGTCCTTACGGTAGTCGAGACGGAAAAGCGCATGTTGAAGTTGACGCCAGAGGGCAAGATCGTGAAGAAGTAGGGGGCGGGCTCGGACTAAGGACAGGAAGATAGTTTGCCGCGAGGTCGCATTTTTACAGCGTCAGTGGATGCGGATTTCGCAGAGTTCAACACAAAAACTTGGTAGGAATGTTATGAGAAACATAATTCAAGCAGTGATAAACGTTGTGACTGGGCTCGTTCTTGTCGGCGGGGCTAGCGCCCAGGCCCCGGCTGGTCTGGGTACGGAGGAGTTCGGCCTGACCGATAAGGAACTCGTCCAGGCCATCGAGAACGGTGAAGCGCTGATCGCGCAGTGCATGCGTGAGCAGGGGTTCGAGTACGTCGCCGCTGATTACAGGACCGTACGCGCAGGGGTGGGCGCTGATAAAATGCTTCCCGGAGTCAGTGACAGTGAGGAACAGTTCAGAGACACGCTCGGGTTCGGCTTGTCGACGGTCTACACCGGTAAGCCTCCACAACTGGCCGAGGGCTACAGTCCAGCCCAGGTAGGCTTGGGTGAGCGGAACGTTCAAATCTTTAAGAACCTGTCTCCTGCCGATCAGGTTGCCTACAACCGTGCGCTCTTGGGCGAAAATACCGGCGCGACATTCGCGGTTGCGCTCGAGACGGAGAACTTGTCGCTGTGCGGTGGTTGCACCCTCAAGGCCATCGAGCAGGTTTTCAAGCCCGACCAATTGAAGGCAACCTACTATAATCCATTGGATGCGCTCATCAATAAGGATCCACGTATGAAAGCCGCGCTTCGGAAATATGCCGACGAGATGCGCCAGGCCGGTTTCGATTACAATCATCCGGATGAGTTGGAACCCGACATAAAGGAACGGCTCAATGCCCTCACCAGCGGCGGTACGATCCTCGCCGAACAGATGTTGCCTGAACAGTTGGCCGCCCTCAAAAAGCTCCAGGACTATGAGCGCAGGGTTGCCAAGAAAAGCTTTGAGTTGGAAGAGGGTGTTATCGATCCGGTTGCGGAGACCATCGAGAAGGAAATGTTTGCGCGTAAAATCGAATGATGAGCGTTTCCGCTCCAGACCGGAGACGCCGTCGGTTTGAAGCACGCATGGCACTCGCTAGTGACAGACGGGCTTCCGCCAACACAGCGTATCAGGTAGGGGTTTATCGTGACCAGAAAACCCGTCACCGTCCTATGCTATGTCCTGGCGCTTGTGGCCGTTGTCGCGGTAGGAGCTTGGGTGGCAAGCTCGCGTATCGAATCTCCAGCGGAGGCAGCCGCCCGAACCGCGCCGCCGGCACCATCGCCGATTCTGGTCCCGGTCGAAGAGCGCGTGCTGAGTTCCAACATCGTGACTCGCGGCACCGCCCGGTTTGGATTGCCACAACCGATCTCAATAGCCCCGTCGGCCTTGAAAGCGAACGCCGCCGGGTTGATCACCACGCTGCCTTTGTTGAACACCCAGTTTAAGGAAGGGAGCGTGATGCTCACCGCTTCGGGGCGTCCGCTGTTGGTTCTGCAGGGGGAGGTCCCGGCATTCCGCGATCTCGTCCCCGGTATTTCGGGTAAGGACGTACGCCAGTTGGAGCAAGGACTCAAGCGACTGGGGTTTGATCCCGGTCCCGTGGATGGAACTTTTGATCAGCGGACCAGCGCAGCAGTGGCCCAATGGTACTCCTCGGCGGGATACGAGCCGTTTGGCCCGACGATCGAGCAACTTGCGAATATCCGAACCCTCGAACTGGGGTTGGGCGACGCGAAAAAAAATAAGTTGGCGGCCGCCGGCGCCGCCGCTACCGCAGCCCGGGCCGTAGAATCGGCACGCGCCAAGGCAGAGCACGCCAACCGAGTTGCCGCCGCCGAGCTCGCGGCCAAGATCGCAGACCGGAATACAGGGATGGTGACCTCGAAGCACCAAACACGTCTCGCAGTAGAATCCGCGCGTGCCAAAGCAGAATCCGCAAATAAGGCGGCCGCCGCCGAGGTCGATGCCAAGATCGTGGAACGGGCTTTAATCCTGCTGGACCCGCGACAATTAGAGACCGCCCGGACGGCCGCCGATACAAAACTCGAAATGTCTCGAGCGGCGTTAACAGCCGCAAAACTGGAGGGCGAAGTGGCCATTCGGGCCGCGGAACGGGACGCCAACCTAGCAGCACGCCAATTCGAACTGGCTGAAGCGGCGGTAAAATCCGCTCAACTGGAGGGCGAAGTGGCCGTGCAAACCGCTCTCGACGCACAGAGGGTCGCCCAATTTGACGCCAAGTTAACGGCGGAACGAGCCGATCGACTCGCTGCTGACTTCGACATGGCCAAACGCAAGCTGGGTGTGCAGGTACCGATAGATGAGATCGTTTTCATTCCCATCCTACCCGTCCGCGCGGAGGTGGTGACTGCTGTCGTCGGTGGCGCGGCGAGCGGACCCATGATGTCCGTGACAGACAATCAAATAGCCATCGATTCGTCCCTCCCCCTCGACGCGGCACCGCTTGTGAAGCCGGGAATGGCAGTCGCCATCGATGAACAGGCCCTTGGGATCAAAGCCAAGGGTGTGGTGGAAATGGTGGACAAAACCCCCGGCACCCACGGGGTCGACGGATACCACATCTACTTCGCGGTTCGCGTTGGCGAGACGCCCACACCGCTGCAAGGTTTCTCGGTACGCCTCACGATCCCCATCGAATCGACCAAGGGAGCAGTCACCGCCGTCCCGATGAGCGCACTCTCTCTCGCCGCCGATGGGAGGTCGAGGATCCAGGTCCAAAACAATGGCGCGCTCGAATACATCGTGGTCGACCCGGGAATGGCCGCTGACGGTTTCGTCGAAGTGACTCCTGTGGATGGGACGCTCAAACCAGGCCAACTCGTGGTCGTCGGATACAAGAATAGCGAGAGTATCACTAAACAACCATGATAACTCCGAACCCTCCCACCCCATCGACGAGGGTGATCGAGCTGAACACGGTTGGGAGGCAGTTTGGAAGCGAACCAGCCGTACACGCGCTCGTGGATGTTGATCTCTGGATAGATCGTGGCGAATGGCTAGCGATTACCGGTCCATCTGGCGCCGGAAAGTCGACGATGCTGAATATCATCGGCTGCCTGGACCATCCCACCAGCGGCAGCTTTTTCTTTGACGGCATCGATACCGCCACATTGACTGACAATCAGCGTGCAGGATTGCGAAGCCAACGCATCGGGTTCGTGTTTCAAGCCTTCCGCCTGCTGCCTTATCGGACGGTGGTGGAAAACGTGATGTTGGCGGAGGTATATCGCCACCAGTCCCACCACGGTCGGCAAGCGCGCGCGCTGGCGGCCATCGAGCGGGTGGGGCTCAGTCACCGCGCCGAGTTCTTACCCGTGAAGCTGTCTGGGGGTGAGCAGCAAAGGGTCGCCATCGCCCGAGCGCTCGTTGGTTCTCCGAGCCTGTTGTTATGCGACGAACCGACCGGAAATCTGGATTCAAAATCATCCGCCAACCTCCTCGATCTGTTTGAGAAATTGAATCGAGAAGGTCTCACCTTGGTCATCGTTACCCACGACGAAAATGTCGCCAATCGGGCCCGCCGCCGCGTGCATATCATAGACGGCAGGCTGACCGATCTCAGCAACGGACAAGCAAACAAACAAGCGAAGCGTGCCCAAAAAAGGGGCATTCAACCCGCGATATCGCGGTCTGGAATAACGTTTCGTGATCTTTTGAATGAAGCGCTTGCGGGGATGTTTGCCCGGCCGGGGCGAACGATGCTGACCGTGTTAGGGGTTGTCATTGGGCTGACTGCCCTGGTGGCGACCCTGGGCCTGACCCGCACCGCCGGCAACCGCATCATCAGCCAGTTCGACGCGGTTGCTGCGACCGAGCTCTTTGTCTCAGCGAAGCCTGGTATTAGGGGCATCGTCGATCCCAAAGCAATTCCATGGGATGCACCGACTCGCCTTCGCCGTCTGAATGGCGTAGTTGCCGCGGGAACGATGAGTCCGATTGAGATCGGGAATGCGCTGGTTAGTTCGTCGCCGGTGAAAGACCCTCTGAACCAGACCGCCTTCAAGCTTTCGGTTCACGCCGCGTCTCCCGACTTGTTCAGAGCGGTCAGAGCAGATCTTGAGACCGGACGCTTATTTGATTTGGGCCATTCCGAGCGGGCGGACCGCGTTGCTGTTCTCGGTCCGGACGCTGCCCGTCGGCTTGGTATTTCGGGCCTTGAACAGCTTCCGGCAATCTCCATCGGCGATCACCCGTACCTGGTCGTGGGTATCCTGCGCGATGTTGCCCGTAAGTCCGAGTTACTTGGCTCAGCGATTATCCCTGAAGGTACCGCACGCCAGGATTTCGGGTTGGTCGGTCCTGGCACAGTGGTGGTCGAGACACGGATTGGCGCAGCGTACCTCATTGCCCAACAAATACGATTGGCGTTGCGGCCCGATGATCCACGGATTCTAAAAGTCGACGTTCCCCCGGAGCCTAAGCGCGTGCGCGATGAAGTGCAGAGTGACGTGGATGTCATGCTCCTTTTGCTCGGCGGTTTGTCCTTGGTTGTAGGTGCTGTTGGCATCGCCAACATTACGCTCGTGTCGGTGATGGAGCGGACTGGCGAGATCGGTCTGCGTCGAGCCATCGGGGCAACTCGGGGTCATATCGCCGCACAGTTTTTATTCGAGAGTGCCTCGATGGGCGTTATCGGCGGCATCCTTGGGGCCAGCCTTGGAGTGGTCATCGTGGTTGCCGTCTCCGCCTACCAGGTTTGGACCCCCGTGCTGGACCCAGCGGCACCCTTCCTCATGCCATTTATCGGTGGCGCGATCGGCTTGTTGTCGGGAAGCTATCCGGCAATGCGTGCGGCCAATCTGGAACCGGTTGAGGCGTTTCGAAACTGATTGTGTTCCGGATCGTATCGATCTGATCCGCAGGCATGTGAGACGGAGGACAAACTCAAAACCGCTAAAAAGATCTCATCGGAAAAACGATGCAATCTCGAACTTCACAACTAATCGAATAGCGCAACCATGGCCAGCCCTTTAGCGATCGCGTTGTCGGGCCTATGAAGGATTGTCGGATTTTAGGCTTCATAGCCGCGGCCACTCTGTTCTGCGTTGCAGGCAGATCGGATGCCGAGGAACAGATCCCACAACCATCCTCTCGCGATTCTGGTCACCCGGAGTCGTCTATCGCTGGAGAGCTGGAACTGCTCAAGCAACGGATCGAAGAGTTGGAGACGGCAAAACGTGCGCACGAGGACGCAGCCAGGACACTCAACCAACGGCTCAAGGAATTAGAGACAGCAAAAATGGCGCACGAGCGCGCAACCGGGATCCTCAAGCAACGACTCGAGGGCTTGGAGGCCGCAAAAATTGTGCGCGACGACGCGATCCCCGAGGACGCAACTAGGACGTTCAAGCAACGGATCGAGGAGTTGGAGAAAGCAAAAATTGCGCACGAGGACGCCACCAGGACGATCATTCGACAGTCCTTTGCCGAGAGGGCGTCAAGTATTAACGACTACGTGGACTTCAGCGGTTCCCTCGAGGCGCTAGCTTTCCGGTCCGAGGATCTCCTTTCTGGTGTCCGTGAAAGTAATATTTTGTTTGACACAGCCGATCTTGATTTCAAAGTCCGGGTCAGCGATTGGGCCTCGGGAAGTCTCGTTCTCAGTCATGAGCCCGGTACCGAATCAGTCGCCTTCACTTCCAGAGGGGATGAGGCATTCGTTGATAGAATCAATGTGCGTGAGGGGTTGATTACCCTCGGCAATACGGAAAGATTCCCGCTCTTCGGGAGGGCGGGCCGGGCTGTTGTGCCTTTCGGCATCTCGACGGGCGACCCCGTTACCAGCACGCTGAGCCTTATCGACCCACTGACCATCGAGGCGTTCGAGACGTTAGAAGACTTCATTATGTTGGGCTTTGAGGGACCAACTCCCTCGCCACCTCCACCGCTTGCAGCCACCCCGACACCAACTCCTGCGCTAGTCCGGCCACTGCTTCTCAGGCCCCTAGTGCGCGGACTCAGCACATGGCTATGCGCGTACATATCATGCTACCCACCGCCTCCGAAACCGGTCCCGCCGGCAATTCCGCCAACCTCTCTTCCTCCTTTCACGGCGGCCGTCTATTTTTACAACGGTGACACCTTTGACGTGGGTGGAGACCACATCGAACACATGGGCGCAACCTTGGGCTATCAAACCAAAGGGAGGTTTTCTCGCGGGCGCATTCCTTGGTCAATCGATTTCGATGTCGATGTCAACAGCTCGGTTTTTGACAGTAATTTCCTGGCATTCGAATACCGGCCTTTCCTGGATCAGATCGGCTTCGTGCCGGGTATGGCGGCGCACCTTAAATCGAATATCGGTCCTATAGCGCTCATAGTGGAATGGAACAGGGCCATTGATGACGCAGCATTTACCGACGATCTGGGGCAGGCATTCAGCATTAGGCCCGGTGCCTGGCAGGTCCAATTCGCCTATCAATTCGACTCCAACCCATCTGTCGTGGAAATCGGCGCTCAAGGCACTTACTTTGTCCTCGGCTACTCGGAAAGTCAGGAGCTGGCGGGGGTAACACGGCTGCTAGGTGATCCCCTGATGCCGACACCGATAAGGACTGGGTTTGTTCCCGAAAAGCGGCTAAGCGCGGGTGTCGGGGAGTGGGTGTTGGACGGTCTGCGAGTGGCGCTTGAGTATTCCCACAATTGGGACTACTCAATCGGGGAAGGCGGGACCGGTAAGTCCGCCGATGGGATGTTCATGCAGCTTACGTACGAGTGGTAATGGGAGAGAGCGATGAAAGTATCAGCTTATGGTGGACGGTCGGGGGGTTTGATGGTGCTGTTAGTGGCTGGTTTTGGAAGTACTGGCTTCACGCACAGCGCATTTGGGCAAACACAGCAGGAAATAATAGAAGCGCTACAGCAGGAAATAATGGCGTTAGAAGCCCGTGTTGCGGCTTTAGAGGACGGAGCAGAAGGGGGTTCCACGATTTCCGGATCGATTGTGCGATTAGATTGTAGCGCGGGGGTGGGGGTTTGTAATGAGGTCCCCCTCGAAGGCGCCCTGGTCGCGGTGCAAGGCACAGAGGTTATCGCCGTGACCGATGCGCAGGGTTTCTACCAACTGACTGGTGTCCCACGAGGTGTTTGGACCGTTGCCGTTACTGCGCCAGCTTCTGCCATCACTAGCAGTAGTAGTCTAGAGGGATGCGTCGTGTGGGGGATCGAACCAAACGTCGAGACGGGCGGCGATCCTGCCGAAATCGTGATGCTCGATCCCATGAGACCTGCGTTTGTAAACAGCTGTATCGATTTTTCCCCATAAGGAGCTCGAGCTATGGATAAAATTAAAACAGAGAGGCGAAACGCGCTGTGCTGTCGTCGTTCCGTCTGCGCTCTTTTTGTTGCGACCTTGATCCCGATAGCGGCCGGCGCTGTCACCGACCAGGACCTCGCGCAGATCCGCGAGTCGATCAAGCAACTTGAGCGGCGCCACGCCGACGATCAAGCGCGCATCGGAGATCTGGAACGACGGCTGAAAGAAGCGGAAACCAAACTGCAGAAGGCAGCAACGGCTGCCTCTCCGACCGCGACCGTCGCGGAGAAACCGGCCGAACCCGAGCCTCCCGCCATCAAGGCTTTAACGCCTGTCTCCGGTCTGGGAGGAAACATTACGTTCACGCCCGGCTTCCGCGTCCAGGGCCGTTACGCGTATGACGATGCAAACGACAATAATGATTTCTTTCTGCGTAGATTCCGACTTAAAGCCAAGGGCGAAGCTTTTGGGCTCGCCAAATATTACGGTGAAATCAGATTTGACAATACCCGTCGATTTGGGACGGATCAAACGATCGAGGTTGAAAGCGCCTGGCTGGACTTCCCGGTGCTCCCACAATTATACGTTTTGGCAGGACAGTATGACGTGCCCTTTTCCAGGAACCTCCTGACCTCGGATTCAAAGCTGTTGTTGATGGACCGTAGCCTGGTCACAGACGAGCTATCCAGTTTCGGCCTGGTGGACAATACCATCGGCTTGTGGGCCCATGGACGCCCCTTTGGAGGCCACTTCGAGTATGCGGTGGGGGTTTTCGACAACCGAGTATTCGAGCTCGGAGCTAGCGGAACCAGAGAGTCCGATCAGTTGATGCCGGCGGGCCGGATCGTGCTTAATTTGTTAGATCCAGCCAAAGCGCCAGACGGGTTCGCGGATTACTGGGCATCCTACCTTGGGGAGGGTCAGAGACTCGCGATAGGGCTAAACGGCGCTTACCTCGGGAGCGCACGTGACGGCCTCAATGAATTTGATCTCCTTGGCTTTGGCGCGGATCTCTTTTTCAATACCGGGCCGTTCACCTTTGAGGCGGAGTACGATCGCTACGAGTTCGATAGCAATCGGACGGCGAGTCCCGATAGAGAGGGTGATGGCTGGTTTGCTCAAGCGGGTTATCTGTTTCACCCTTGGTTCGAGTTCGTAGGCCGGCACCAGGAGGCCGATCGAAATATCCTTGGTTTCAACGCCAACACCCCCGCCAACGGCCGATCGCGCTGGACCTCTATCGGATTCAATACCTACCTCGGGGGGCATAATCTAAAGATCCACACGGATTACACCTTCAAAGATGAACGAGTAAACGACATTGGCGGAGATAATATGTTTCAGGTCCAATTAGAATTCGATTACTAACCTGAGCTTCTTGCGGTGCAAATGCGTCCTGTTGTTATCAACGGAGAAGGATGAAAAGTAGTAGACGCCTACTGGGTACGTACGTTACAGCTCGAATGGGTATTCGACGGCCTCCAATTAGGTCGAGTATTCCCGCAATGGCGACTACTCGATTAGTGAGGACGGTACCAGCAGCACCGCAAATGGGGTCTACGCGACCTTACGTACGCGTGGTAAGGGATCCCCAACTCAGAACTCAGGCAAATTAACATACGTTATGAACTATCTTGGTTAGCCTCTACAGGAGATTGACATGCCACCCACGCTTGTTTACGCAGGAATCCTCTTGTTGGTTTCTTATGGCCTCGCACACGCGGAGGAAGAGTTTGAGAAAATAGCTGTCCTCTTCGAACAGAACGCCACGGACAAAGATGCCGAGGTCGTGTTCGATGCCACGTCTGGCGGTGCAGGCTTGGCCACACTGAAAGTGGTTGCTCCGGGCGGACGCACGGTGGTCGACCTCAAGGCTCCCGACTCCAAGTTGGGACTGCGGCACATCAATTTGGAATCTCCCGAGCCGAAGAACGATGGCACCGTCCAGGCGGATTTCCCAGAGGGAGAATACACGTTCACGGGAAGCACCGTGACCGGCGCCAAACTACACGGCAAAGCCAGTCTGGGCCACAAGTTGCCGGACACAGCCGCTTTTGTTCGCCCCCGTCCAGACGAAAAAGGTGTGCCCGTCAAAGGTCTGCAGATCGAGTGGAATACCGTCAACAATCCGGCTGCCTGGGTTGTGGTCATCGAACAAGAAGGTACGGAATTCGAAATTGCTGCGAAGCTGCCTGCCGCCGCGACAACATTCGTCGTGCCCGATGGCTTTCTGCTGCCTGACACGGAATACAAACTAGCCATCGGCACCGTATCGCGGGACGGCAATACGTCGGTAGTGGAGGCCTCCTTTACGACCGAAGGGAAGAAATGAGCGAGATGTGAATGGGTAATGTATCCATTCCCGCGCCGCCCTATTGAAGGTAGCATCAACTGATTCCCGCCAAGAGCGGTTTAGCCCACAACAGAATACCGCCCCATGTGTAGCTGCCAATAGGACACTGCTCCCCGAGTCCGATTGCTGAGGAGATTGGTCCGACCAGCGCCGGGATGCGTGCTTACGGCAGCATGGCCGGAATGCTTCACGAGCTTAGCGACACACTTGTTGGTCTTGGAACTGTCCCTGCTGCCACAGCGCGTATGCTTGCAGAATCGCCTGGGGTTTTTATTGAACCGTATTCATGAGCGGCTAATTCACGACACGAAGAGCCACGCTGAGCGTGGCTGGGGGTTTCATATCAGGTACAAGGTGACGCTCCTCCTCCCAGAGGAGGGGGAGCCGCCACCGTGAACAGCTCGCCTAATCCGCGGTAGTGAAGCGCAGGTCGCGAACTGTTTGATTGCCGTTTTCTGCGATCAGCTTGATATCAAGGGTGTAGAGGATCCCGGGTTGGAGCCAATCGTTCGGCAGCGTGAAGCGCTCGGCGTCGCCGGGGAGGTCGATGCTCAGGGAGACCTTTTCCTTTTCATCCTCCACCTGGAGCAGGATCCGTTCCGGAGCGACGGGCACGGACCAGCGCACTTCTAGGTCCTCGGTCGGCACGTCGGTCTCCCCAGCCCGCGGAAATAGGATCGTGGGGGCCGGCAAGAGCTCATAGGACAGCTGCGCCACGCCCGCGAGTTTCTCGCCGGCAGCGATTCTGCCCCGAAAACGGTACTCCCCTTCGGGGTACGCTTGCATCAGGGCCTCGAGGCTCGGCTCCGGCGTATCGAAGTGCACATCCGCTTGTCCCAGGCGGTCCCCGTCTTGGAACGTCGCCTTGAGCCGAACCGTACCGCCGGGGCCGACGATGCGCACCTGGCCGATCGGATCGGCCCCTGTTGCGCGGATCAAAATTTCGGCGTCGTCGTCGCTAGCGCTGTACACGACCCTCATCGTCGCGTGCTCAAAGGGTAGGACCTCGCTCGCGGAGGCTGCGTGGACCGCGGATACGCTCAACAGGGCGATGCCGGCACCAAGCGGGAAAATTTTTCGAGTGATCATGGGTAAGTCTCCTTTCGGTTTTTCGCGTGTTTTCGCGTGGAACGTCGAATCCTCGGAGGTCAGCTCGCCGTGGTCCATCCTCTTTTTGTCGTACGACAGGAGGGTCTCACATAAAACGGATTCCCAAAGTGACCCGATTTCGCCATTTTCTCGGCGACCCGCCGCACTGCGGCGCGCCTCACCTCAATAAAGGAGATCGCTATGGACTATCGACCACTTGCAGGTATTTCCGCCGCTGCCGTTCTGGTGCTGTTGGGCGGATTGGCGGTCCGCGCTGAAGACCGCGTCTGTCTTGAGTTCACCGATCTACGGATGACGCTCGAGCAGAACGCGACCGACGGCGACACCGAGGTCGTTCTCTTCGCGAAGGGGCAGGACCACGGATTGAAGAAACTCCGGATTGTCTGTCCCGACGGTCGAATTGTCGCCGAGTTCCTAGGCAATCGACGAATCATCGGCCTTCGCGTGTTCGCCCTTGAATCGGCGGAGCCCCCGGAACTCGAAAGGGTGCTTCGATCGTTCCCCGAGGGGACCTACCGCTTCGTCGGGCGCACCGTGGAGGACGACTGTTTGCGCGGTTCGGCCTTCCTGTCGCACGCCGTAGCGCCCGAGACGCAAATTCTGAGCCCGGGCGAGGACGAGACCGTGCCACGTGATGAGGTCGTGGTATTTTGGGCGGCGATCCCGGAGGCCGAGGTCTACCTCGTCGAAGTGAAGAACGAGGAGACGGAGAATGCGCTTTTGGTCGAGGTGCCAGCGCCGATAACCTCGTTCGAGGTGCCCGTGAGCTGGCTCGAACCCGGGGTCAAACACCAAGTTGTAGTGGGGGTTCGCATTCCTTCCGGAAACATCACGAACGTCCAAAGCGCCTTCTTTACGGCGGCCGAGTAGTGCACAAGAAGTAGGTGGCGTCCAGAGGCGTACGCCGGGAGTCGCGCGAGATGTGTCCGTATGGGACACGCTCTCGCGGGGGGACACCGGACACGCCTGCGGGGACAACCCGATTGACCGGAAACTGCGCCGCCTGAGAGCTTGTGGAAAAATCTCCTGCGCTCGGGATCTCGCGCTGCATTCTCCGCGCACCGCTGTCAATGAAGGGCACCTTCGGCGGAACGTGTGGCAGGGCGTTTTTGATCCCCTCATCACGTGAATTCTTGCGGGCCCTTGATGCTGCGTTCGTTCGTTGCCGGTAGCAGGTCTTCCAGAAAATATGCTGAGAAAGCGGTGCGGCCGGGCAGGCCTGCCTTTTGGTAGATCGCGCGCGCCTGCTGTCGAACGGTGGCCTCCGTGGTGCCGCGGAGAGCGGCGATTTCCTTGTGACTAAAGCCCTTGAGCATCAGAAGTCCGACTTCGCGTTCTGCATCAGTCATGGTCCAACTCTCGAACTTGGTTTCGATCGCCATCGCGAGACCTTCGACATAGGATCGAGCCTGACTGCGCCAGACCTGCCCTTCCGTTCTCGCCATCTCGAGATCGCGCATCAATTCGAGCGTTTCATCCTTGTTGCGCTGAAAGCGCTCGAAAAGAATGACTATGCAGCCGATGGCGACGACTGTGAGGGCGAACTCGAGGATTTCCAGAAGCATTTTCGCGAAGGTGACCTCCTCTGGTTCTATGACCAACTCGAGGGTCTTCAAGACCGCAAAGGCACCCATTCCCGCGCCGCCTAGCAGCCATCGGGTGCGTCGCTCGTCGCGTTCACGTGCAGCTACGGTCAATCTCCTTTGTTGTTCGATGGGAGTGCAAAAGCGCTCGGCTTCGTCCTGAAAATCGTTTCTCGTTGTGGGGTTGCCTATTGTAACAGCCGCAACCGCCGCCCGGCGCGAAATCGCCGGGCGGGGACCGGCCACGGCCGGCATTCTAATCGGCGCGGGCGATGGTCACGGCGCCGGCAGGGATGCACACCGCTGATCGAAGTTGCAGCCCACCAGTTGCACAGAGTCGCCCGTTTCCGGGTCGACTCCGAGGATGAACCCGACCCCGCGCGCGTAGTACTTGTGCGTGAAGACGCCGGGCTCGATCCCCGTGTTCTCGCCAGTCACCCAGCAGTCGTGGCCGCCACAGAACAACTCCATCAGGACCTGCGGCACGTGCCGGTCCAGCAACGGGTCGCTGCCATAACCGTAACTGGTGGAGAGGTATCGGACCGTGCCCTCTGCGTTTCCCGGCGAGAACTCCGAACGGTGGGCGTCGCCGACCCTGGTGAGCCGAGAATATAGGTGCCCGAGGGGTCCCCGTCCCGCCCCGTCTTCCACTGGCCGTCGGTGCTCAGACGCTCTGGCCTGACCGGGTTTTCCCCAGGGAAGGTTCCGAAATTGTTGACCTGCTCGCCACAGAAGTCCACCGTCCCGTCTTTTCGCTGGCCGTACCAGTCGTCGGTGTCCTCGACGAGCAAACCGTCCTCGTAGCGCTTGTCGTTGAGCACGACGCAGGTCACGCCCTCGATGAGTTTGGTCTCGTCGAGCGCGACGATCGTGTTGCCCGCGTAGTCCCAGCGGTAGCCGATGGTGAGCGGGAAGTACGGGTTGGGGTTGGTGAGGTGGTGGTAGTCGCTGTCGAAGTCGGCAGGGTCGAAGCTCGGGTCGTAACGAGCCTCGCCGAGCTCGCCGCAAATCGCCAACCGCTGCTCGCGCTGGGCGCGGCAGAGTTGCGTACGCTCCTCGCGCGCCGCCTTGGCCTCGACGAAGCACTCCCTTCGCTTCTTCTCGTCCGAGACATTGATGCACTTGGTCTTGGCGACGTAAAAATGGTCCAGCGTTTCATATTCGCAGGCTTCGAATTGGGCGCGGGTCGTGGCGGTGCAGAAGCGCCTCTCGCCGGGGTCGTCGGCAGCGACACCGCCGCCTGCGAGTGCGGCCCTGTCGCTAGCACGCAGCACATCGCGACCGGGATCGCGAGCGTTCTGCGGGCCCGGTACCGAGAAAATCCAAGTGATTTCGACACATTTTTCCTATATTCAATCGTCATATCTTGTCTCCTAGGAACCGACTTCAACGCACTTAGAACCTATCCCGGTAGGCTGGGATGCCGCTTCGCTTCATCCCAGCCTACGAGGGTTCAGCGCACTTACTGGACCGTGTAGCAGTTTTCCACCGCCGTGTTGTTCAAGGCAGCCGTTCTGGCGATGATCTCGAACTTGAATGTACCGCCCAGGGCAGTGATTTCTGATGGAACCTGGAACTCCGTCACTGTGGGCGGAAGGTCGACGCCGAACTTGACGTCTCCCTGCTGGACGAAGAACTGGTATCTGACGATTTCGACCGCTCCCGATTTGCCGATCTCGGGATGCGATTCTGTCACCGCATCCCAGGCGATGATGACGGGCTCGCTCACTGACGGGAGGGGAACTGCGTCGCAGTTTTCCGCCGCCGGAACTCCAGAAACCAAGATGTTGGCCGCCGGGGCCGCTATCACGTGGCTGAGCACCACCGTTCCCTTGAAGTCTTCTCCTTCAAGAGCCTTGGCCTCGATTTCGTAAGCTCCCTCGGGGAATCGACGGAAGAACTTCTCGGGCGCCAGTTCTTCGAACCTTGGTTCAGCGCTCTCCAGAAACAGCTGGGTAAGGCCCTGCTTTGCCAAGCGCCCCTGAGCCGCGACTCTGAGTATGGTGCGCTCGTTCGGGTCCTCGATTTGCAGCTTCGAATAGGGCCCTCCATCGATCGAGCTATGTATGCCCAGGTCTCCATCGGTGTTATTGAGCTCGAAGAACAACTCTGCTTCGGAGAATTCAGCGGCCCAAACCGCCGAGGCAGCGGCCCCCAAGGTAAGAGCGGCCATCGTCATTCCAAAAACGGGCAACGTACGTGTGTGTCTCTTCATTTCGATTACTCCTGTTCGTTTGTCAGTGGTAGGGGAAACGCTCAATCGCACCTGCAGTGATTGCTTTGCACGTCATAGCGACGCCTCCTCATCGAATCGTCTGCAAGACAATCTTGCGCGTTCATCTCGATTACCTTCTCGATCGCCACGGTGGCAGAACCGTGGCTTTGTCGAGAGCGAGCAACTTACGGACCATGCTCTGAAACCCTTACATATTAGCGACTTGCTAGTTTGCGGCTGGGCTTGTCCTGCCGGAGTCGGCAGGGGCGCCTGCCGATGGCGGCACCAGGGCGACGGATGAGCGCCCGTCGAGGGGTACAGGTTAGGAACTGCGAATAGAGAGCGGATAGGGGCGGCCTTCACGCCGCGATCGCGATCTGGAGTTCGCTCCTACACGCGGTCTTGCATGCGCCCTGTCAGATCATCTGGTTCTCAGATTCCATGCTTCTTGAGCTTGGTCCAGAGGGTGCGCTCGCCGATGCTGAGAAGTTTCGCCGCGGCACTTTTGTTATCGGCGCTCGCCACGAGCGCGTCGAGGATCATCCGCCGCTCTAGGTCAGCGAGGGCCCGCTCAAGGTTCAAGTCCACTCGCGCGGGCGCGACCTCCGCGGGCAGGAACGAACGGACGAGGGCGGGGCCGACAATCTGATCCTTGCAGAGGACAGCCACGCGCTCCATAAGATTGCGCAGCTCACGCACATTACCCGGCCATGCGTAGCCCTGAAGCACAAGCGCCGCCTCGGGGGCAAGGCGGAGCGCCGGCTTGCCGAGGTCGCGCGCGAACCCGGAGAGGAACGCCTCGGCGAGCGCCGGGATGTCCTCCTTCCGCTCGCGCAGCGGCGGCAGCTTCACCTGGAACACATTCAGCCGGAAGTAGAGATCCTCGCGAAACTTCCCGTCGAGCATCGCCCTTTCGAGATCGCGGTTCGTGGACGAGACGATGCGTACGTCGACCGAAATGCGGCGGTTCGCGCCGAGCGGCTCGATCACGCCCTCTTGCAGCACGCGCAGGAGCTTCGCCTGCAGCCGCACGTCCATGTCGCCGATCTCATCAAGGAAGACTGTCCCCTCCTCGGCGGCCTGAAACTTTCCTGCCCGATCGGCGTGGGCGCCGCTAAAAGCGCCACGTACATGGCCAAAGAGCTCACTTTCGAGCAGATCGGACGGAATCGCGGTGCAGTTCAGGGGGACGAAGAGCTTGTCCTTGCGGGGACTGAGCGCGTGAATCGCACGGGCGACGAGCTCCTTGCCGGTGCCAGTCTCGCCCGTGATGAGCACCGCGCTGCGGGTCGGTGCCACCTGTTGGATCAGTTCGAACACCGGAAGCATCGCCGGCGAGCTGCCGATCAGCTCCCCGAAGCGCTGAGCGCCTTCCGCCTGCTCGCGGAGAAAACGGTTCTCGAGACGGAAGCGGGAAAGATCCAGCGCGCGGCGAAGCACCGTCTCGAGGGCGTCGACGTCGAAGGGCTTCTGCAGGTAGTCCACGGCGCCGAGCTTCATCGTTTCCACCGCCGTTGCCACCGTGCCGTGCGCGGTGAGCACGACCACAGGCACTTCCGCGTCGATCTCGCGGAGCTCGCGCAGGAGCTCGATCCCGTCCTTGCCGGGCATCTTCAGGTCGGTGATGACGAGGTCGCTTCGTTCGGCGCGGAACGAAGCCAGTGCCTCGTCGGCTCCCGAAGCGGGCACGCAGTCGAGACCGATCTTGCGAGCGAGGATCTGGAGAACACGGCGCAACCTCGCGTCGTCGTCGACGATGAGAAGACGCTTCATTCAGGGACCTCCAATACGGGAAGGTCGACGCGGAAGAACGTTCCGCCGCCCACCTCGCTCTCCACCCAGACCCGTCCACGGTGCTCTTGCACGACGCGCTGGACGAACGTGAGACCGAGCCCTGCCCCCCCCTCGCGGCGCGTGAAAAACGGCTCGAAGATCCGCGCGCGAACCGCGTCGGTCATGCCCGGTCCGTCATCGCGGACCTCGAAGCCGGCGTAGCCGTCGCGCGCGGGCAGGAGGCTGATCTCGATCGAGCCGCCATGCGGGAGGACCTGAACCGCGTTCACGAGAAGGTTCAAGGCAACCTGGTACATGAGCTCTGGATCGCAAAGCATCACGGGCTCCGGTTCGATGGCTCGACGCCGGATAGCGATGCGCTTCTGGCGGGCTTGTGCCTCGACTAAGTCCACAGCCCGAAAGAGAATCTGGCCGAGCGGCGACGGTTCGGGGCGCATCTCGTGCGGTCGTCCGAGCTCGAGGAGGGCCGAGACCACCCGCTCGATTCGGTCGACTTCGTCGCGCAGCAGGCGGAGAAGCTCGCGCGACTCGTCGTCCTTCACCTCGAGCGAGCGCTCGAGGAGCTGAGCCGAGCTTCGCATCACCCCGAGCGGCGTACGGACCTCATGCGCCACGCCCGCCGCCAGCTCGCCAACGAAGGAGAACTTTGCGGCCTCGACCAGCTCGCGCTCGACGCGCTTGAGGTCGGCGGCCATGCGATTGAATGCCGCCGTGAGCGTGCCTATCTCGTCCCGCGAGCGCACCGCAATGGTGGACGCCGGCCTCCCTCCGCGGCCGACGGCCTCGGCCACCCCGGTCAGCTCGGCGAGGGGCCGAGTAACCCGGCGGGCGGCAAGCAGGGCGACCGCCAGGGCGACGAGCAAGGCGACCGCGAGGGCTGTCGCCAGAAACCTCGCCGTCCGATGCGCGGGGGCGAAGGCGTCGGAGAGAGGCTCCGCGACCACGACCGTCCAGGGCGGCAGATCGGACGGCAACCCTGCTTGGCCGACGAGCATGCCAGCAACGGAGTCGATGTAACCAGTGGCCGCTCGATCCTCGGCGTTCGAGCGCGGGAGGGCGATCCGGTCACCAGGTTGCCACGGCCCATTGGGTCGGGCAGCACCGCCGATCACGATCCCGTGAGCATCGAGAATGAGCACGTCGGCGTCGAGGCCCACCGATAGGAGGTTCTCGCGCACGCGAGCGATGACGTCGGTTCCCCGGCCCCAGTCGAAGAGGGCTACGAGCCGCCCGAGCATCGCCCCGCGTGCGTCGGGCTCTGGCACCGGGACCGTGAAGCGGATGAGCGTCTTGGCGGCGCCGGCCATCCGGAACGGGCCCTCGATCGTCTCTCCCATGTCGCGACCACCAAAAGTCGTGTCTTCGGGCTTCCCGATTAAGGCCGGATTGCTGGAGGCCACGACGAGCCCCCTGCGGTCGACCACGAGGAGGTCCACGCAGGCCGGGCAGCCGCTCTTCACGGATACGAGAAAAGAGGAGATCCGTTTGTCGAGGTCAGCGACCCGAATCTCGCGCATCACGTCCTGCTCGGCGAACGACTCGAGGCGTTCTCTCTCCGAGCGAACGGTCGTTGCGAGGCGGTCGGCACCGTTGCGGGCCTCCGCGACGAGCTGCCGGCCGACGACCTGCGCAAGCGCCGCGCGGCTGCTCGAAACCGTGATCACTCCCTGGATACCGCCGGGGATCAGGACGAGCGCCGTGGCGAAGAAGAGAAGTTTGGTCCGAAGCGAGAAGACCTGTATGCTCCCCGCGTTCAAGTAACTGGTCCTTCTCACGCCGGTTTTCATGGGCACAAGGTCAGGTCAACATATGCAAAAAAGGCTCAGGCGGCCATACTCAGCAGGGTGACAGTTGGTTTGACTCCAATATGCCTTTTCATAACCGCTGCATGAACTGCTGCCCCTGGCCTCCGCGCGCACAAGTTCTTTTCAGCCCTTCCCAGGGCCGACTTGACCTTACCTCCGCACTAAACGCTTTTCTGCTCTCCGGGTGCCTCGCCCGGTGGACTTGTTTAGCCAAGAGATTACACCGCTTGCCGCATAATTCCACAATTTCGGCTTGTACCTCCATGGGCACCCCGAGATCTCAAAGCCGCACAAGGTATGACCGTCCGAGCGCGATGCGCCGGGCCGCGATCTGGGTGCCGCTCCTCTTGGCGCTCGTTTCGCCTGCCGCAAGCGCGACCCCGGTGAACGAAGCAACCCCCGGCGTCGATGACGCCGAGCCGGAAGCATTCGGTGCCGACACCCCTCTTGGGCGGCTTTCGTACCGGGCGGGGCGGGGTTTGCGGGTAGGGAAGACGGGGCTGCTGGGGGGGTTCGCGACCGTAGGGGCGGAGTTCTTGGGGGGGGGCGAAAGGCGCGGGGGAGTGGAGGAATTGAACTTCCTCGTATCCTTCGACCCCGTTCCCTTCCTGCACCTGTTTACGGAACTAGAAGTGGAGCGGCTGGCAGAGCTGGAGCGCGGGCAAAAGGGAGTACGCTCGGATCCCAATCTGGAAGTCAGACGGTTGTATCTGGACCTCCAGGCCAGCGACGCGCTGAACCTACGGTTTGGGGAGTTCCTGACGCCTATCGGGCGGTGGAACCTGGCGTCGCGTGAGCCGCTCCTGTGGACGACCTCCGATCCGCTGATCGTGGAGCAGATCTTTGACCAGACGGCGACGGGGGCGATGCTCTACGGATCGGCGTTTCCGCGGGGCGGGGCCCTGTCGTACTCGCTGTACGGGACGTTTCTGGATCCGATCGACCCGGATCCCGCTGCGCCCCCGGCCGAGCGCGGCGCCGGGGCGCACCTCGAGTGGGCGAGCGTCGGGGGCTGGACGGTGGGAGCGTCGTACTTCACCTCGGAGTTGCGGAACGGGGAATGGAACCATCTGGGCGGTGCCGACCTCCTGTGGCAGCCGCACAGGCGCGTGGAGGTGAGCGGCGAGGCGCTGTTCGGCGAGGGGAGCCGCGAGGACGGAAGGCTGTGGGGACTGTACGCCCAGACGGTAGTGGAGACGGTGCGCACGCTGTACGTCGTGGGACGCTACGAGCGATTCGATCCACCGGGTGTGGGGCGCGCCGTTGACCTTTTCGATTTGGGGCTCGCTTGGGTACCAGTCCCCTACCTCCGCCTCAAGGCCGATTACGTGATCGCCGACCACCTCGACGAACTCTCCTCACCCGGCCTCCGAATGTCGGTGTCGATTCTCTTCTGAATGACATGCTGACGCGACTCTTGGGGATGACACTGGCACTCAGTGTCCTTGCACCGTCACGCGTCGCTGCTCAAGAGGACCACATGGCCGTGATCGTTCACCTTGAGCGACGCACTGAGCTCTCGATCGAAGAGGTCGTCCAGATCTATCTCCGCCGGAAACGCTTCTGGGATGACGGTACCGTCATCGTCCCGCTGAACCTGCCCTCGCAAGCGCCGCTTCGCGCACGTTTTTCAGAGCTTGTGCTTAACCAGACCGAGACCCGACTGGCGGACTACTGGAACCGGCGGTATTTCGACGGAATCCTTCCACCGGCGACCCTCGCCTCGACGGAGGCAGTCCGGCGCTACGTCGCCTCCGACGCGAACGCCATCGGGTACGTGCCGGCGTCGGAAGTTGACGGATCGGTCCGTGTCGTTCTGCATCTGGAAAAGGACGGCGGGAGCCCTGAGGAGGTCCGCGCCGCTGCCGGGAGGGGGGGATCTCGCTAGTGTAGTGTCCAACAAATAGCTGGACAATAGCGAGAGGTGGGTTTATGGTGGGATATGCCTCGCACAGTGCCCGCCCTCATAGTGCATCCCGAGGATCGAGACGACATCCAGCGGTGG
>Ga0187892_10003411_pt1 | contig 29122 bp, 26 predicted proteins | sample MA1701073metaG_FD_139345 | JGI IMG/M metagenome (GOLD analysis project Ga0187892, IMG submission 139345) | Bio-ooze microbial communities from a basaltic lava cave in the Kipuka Kanohina Cave System on the Island of Hawaii, USA - MA170107-3 metaG ... | reverse complement strand
CCGCGATGGCCGCCTGGAGCGCGAACGGCCCCGGCGCGTCCCGGAGGCCCGCCGCCGCCAGGGGCAGGGCCTCGGCGATCTGGGCCTGGTTCCAGCGGCGGCGGTCCTGCTCCTCCAGCAGCACCACGTCCCCCGCCGCGTCCAGCCGGGCGTCGCGCCGCGAGTCGTGGAGCAGCATCAGGGCCAGCAGCGCCGTCGCCTCCGCGGGCGGCTCCGGTCCGAGGAGCGCGTCCAGGAGGCGGACGAGCCGGATGGCCTCGGCGCAGAGCTCGGTCCGGACGAGCGCCTCGCCCCGCGTCGCCGCGTACCCCTCCGTGAAGATCAGGTACAGCACGGTCAGCACCGCGTCGAGCCGGGCGGGCATGGACCGCGTGTCGGGCACCGCGTAGGGGATGCCCGCGTCGCGGATCTTCGCCTTGGCCCGCACGAGGCGCTGGGCCATTGTGGCGACGGGCACCAGGAACGCCCGCGCGATCTCGTCGGTCGTGAGGCCGCCGAGCGTGCGCAGGGTGAGGGCGACCTGCGCCTCCGGGGCCAGCGCCGGATGGCAGCACGTGAAGATCAGCCGCAGCCGGTCGTCGGGGATGGCCTCCGGGTCGATGGCGGGGGCGTCGACGGGCCCCGGCGCGCCGAGGGCGCCGACCTCCTCGAGCTTCTCCTCGAGGCGCACGCGCCGGCGGATGCGGTCGATGGCCTTGTGCCGCGCCGTCTGGATGATCCATGCTCGGGGGGAGTCCGGGACCCCCGACACCCGCCACTGGTCGACGGCGGCGGCGAAGGCCTCCTGCGCGGCCTCCTCGGCGATGTCGAAGTCCCGCACGAGCCGGATCAGCGTGGCCACGATCCGACCCCAATCGGAGCGATAGGTGGCGGCGATCGCCGCGTCGGCGTCGACAGCTCCCACGGGGCATAATCTACCGCGGCTGTCGATGGCCACGGCCGGCGTTCGACCCATGGGGAGGAGCGCCCATGAAGTACGTGCTGCTCATCTACTTCGACGAGGCCTGGGGAGAGCTGAGCCCGGCCGAGCGGCGAGAGATCTACGCCGGGCAGCTCCAGGTGGCGGAGGACCTCAGGGCGCGCGGGCAGTACGTCGAGGGCACGCCGCTGCATCCGCCCGCGACGGCGACCACCGTCCGGGTCCGCGACGGCAAGCCGCTCCTGACCGACGGGCCCTTCGCGGAGACCCGCGAGCACCTGGGCGGCATCATGCTCATCGACGTCCCCGACCTGGACGAGGCCATCGCCGTCGCCGGCCGGAGCCCGGTGGCGCGGGTGGGGATGGTGGAGGTCCGGCCGGCCCGCGAGGGGCCGCCCGCCTAGCCCCGCCCGCCGGGCGGCGGGAGAAGGGATCATCCATGCATCGAGCGCTGTGGACGGCGCAGGCCCTGCTCGCGCTGCTCTTCCTCTTCGCGGGCGGGACGAAGCTGGTCCTGCCCCTGGAGGACCTGGCGGGGCCGGTGGCGCTGCCGGGGGCGTTCCTGCGCTTCATCGGCGTCGCGGAGACGCTGGGGGCGCTCGGGCTGATCCTGCCCGGCCTGCTGGGCATCCGCCCGGAGCTCACGCCGCTGGCGGCGGCCGGGCTCGTGCTCATCATGGTCGGCGCGACGGGCATCACGCTGGCCGCCGGGCCGGCGGCGACGGCGCTGATCCCGATGGTGGTGGGCGTCCTGGCCGCCTTCATCGCCTACGGCCGGTGGCGCCTGGTCCCGCATCGCGCCCGCGCCTGACGCGGGCGCGGGGGCGCGGCGAGCCGGCCGGGGCGCGCCCCCGCCGCCGGCTCGGGTGACGGTGACGCCGCGGCGCGTCCGCGCCGCGAGAGAGGAGACTCCATGAGCAGCGTCCGGGTCCTGGTGGGCACGCGCAAGGGCGCCTTCATCCTGACGGCCGACGGCCGGCGCGACCGGTGGGACGTCAGCGGCCCCCACTTCGGCGGGTGGGAGATCTACCACGTGAAGGCGTCCCCCGCCGATCCGAGCCGGCTGTACGCCTCGCAGTCCTCGAGCTGGTTCGGCCAGGTCGTGCAGCGGTCGAGCGACGGGGGGCGGACCTGGGAGGCGGTGGGCAACAAGTTCGTCTACGACGGCCCCACCGGCACGCACCAGTGGTACGACGGCACGCCGCACCCCTGGGAGTTCGCGCGGGTCTGGCACCTCGAGCCGTCCTGGCACGACCCGGACACGGTCTACGCGGGCGCGGAGGACGCTGCGCTGTTCCGCACGACCGACGGCGGCCAGACGTGGCAGGAGCTGCCCGGGCTGCGCACCCACCCCTCGGGGTCCGTCTGGCAGCCGGGGGCGGGCGGCATGTGCCTGCACACGATCCTGCTGGACCCGCGGGAGGCCGGGCGGATGTTCGTCGCCATCTCGGCGGCCGGGGTGTTCCGGACCGACGACGGCGGCCAGACGTGGCGGCCGATGAACCGCGGCCTCACCTCCGAGGGCATCCCCGACCCCACGGCCGAGGTCGGCCACTGCGTGCACCGCATCGCCATGCACCGGTCGCGTCCCGGCGTGCTGTTCATGCAGAAGCACTGGGACGTCATGCGCAGCGACGACGCGGGGGAGTCCTGGCGGGAGGTCAGCGGCAACCTGCCCACCGACTTCGGCTTCCCCATCGACGTGCACGCCCACGAGCCGGAGACCATCTACGTGGTCCCGATCACGAGCGACTCCCACCACTACCCGCCCGACGGGCGGCTGCGCGTGTACCGGAGCCGCACGGGCGGCGGCGAGTGGGAAGCCCTGACGGAGGGGTTGCCGCAGCGTCACTGCTACGTCAACGTGCTCCGCGACGCCATGGCCGTCGACGCGCTCGACCCGTGCGGCGTGTACTTCGGCACCTCGGGCGGCCAGGTCTACGTGTCGCCGGACGCCGGGGACCACTGGACGCCGATCGTGCGGGACCTGCCGGCGGTGGTCTCGGTCGAGGTCCAGACGCTGCCATGATCCGGGTCGTGCTGCCCGCCCACCTGCGCACGCTGGCCCGCGTCGACGGCGAGGTCCGGCTCGCCGTCACCGGCCAGGTCACGCAGCGGGCGGTGCTCGACGCGCTGGAGGCCGCCTACCCCGCCCTGCGCGGGACGATGCGCGACCAGGCGACGGGGCGCCGCCGCCCCTTCCTCAGGGTCTTCGCCTGCGAGCAGGACCTGTCCCACGACTCGCCCGACGCCCCCCTGCCCGAGGCCGTCGCGGCGGGCGCCGAGCCGCTCCTGATCGTGGGCGCCATGGCCGGCGGCTAGCGGGGCGCCCGGCCCCGCCGCCGCCGCCCCCGCCGAGGTCGGGCCCTACCGCGGCCGTCCGAGCGTGCTCGCCGCGATGACGGGCCGGGCGTCGTACCGGTCGTGGTGGCAGAGCCACTCCATGGAGTACGGCAGGCCCGCCTCGTCGCGGCCCTTGGGGACGAGGTCGAGCAGGTGGTAGGCGCCGTTCAGCATGTCGAGCCCGCGGGCGTAGCACGAGTACGTGTGGTAGATGGCGCCGGCCGGGTCCCGGCAGAAGACGCTCACGCCGGGCGCCTCGTCCACGGGGAAGGACCGACGCTCGTAGTTGTAGTAGGCCTGCCCGCGCTCGCGCTCCTCCGGCGTGAACGACACGTGGAAGTCCCGGTTGAAGTCCGTGGCGGGCGACGACACCCACTTCACCCGCCAGCCCATCCGCGCCCGGTAGGCCTCCAGCGTCGCGATGGGGGCGCGGGACACGAGCGTGAAGCCGACGTCACGGTGGTTCAGGTGGACGACGATGCCGTCGAAGTTGTCCACCCAGAACGAGCAGCTCTTGCACCCCTCGTCCCAGCCCGGGTCGAACATGAAGTGCTGGACGATGAGCTGGCTCCGGCCCTGGAACAGGTCGCCCAGGGACTCCGGCCCGCCCGGCCCCTCGAAGACGTAGGGCGTGTCCACCTTGACCCACGGCAGGTCGCGCCGCTCCTGGCTGAGCTGGTCGCGCAGCCGCGTGAGCTCCTTCTCCCGGGCCAGGTGGCGGAGGCGGGCGGCGGTCCATTCCTCCCGTGAGACGACTCGGTGGGGGGTCATCGGAGCGCCTCCTTTCGGTGCCGCGGCTACTTCACGATCTCGAGCAGCTCCACCTCGAAGACGAGGGTGACGCCGGGGCCGATGCGGGGCGGGGCGCCACGGTCCCCGTAGGCCAGGTCGGCGGGGCAGACGAGCCGGCTCCGGCCGCCCACCTTCATGAGCTGGAGCCCCTCCGTCCAGCACTTGATGACCCCGTACAGCGGGAAGGTGGCGGGCTCGTTGCGCTGCACGGAGCTGTCGAACACCTGGCCGTCGACGAGCCGGCCCGTGTAGTGCACCTTGACGCGGTCGTTCGGCCCCGGCGCCGGCCCGTTCCCCTCCTTCAGCGCCGTCATGATGAGGCCCGACGCCGTCGTGGTCGCCCCGGGCTCGGCGGCCGCCCGCACCAGGTAGGCCCGGCTCGCCTCCTTGTCCGCCTCGCGCCGCTGGCGCGTGCGCTCGACCTGGAGCTCGCGGACCTTCGGCTGATACTCGGCCAGGTCCACCCGCCGCGGCCGCTTGGCCACGCTGTCGGCGAGCCCCGCCTGGACCAGCTCGAGCTCGGCCGGCGTCAGCGCGTAGCTGCGCAGGTTCTGACCGACGATGAGCCCGAGGGCGTAGAGGACCTTCTGCTCCTCGGTCGTGAGCTCCGGCGTCTGCCCCATCGCTCCCGCCGCCGCCCCGAGCACCAGCCCCGCCACCAGCCCGACGATCCTCCGCATGCGACGCTCCCCCTTCCCGTCGAGGTCGACCGCCGCCCTATCATCGCACGGGCGCGCGGCCTCCCGGCCCCTGGTGTAGACTCGGGCGGTGCGGAACAGCCGCCCCGTGTACTCGACCGACGGCGGGCGCGTGACGCCCGTCCCCCGCGCCGCTCCCCGCGACGCGGGCCCGCCCGCCGCGCCCCACGACGGCGTCGTGCGCCTCCTCCGCGAGCGGCGCAGGCGGGGCGGCAAGACCGTGACCGTGATCCGCGGGCTCCCCGACCGCGGTCCGGCGCTCCTCGCTCGCGCGGCCGAGCTCAAGCGGCTGTGCGGGGCGGGCGGCGGCGCGCGGGCCGGCGTGATCGAGATCCAGGGCGACCATCGAGAGCGGCTCGCCGAGCACCTGCGCGGCCTGGGCCTCACCGTGAAGCTCGCCGGCGGCTGACCCCGTGGCGGGGCGCGGCGCCCTCGACGACGCCCGGGCCCGCACCGCCCTGCTGCTCCTCCTGACCTCGATCCTGGCCGTGGGCGCAGCCCAGCGGCTCGCCGACGGCTTCCTGCAGCTCGCCTGGCGCCCCGCGGCCCCCGTCGACCTCGAGCTGCGCTGGCACGAGGTCTCGCGCTGGGCGGCCGGGCAGCCGGTCTACGGGGCCGGGCCCGGCGGCTATCCGCTCGCCACGTACCCGCTCCTGTGGGTCGCCATCGGCTGGCTGGACTTCGCGGCGGCCCGCGCGCTGTGGGCGGCGACGAGCCTCCTCGCCATCGCCTGGCTCGCCTGGCTCAGCGCGCGCGAGGCCGGCGCCCGCACCGGCCTCGCCCTCGCCGCCGCCGCCCTCCTGCCCGCGGCCGTCTACCCCACGCGGGCGGTGCTCGTCAACGGGCAGCTGACGCTCCACGTGCTGCCCCCGCTGATCGTGGCCGCGCTCCTGCTCCACCGCCGCGCGCCGTCGTGGCCGCGCGACCTGGCCGCCGCCGGGCTCCTCATCGTCGGCTTGACCAAGCCCACCATCGCCGGGCCGTTCCTCGCGCTGCTCCCGCCGGCCCGGGGGCCGTGGCGGCCGATGGCCCTCGTGGGCGCCGGCTACGGGACGCTCACGCTGCTCGCGGCGGCGTTCCAGCCCGAGGGGGTGCTCGTCCTGCTCGGCCGGTTCCTGACCGGCGCCGTCCCCGGCGCCACGGGGGCGGCCGCCTCGGCCCACGCCAACCTGCACACGTGGCTGGGGGCGGTGGGGCTCGGCTGGGCCAGCCTGCCCGCCTCGCTCCTGGCGCTGGGCGCGCTCGGGGTCGCGCTCTGGCGCTGGCGCGCCGCCGACGTGTGGGTCGCCCTCGGCCTGGCCGCCGTCGTGGCGCGGCTGTGGACCTACCACTACCGGTACGACGACCTCTTGCTGCTCGTCCCGCTCATCGCCCTCGCGCGGCTGGCCATCGGCTCGCGGGGGACGGCGCTCGACCGACCGGCCGCGGTGCTCGTGGCGCTCCTCGGCGCGAGCCTCCTGCTGCCGGCGCGGCTCCTCGTCCCGCCCTCGGCGTGGATCGCCCCGGTCGAGACCGCCCAGACCGTCGTCTGGCTGGCCACCGGCATCGTCCTCGCCCGTCGGGCGCGCGCGGCGACGGGAGGGCTCGGGGCGCGCGCCGGCTGAGGCCCGGGCGGCTCAGGGCGACAGGCGCGTGCCCGGCCCGTGCCACTCGGGCGCGGCGCCGCGGCGGAAGAGCCGCACCCGGGCCGTGCCGCCCGTCGTCACCACCCCGTCCTCGACGCGCACCCACGCCCCCTCCTCGAGCCCGAGCACCGGGTTGGCGTTGACCACGTGGTACTCGCGGATGCGGTCGTCCCGCGTCTCGCTGTAGGGGGCCATGGCGGGGTCGGTCTCCTTATAGTGCGGGTTGATGTTGAAGGGGACCAGCCCGAGGGCGTCGAAGCGGTCGAGCCCCACCACGTTCCAGTCGTTGGTGGTGAGGATGGTGGGACCGGCGACGTTGGCGCCGGCGCTGGCGCCCGCGTAGGGCATGCCGGCCGCCACCCGCTCGCGGATCGCCTCGAGCAGGCCCGAGGCCCGCAGCCGCCCGAGCAGCGCGTAGGTGTTGCCGCCGCCCATGAACAGGGCCTCGACCCCGGCCAGGGTGGAGAGCGGCGCGCGGTCCCAGCGCAGGTGCACGAGGTCCAGGCCGGCGCCCTCGGGCGGCGGCGGGACGAGCGCGGCGCGGATGCGCTCGAAGTAGGCGTCCGGGTCGTGCAGCGAGGCGGCGGTGACGAAGGCGACCCGCCGGAGCTCGCCCAGGTGGGCGAGGAGCCCGGCGCGCCCCTCCGGCCCGAGCGGGCCGCCGGAGTGCAGGAGCGCGCGCACTAGCCGCCCAGGAGCCGCCGGAGCTGGCTCATGGACTTGACCACGTGGTGCGCCACGCCGTCGGGGCCGCCGCCGGGCGCGAACAGCACGGCCGTGAGGCCCACGCGGCGCGCGCCCCGGACGTCGGAATCCACGCTGTCGCCGACCATGGCCGCCTCCTCCACGCCCACGCCCATGCGCCGGAGCGCGAGCTCGAACAGCGGGGGCTCCGGCTTGCCCACCACCAGGGGGCGGACCCCGGCCGCCGTCGCCACCGCCTCCACGATGGCCCCGCACCCGGGCAGGAAGGTACCCCCCTCGGTCGGGAGCCGGGGGTCGATGTTGGGCGTGACGAAGTGGGCGCCGCGGGCCACGGCCCGTGCGGCCGCGGTGAGGCGCGCGTAGGTGAAGTCGAAGTCGTTGCCGACCACCACGACGGTGGCCTCGTCGTGGTGGGCGACGTCCACCAGGGCGTGGCCGCCGTCGATGACGGCCTGCTCCAGCTCGGGGCCGCCGAAGGCCAGGACGCGCGAGGGCCCGAAGCGCGCCGTCAGCACCTCGCCGAGGATCTCGAGCGGGCTCAGCACCTCGTGCAGCGTCGCCTGCACCCCGAGCTGCGCGAGCTTGGCCTGGAGCGTGCCGGCCCGGGCCCGCGAGTTGTTGGTCAGGAACGCCACCCCGCGCTCCCGGGCGCGCAGGAGCGCAAGCACCTCTCCCGCCCCCGGGACGAGGACGTCGCCCGTCCACACGCAGCCGTCGAGATCGAAGATGAAGCCGCGGAGGTCCCTGAGCGAGGGTCGGGCCGGGCTCACGCCCAGGACCCCGCCGGGACGGGCGGCGCGCTCCGCCCGCCGCGCGCGGCCGTCCCCGGCCGCTTCCGGAGGGGGGCGCAGGGATCGGGACGGTCCACGGCGGGCGTGAGCCAGAGCGCGTCCGCCGTGGACCCGGCGGCGAGCCGCCGGGCGTCGGCGCCGGCCGGCACCTCGACCAGGTCCAGGACGAACTGGCGGGTGCCGGGACGGAGGGCGGCGAGCTGGGCCGGCAGGCCGCCCGGCGCCTGATGCCCGCGCCCGACGATGACCACCACGGCGCGCCCGTCCTCGACGGCCGCCGCGATCCGGCGCGCCATGGCGACGTTGCGCGCGTGCCAGGCCTCCACGAGGCGCGGCACCCGCTCGGCGGGCAGGAGGCCGCAGTGGGCGTCGACCATGACGCGATGGATGGCCGCCTCGCGGGCCGCGTCCGGGGGCAGGAGGGATCGCAGCCGCTCCGCGTCCGGTCCGGCGCCCGCCAGGCCCTCGCGGGCGATGCGGCGCGTGAGGGTGCGGTCGAGGTCCAGCGCGAGCACGGGCAGCCGCTCGCGCTGCGCCAGCCCGAAGAGCGGCCCGTACATGGCGAAGTCGGGCCACCCCGCTTCCCCCCAGCCGAGGCGCTCGCCGAGCTCCCGGGGACCGGCGGCCTCGGCCAGGGCCCGGTCCACCCGGCCCTGGCCGGCCGCGCTCAGCATCTCGAAGCCGAGCGCGGGCCGGACGCCCGCCGCCACCAGGGCCTCGAGGACGGCCGCCTGGTGGCGGTGGTGGACGGGGTTGTCGTGCTGCTCGCCGAGGTAGATCACGTCGGCCGGGGCGGCCGCGGCCGCGATGCGCCGGGCCGACGCCGCGCCATCCGCCGTGTCGGGGACGACGAGCCGGCCTCCGGCGCCGGTCGCGCAGCCGAAGGCCAGGAGGGCCCCGAGCGCGGCGGGGCCGATGCCCCTCGGGCGGGGCGCGGGCCGCCGAGTCCGCCCGGCCCCGCCAGGGCAGGCGCTCACACTTGCCTGCGCAGCACGGCCTGGAGCGCGTTGCGCAGCCGGTGGTCGTCGGGGGCCAGGCGCACCGCTTCCCGACAGGCCTGCTCGGCCTCCGCCCAGCGGCCGAGGCGGCCGAGCACGGTCCCCAGGCGCGAGTGGGCCTCGGCGTAGTCCGGCCGCACGCGAATGGCCTCGCGGTACGCGTGCTCGCACTCGGCCAGCTTGCCCTGCTGCTCGAGCGCCGCCCACAGGTGGAAGTGGCTCTGGGAGTCGTCGGGCCGCAGCCGGAGCGCCTCGCGGTAGGCGCGCTCGGCCTCCTCGAGCTGGCCCAGCGCGATGAAGGCCGTGCCGAGCCCCCGCCAGGAGCTGGCGCGCTGGGGCTTGACCGCGACCGCGTCCCGGAAGACCTCCACGGCCTCGGCGTGGCGGCCCTGCTCGGTGAGGAGCTCGCCCAGGTCGGAGCGGGCGCGCGCGTAGCCCGGCCGCAGGGCGATGGCCTGGCGGAGCACGGCCTCGGCCTCGGCGTACTTGCCCTGGAAGTAGAGCCCCATGCCGAGCCCGCGATGCAGGGCGGCCCCGTCCGGGCGGATCCCGATCGCCTCGCGGTACGCCGCCTCGGCCTCGGCGTAGCGGCCCTGCCGGCCCAGCCCGAGCGCCAGGTTGGCCCGCGCCACGACGTCCTTGGGGTTGAGCCGCACCGCCTCGCGCAGCGCCGCCTCCGCCTCCATGTGCCGCCCCTGGCGGCCCAGCGCGATGCCGAGGTCGAGGTAGTGGTCGGCGTTGTCGGGCGCCAGCGCCACCGCGTCCCGGAACGCGGCGGCGGCCTCCGCCAGGAGGCCCTGCGACTCCAGCGCCATGCCGAGGTCGGCGCGGACCTGGGCGTCGTCGGGCCGGATGGCGATGGCGGCCTGGTAGGCCCGCGCCTCGTCGGCCCACTTGCCCTGCCGGCGGGCCACGGCGGCGAGCCCCAGCACCGCCTCGAGGTCGTCCGGCCGGTGGTGGAGGGCGTCGTTGAACGCGGCCTCGGCCTCGGCGTAGCGCCCCTGCCGCTCGAGGATCAGGCCGAGCCGCGTGGACCAGAAGCCGCTGCTGGGGTTGAGCCGGATGGCCCGCGCGTAGGCGGCCGCGGCCTCGTCCGGCCGCTGGAGCCGCTCGAGGATGCGGCCCAGGGCGCCGTGCAGATCCGCGTCCTGCGGGGTCAGCGCCAGCGCCTCGCGGTAGGCCTTGGCGGCGTCGGTCCACTTCCGGTGCCGCCGGCACGCGTCCCCCAGGTGGACCCAGGCGCGCACCGAGCGAGGCTCCAGGTGGATGGCCTCGCGGAACGCGGCCACGGCCTCGCGGTACTTCTTCTGGGACAGGAGCACCATGCCGAGGCCGTCGTGGAGGATGGGGTTGGTGGGCGCCAGGGCCACCGCCGCGCCGTAGGCCGCTTCCGCCTGGTCGAGCTTGCCGAGCCGGGCCAGCGTCACCGCCAGGTTGTGACCGATCTCGGCGTTGTCCGGGGCCAGCCGCGCCGCCTCCCGGATGGCCGACTCCTCCTCCGCGTCCCGGCCCTGCCGTCTGAGGGTCGCGGCCAGGCGCAGCCAGGACAGCGCGTGGTCGGGCCGCCTGCGGGTGGCCGCGCGGAAGGCGGCCTCGGCCTCGCTCCACTTGCGCTGCCGCTCCAGGGCGATGCCCAGCTTGAAATAGGCCCGCGAGCTGCGGGGGGCGAGCTCGACGGCCTCGCGCAGCACGGTCTCCGCGTCCAGGTTGCGGCCCTCGCGCAGCGCGAGGTCCCCGCGCGCGAGGCGCTCACCGAATGCGTCCATGGCTGCACTCATTATCGGTGGGGTCGGCGGGGTGTCAAGAAAGGCCGGCGGGCGGGGCCGACCCTGCGCCCGCCGGAGCGCGCTCATGGCGCCCGCGACGGCGGCGCCCTTCAGGAGATCGCGACGCGAGAGGGCCATGAGCGTTCCCTCCTCTGGAAGTGGGCGACGACGGCTAGAGGCCGTTCCCCGAGCCTGTCAAGCCGGCCCTCGCCCGTGGCAGAATGGCGCGGGAGGGCTGCGGCCATGACGACGGCGGCGGACGTGGTGGTGATCGGTGGCGGCGCCAACGGCACGAGCACGGCTTTTCACCTGGCCGCCCTCGGCGTCGAGCGGGTGACGCTGGTGGAACGGCGCCAGCTCGCCGCGGGGGCCACCGGCAAGTCGGGCTCGCTGGTGCGCATGCACTACACCAACGAGACCGAGTCGCGGCTGGCTCACGAGAGCCTCAAGGTCTTCCACCGCTGGGCGGACGTGGTGGGGGGCGACCCGGGCTTCGAGCGGTCGGGGTTCCTGCAGCTCGTGCCGCGGGGCTACGAGGCGTCGCTGGCCCGGAACGTCGCCCGGCAGCAGGCCATCGGCGTCAACACCCGCGTCGTCGCCGCCGCGGAGCTCGGCGAGCTGGTCCCCGGCATCCGCACCGACGACGTCGGCGGCGCCGCCTGGGAGCCCGACTCGGGCTTCGCCGACCCCAACGCGACCACCTACGCCTTCGCCGAGGCCGCGCGGCGGCTCGGCGCCACCATCCGGACCCACTGCGAGGCGCTGCGCATCCTGCGCGACGGGGAGCGCGTCAGCGGCGTGGAGACCACGGCGGGCCGGATCGACGCGCCGGCGGTCGTGCTCGCGCCGGGGGCGTGGGGCGCCCGGCTGCTCGAGCCGCTGGGGCTCGACTTCGGCCTCACCCCGCACCGGGTGCAGGTCACGATCCTCCGCTGGCCGGCCGGGTTCACCCGGCGCCATCCGGTCGTCATCGACGCCGGGCACAATGCGTGGTGGCGGCCGGAGGGGCCGGCGGGAACCCTGATCGGCGTGGAGCTCGGCGTGGGGCACGCCGACCCGGAGAAGTTCGACGAGGGCGTGGACGCCGACTACGTGGCGCTCTGCCGGGACCGGCTGGCGGCGCGCCTGCCCGCCTTCGCGGACGCCACCATGCGCGGGGGCTGGGCCGGCATGATCATGATGAGCCCGGACGGTCGGCCCATCATCGACCAGGTGCCCGCGGTGCCGGGCCTCTGGGTCATGCTGGGCGACTCCGGGACATCCTTCAAGACGTCGCCCGCCATCGGCCGGTGCCTGGCCGAGTGGGTCGTCCACGGCGAGCCCCGGCTGCTCGACCTCCGGCCCTTCCGCTCCACGCGCTTCGCCGAGGGCCGGCCCTGGATCGACGCGGACCACTACGGCCGCGAGCGCCTGACCATCTCCCGCTAGCGCGCGGGACCGGCGGCACGGCCGGGCGCGGGGGGAAGCGCCGGCGCCGCCGCGCCGGGGGCTACGCCGTCCCGCGGAGCAGCGCGAGGGCGGCCGCGTGCAGTCGGCCGTTGGTGGCGAGCGCCGTGCCCGACCCGATCGTGGCCACGCCCTCGAGGTCGGTGAAGCGGCCCCCCGCCTCCTCCACGAGCAGCCGGAGCGGCGCCAGGTCCCACGGCTTGACGTTCAGGCCGAGCGCGACCTCGGCCTTGCCCTCGGCCACCAGCACGTAGCTCAGGAAGTCGCCGAAGCCCCGCTGGCGGTCGGTGGCGTCCACGAGGCGGACGAAGCCCTCCCACCGGCCCTGCCGCCGCACCATGGTCAGGGAGGGGTGGGCCAGGGTGGCCGCGGCGAGGTCGTCGACGGTCGAGACGCGCAGCCGCTCGCCGTCCATGTGGGCGCCGCCGCCCCGGCGGGCCGTGTAGCAGCGATCGGTCACCGGCAGGTAGACCACGCCCGCGGTCACGTCGCCGTCCTCCTCGAGGGCGAGGAGCGTGGCCCAGTGCGGGATGCCGCGGACGAAGTTCCGGGTGCCGTCCACGGGGTCGACGAGGAAGCGCGGGCTGGCCGGCCCCTGCTCGCCCGTCTCCTCGCCGAGAACGCCGTGGCCGGGGAAGTCGCGGGCCAGACGCTCGATGACGGCCGCCTCCGCCTCGCGGTCCGCGGCCGTGACCGGCGAGCCATCGGGCTTGTCGTCCGCCTGGACGGCGCCCTGCGCGAAGTGGCGGAGCGCCACCGCGCCGCCCGCCCGCGCCGCCGCCACCATGGCCCGGAGCACCGGATCCACGGCTGCCCATTCTACTCGCTCGCGGGGGGCGGGGAGGGCGCGGGGGCGGGGCCGGCTGACCCGTTCCCCGCCCACCGTGACGCCGCCGCCACGGACTCGAGTGGGAACGGCTCGCCACTCGCTGCGCCGCCCACGGTCGTGGTCAGAGGCCCCGCCCCCGCGCCCTCCCCGCCCCCCGCGAGTCGGGACGCGATGAGCTGCGCGAAGAAGCTCCGGAGCGGCGGCAGGTGCGCGAATAGCGCCTGGAACGCGTCGCGGTCCACCGCGAGCAGGTTCACCGGCGTCACGCTCCGCGCCGTCGCGGTGCGGTCGCCGTGGCTCACCACCGCGATCTCCCCGAAGCACTCGCCGGGCCCGAGCCGGCGCAGCGCCACCTCCCCGCGGCCGGCCGCCCGCTGCACGATCTCCACCTGCCCGTCCACCACGATGTACAGCCAGTCGCCGTGGTCCCCCTCCCGGAAGATGGTCTCGCCGGCCTCCCAGTGCTCGCGGCGGAGCCCGACCGCCCGGTCCGTGCGGAGCTGGACGAGGTCGGGCGGCAGGAGGAGGTCGAGCGTCCAGTCCACGGCCACGCGCAGCTTGCGATCGAGCCCGGGGAGCTTCATGAGGTAGATGGTGCGCCAGAGCCACCAGGCGAGGAACCCGGAGAGCTTCACGCCGAACATCTCGGCGACCGCCGAGCGGTGGCCGAGGGACCCCATCTTGCCGAGCGCGGTGAACGAGAAGGCCCGGCGCGGGGCCCCGGTCAGCGTGGCCGCGATGTTCTCGGCCGCGCACCGCGCCTCGCGCACGGCGTGCTGGGCGGTGGGCGGACACGGCTGGCCGCTCCGGGCGTCCACGATGTGGGCGCAGTCGCCCACTGCCCACACGCCGGGATGGCCGGGCACCTCGAGGTCGGGCCCGACGACGATGCGGCCGCGCTCGGTGGGCAGCGGCAGCGCGGCGAGCAGCGGGTTCGGCCCCGACGGCACCGTGCTGATCAGCGTGCGGGTGGGCAGGCGCTCGCCGTCGGCCAGGATGGCCGTGTCGGCGGTGCCCCCGGCCAGCCGCGTGCCGAACCGGATCTCGACGCCGCGCTTCATGAGGAGCGCCTGGGCGAAGCGCCCCAGGCGCTCGGGCAGCTCGGGCAGGATCACGCGCCCGGAGTGCAGCAGCACGACCCGGATCTCCGCGGGGCGGATGCGGCGGAAGCTCCGCGCGGCCCGGCGGACGAAGTCGTTCAGCTCCGCCACCGCCTCGACCCCGGAGAAGCCGCCCCCCGCCACCACGAAGGTCAGGAGCGCGCGGCGGCGCGCCGGGTCCTCCTCGATGGCCGCCTCCTCCAGGCCGCGGATCACGTGGTTGCGCACGGCCAGGGCGTCGCCCAGGTACTTGAACGGCAGGGCGTGCTCGGCGAGGCCGGCCTGGCCCGCGAAGTGCGTGACGTTGCCCAGCGCGATCACGAGGTGGTCGTAGGGCAGGTGGCGCAGGTCCGAGCCGGAGCCCCCCGCCACCGTCACGCGCCGGCGCCGGAGGTCGATGCCCTCGATCTCCCGCGTGTAGAGCGCGGTGTTCGGGCAGAGCCGGCGGAGCGGCGTGATCGTGTCGAGGATGCCGATGCTGCCGGAGATCACCTCCGGCAGCATGGGCTGGAACACGAAGTAGTTGTCGCGGCTCACGAGCCCGACCTCGACGGACGGATGGCGGCGGAGCCGCTTCTCCAGCGCCATCGCGGTGTAGACCCCGCCGAAGCCGCCACCCAGGATCAGGATCCTCGTCCGCGCCGGGCTCATGGGGACGCTCCGCCTCAGCCGTCGGCCCGGCCGGGCGCCTCGAGCCCGAACAGGTGGTCCAGCGACACGGCGCCCGCGCCCCGGGTCAGGAGGTAGCCCAGGATCGCCCCCCACACGAGGTGCTCGCCCCAGGCCTGCGGGTACACGAAGAGCTGGATGGTGGCGATCATGCCGAGGAGCGGCAGCGTCGCGAGGCGGGTGAGGAAGCCGACCATCAGGAGCGCCGGCGCCGTCAGCTCGACGGTGGTGGCCATGGCGGCGGCCAGCTCCGGCGGCAGCCCCGGCACCTTGTACTCGTCCTGGAACAGGGCCACCGTCGACTCCCAGCTGGACGCCTTCAGCAGGCCCGCCCGGAAGAACACCAGCGCCACCGCGAACCGGAACACGAGCTGGTGCAGCGCGAGCGGCACGCGCCCGAGGGCCTGGCCGGCGGCGGCGACGCGGCCCCGGAGCCCGGGCCGGTCGACGAGGGCGTGGCTCGATGACATCGTCTGACTACGCATGGTCCGTCTCCTTGTCTGTCGGGGGATGGGTCACGGCGACCACGAGCCCCTCGTCGAGGAGCGCCCGCATCGCCTGGGTCACGTCGAGGCCGGCCGACGCGGCGAGGGCCGCCGCCACCGCCCGGCCCAGCGGTTGCCCGGCGCCGAGGGCGGCGCGGAGGGCGAAGGTCGGCGCGTCGAGCGGGCGGAACACCACGTCGTCCCCCCGCCGGCGGACCTGCAGACGCGCCCCGCCCGCGTCGAGGTCGACCCGGGGGGCCTCGCCGTCCTGGTGGGCGGCCCAGATGTGGTCCACCGGCCACGGCGACGCCACGAACGCCGCGGCGGGGTGCAGGCCGAGCCGCGCGTCGGCCCAGGCCGCGCGGGGCACCCGCCGGAGCGCTTCGGCGTCGACGGGGGCGGCGTCGGGGGCGTGGACCGCCGCGTGCAGCGCCCACTCGAGCCGCGCCACGTCGGGGAGATACGGCACGGATCGCGCCGGGGAGAACGCGGCCAGGAAGGCCGGCAGGTCCGCGCCGTACTCGTGAAGGCAGGGGCCCGGGGGCGGGTGCGCCCGGACGAACGCGTGGGTCGCGTAGGCGAAGAAGCCCTCGCCCACCAGCCTGGCCACCACGGGGAACGCGGCCCGGAGCACGTCGGAGAGGGTGCCGGTCACGTGGTGCCGGTACACGGCGAGGCGGGCCGCCGGGTCGAGGCCGTCCCCGACGATGGGCAGGCCGGCCGCCGCCGCCGCGTCGCCCAGGAGGGCGCGGGCGAAGCCGGTCTGGAGGTCACGCAGCCCGGTCATGGACCTGTCCCCACGCCCGGGCGGTGAGCATCCGGCTCGCCCGCTCCGCCTCGCGCCGCAGGATCTCGAGCGCGGGCAGGTTCGTGTCCCACTCGCAGAGCGTCGGGACGGGACCGCATCGCTCGAGCAGGCGCGCGTACAGCGCCCACACCACGGGGGCCACCGGCCCGCCGTGGTCGTCGATCAGCAGCGGGCGCCCGTCGGCCTCGTTGACGGCGTGGCCGGCCAGGTGCACCTCCGCGACGGCGTCGGCGGGGAGCGCGTCGACGTAGGCCAGCGCGTCGAATCCGAGGTTGACCGCGCTCACGTGCACGTTGTTGACGTCGCACAGGAGCCCGCACCCCGTGCGCCGCGCCAGCTCGCCCAGGAACTCGGGCTCCGGGATGGTCGAGTGGGCGAAGGCGAGGTAGGCGGAGGGGTTCTCCACCAGGATGGGGCGGCCGAGCCGCTCCTGGCACCGCTGGACGCTGGCGGCCACCACGGCGAGGCTCTCCTCCGTCAACGGCAGCGGCAGCAGGTGGTTCAGGTACCGGCCCCCGCTCACGCTCCACGCCAGGTGCTCGGAGACCAGGCAGGGCTCGACGGCCGCCACGAGGGTGGCGAGCCGCTCCAGATGCCGGTCGTCGAGCCCGTCGGCGCTGCCGAGCGACAGCCCGACCCCGTGGAGCGCGACGGGCATCCGGGCCCGGACCGCCTCCAGCGCCGAGCGACCGGGGCCGCCGCCCATGTAGTTCTCGGCGTGCACCTCGACCCAGGCGAGATCGGGCCGGGTGGCGAGGACCTCGGCCACGTGGGGCGCCCGCAGCCCGATGCCGGCGCCGGCCGGCCCCCGGCCCCCGCGCCCCGCGCCCGTGGTCACCGCCCCCGGGTCCCCGACCACGCGCCGGCCTAGGACTGCTTGGGCACGAGGCTCCCGCCCACCAGCCGGTCGCAGGTGCCCTTGGGCACGTAGGTCCACGCGTCGCCCTGCGCGTTGCGCCGCGAGGTGCCGGCGCACGACGAGTTGGCCGTCTGGCAGTCGTTCTTGCCGGCCTTGCTGATGCCGAAGCACTTCTCGGCCTCGTACTTGGGCTTGGGAGCCGGGCCTCCGCTCTGGGCGCCGGACATCACCGGCAGGGACAGCACCGTGACCATGGCGGACGCCGCGAGGAAAGCGGCCTTCGTGCGCGTGTTCATCGTTCCCTCCTGTGGGGGCGGATCGGGTTGGCGGGCTCGCCCGCCGCCGGCGTCGAGGTGCCGGCGCGGCCCGCCCGCGGTTCGGGGCGTTCGATGCGGGCCGGGACGGGACGGGCGCGATTCGGTCGGCGGCGGTCTCCCGCGCCGTCCGGGGCGGCCCGGGCCCGGATCGGGCCCCCGGCTCGACGCATCCAAGCCCCCATGGGCGATCCCGCGCGGGCGGAGGCGCCGGGCCGGCTCCGTCCCTGGCACCGGCTGAGCGTCCGGCACGCCGTGTTCTTCGGGCTCGTGACGGTGCTCGCGGTGGCCGCCGTCGGGTGGATCACCTACGACCGCTACCGCCGCGAGGTCGAGGACACGGTGGGCACCCAGCTCCTCAACATCGCGCGGGTGGCGGCGCTCCTCGTGGACCCGGCGCTCCACGCCGAGGTGGTGCGCGAGGGCACGGCCGACTCCGCGGCCTACCGCCGCGTCCGGACGGCCCTGGCGGCGGTGCAGGGCGAGGTGCTGCTGTCGAGCCCCATCGCCACCATCGGAGAGGTGGACGCCGGGCGCCGGCTGGCGCGGAGCTACGTGGTGAGCGCCGGCGACGCGCGGCCGGGGGCGCCCCACCCGCTGGCCCCCGAGCTGATCGAGCCGCTCCGGTGGACGTTCGAGGACGGCGTCGCCCGCTACACGGGCATCTACCGGCGCGAGGGCCGGAGCTTCATCACGGCCTTCTCGCCCATCGCGGGCCCCGACGGCTCGCCCGCGGCCGTGGTCACCGTCGACTACCCCATCGAGATCTACCTCGACCGCCTGCGGGAGCTCGAGCGGAGCCTCGGGTCGGCCGCGCTCCTGGGCGGCCTCGGCACCCTGCTCCTCGGCTTCGTCGCCGCCCGTCGCCTCACCCGGCCGATCAGCGCGCTCACCGCCGCCGTGGGCCGCGTGGCCGGGGGCGACCTCAGCCAGCCCCTGCCGGTGGGGTCGCGGGACGAGGTGGGCCAGCTCACGCGGGCCTTCAACGCCATGCTCGACGGGCTGCGCCAGCGGGACTTCATCCGGTCGGCCTTCGGCCGCTACGTCTCGCCCGAGGTGGCCCGGGCCCTGCTCGACGCCCCCGAGGGCCTCCGGTTCGGCGGGGCGACGCGCACGGTGACCGTGCTCATGTCCGACCTCCGCGGCTACACCCAGTTCGCCGAGCGGGGCGGCCCGGCCGAGGTCATGGACGTCCTCAACCGGTACCTGGGCCGCATGACCGACGTCGTCGTCGCCCACGGCGGGACCATCAACGAGTTCATCGGCGACGCGGTCTTCGCGGTGTTCGGGGCTCCCCTCGAGCACCCGGACCACGCCGAGCGCGCGGTGGCCGCCGCGCTCGCCATGCAGCGCGCCATGGCCGAGGTCAACGCCGAGCTCGAGGCGGCGGGGGCGCCGCGCTTCGAGATGGGAATCGGCGTCAACACGGGCCCGGCCGTGGTGGGCAACATCGGCTCCGAGCAGCGCGCCAAGTACGCGGTCGTGGGCAGCGCCGTCAACGTGGCCGCCCGCGTCGAGAGCGCCACCGTGGGCGGCCAGGTCTACGTCACCGCGGCCACCTGGGAGCGCGTCCGGGAGCTGGCCGACGCCGAGGGGCCGGTGCCGCTCAGCGCCAAGGGGCTGGCCGAGCCGATCCCGCTCTACGAGGTCCGGGCCATCGGCGGCCCCTTCGCCCAGACCCTCCCGACGCCGGAGGCCGAGCCCGAGGCGCCGGTGGCCCTGCCGGCGGAGTGCTGGCTGGTGGAGGGCAAGCGCGTGGCCGGCGAGAGCCGTCCCGGCACGGTGCGCGCGCTCCGCGGGCGGGAGCTCCACGTGGAGCTGGATCCCGCGCCGGCGCCGCTCACCAACCTGAAGCTCCGCGTGCAGGCGCTCGGGCGCTGGTCGGGGGACCTCTACGGCAAGGTGGTCGGCGGGGGCGAGGCCCGGGACCGGCTGGCGCGGGTCCGGCTCACCGCCGTCGCCCCCGCCGACGAGCGCCTCCTGGCCGAGGCCGCCGGCCTGGCTCAGCGCAGCCGGTAGAGCCTGACCGGCCGCTCGACGTTCTTCAGGTCCTGGAGCCCCAGGTCCTCGGCCGCGGGGTCGCCGCCCAGCCGATCGAGCGTGCTCGCGCTCAGGACGATCTCCCCGCCCTGGGCCTGGGCGGCGAGCCGCGCCGCGACGTTGGTGGTGAGGCCAGACGCCGTGTAGGTCCAGCGGGTCCCGGCCACCCCCTCGATCTTGGTGGCGCCCAGGAGCGCCGGCCCGCTGTTGACGCCGATGTGCATGACCAGCGGCTCGAAGCGATCGCGCAGCTCGGCCCCGATCTCGGCGGCGCGGCGGTGGATGCCGCGGGCCGCCTCCACCGCCGCCCGCGCGTGGTCCCCCTCGTGGAAGATCACCATGAGCCCGTCGCCCGCCGTCTCGTTGACGTCGCCGCCGTGCTTGACGATCTCGTCCAGGAAGGCCGAGAAGTACCGCTCGACGAGCGCGTCGAGGTCGTCGGGGGACAGGCGGGTGGTGAGGCGCGTGTACCCCGTGATGTCCGTGAACAGCACGGTCACGTCGGTCTCGCGCTTGTCCAGGGACGGCGCCTCTGGCGAGGCCTCGATGAGCTGGCGCACGCGCCGGGGCACGAACTTCGCCAGGTTCGTGCGGATCATGAGGCTTCGCTCCAGCTCGCGCGTGTAGTCCAGCACGCGCCGGTGGGCCTCGGCGTTGGCCACCGCCACCGCCGCCTGGTCGGCGAGGGTCTCCAGGAGGTCCAGGTCCTCGGCCGTGTAGGGTGCCTCCGAGCGCTTGGGGCCCAGCACCAGGAGCGCCTGCAGGCGCGCCTGGAAGGCGAGGCCCACCACCGCCTCGGCGCCGAGGGCGTCGAAGGCCTGCAGCGCGGCGGCGGCCCGCCCGGCGAGCCGCGGATCGGCCGCCACCTGGTAGCGCGTGAGGGCGCCCGGCGCCGCCTCCAGCACCGCCGCCACCGCCGCCGGCGGATCCAGCACCAGGCGCGCCGTGCTGACGTGCATGGCCTGCTGGATGGTGGCGGCCAGCCGCCGCGTGATGTCGCCGAGGTCCAGGAGGCTCCGCAGCTCGCGGGCCAGGGCCTGGATGGCCCGGACGTGGTCCGACCGCTCGCGGAAGAACGTGCGGTCCACCGCGCGGCGCACCGACTCGCGAAGCGGGTTGAACCCGAGCGCCACGACGAACATGAACCCGGCGGCGAACCAGGGCGACCGCGTCAGCTCCGCCTGGGCGAGGAGGGCGCTGGCCGCGGCCAGGCAGAGGGCGTAGGCGCCCGTGATCAGGCCGGCCAGCATCGTGTAGACCACCGAGCGCCGGATCACGAGCGTGGCGTCGAAGAGCCGGTAGCGCACGGTCGCGTAGGCGATGGCCAGGGGGTAGAGCAGCACCACCGCCGAGCCCCACTGGGGATCGACGGGGGCCGGGTAGTACTGGATCAGCGGGGTCAGCATCAGCACGAGCCAGCCGCCCAGCCCGAGGCCGATGCCGAGCATCAGCACCATCGCCTGCTGGTCGATGAGCGGCGAGGCCGCGCGCCGGCGCGTGTCGAGGAGCGCGCCCACCTTCACCGGGAAGGAGACGACGGCCAGCGCGAACTGGAAGGCCTGGATGGCCGGGAACAGCCAGCCGTCCACGAGGCGCTCGGGGGCCAGGACGTAGAGCGTGCCGAAGACCAGGGTGACGACGGCCGAGACGGCGGCGGCGGCGGCGTAGAGACGCGGGATGACCCGGTGGCGCTCGAGCCAGGCCTGGCGCGGGGGGTTGACGGGATACGTGAGGAAGACGATCCAGCCGTGCACGACGAGGAGCGTCGGGACGATGCCGACCAGGACCGCGGCGTACTTGGTGGGTCCCATGGTCGCCTCGGGCACTGCCACGTTGGACACGGCCCACAGGCACATGTAGACGAGGAAGCGTCGGTTCGGCGCCGCCGCCGGCCCCTGCGCGTAGACGGCGAGCCCCACCACCAGCATGGCGGCCGACACGACGAAGAAGCCGCCGAAACGCTCGAGCGCGAGCGTCCACGTGTACGGCACCGGGGCCAGCTCCACGACGCGGCGCTCGCCGTCGCGCAGGACCTCGTAGCGGATGGGGCCCGGGGCGGCGGCGACGCGCGCGGGCAGGGTCAGCGGAGGGCGGCCGTCGACGGCGGCGAGGCGGTCGCCGACGGCGAGGCCGGCCGCGGCCGCGCTCGGGTCGACGGCGGCCACCGTCAGGTCGACGGTGACGAGGAATCCGGGATAGGGGCGGCCCACCGGCGCCCCCAGCGACGCGGCGGTCCCGCCGAGCGCGAGGAGGGTGAGCGCCACCACCAGGGTGATGCTTGGGTCACGCCGGACCATCGCCTGAAGCGTCCCCCGCCCATTCTACGCGCGGGGGCACCCGGACGGTGCGCGGCCGGCACCGGCCGCCGCCGCTCCGGCGCCGGCCGGCCCCATGACGCACCGCCTTGACGAGATGCTCCACTAGGGTCTTGACACGATCGGCGAGCAGGTATGGAGTGGCGCCATGGAGCAGACGCCACCGGACGGCCTAGCGGCGCCGGTGGGTCGCGGTGAAGCCGCCCCCGCCGGCGCCCCCGCGGCGTAGCGCCAGAGGGCCCGGCTGTCGCCGGGCCGCGCAACAGTGGTTGCGCACGATCAGCAGGGGATCACGGGCGGGGTTGACACCCCGCCCGCCCCGTCTCCGGCGGCCCTCAGGCCGCGCGATCAGCCCCCTTGCCCGATGCCTGCCCCTGCGCTGTCGCGGTGGGGGCCTGCGCGTCGCTTTCCGCCGAGTTGGCCGGCAACCCGGACGCGCCACCCCAGATCTTCGGCGACATCAGGATCACCGCCACGAACGCCACCACGATGGCCCCCAGGGCCGCGAGCTTGACGAAGAGCGTCGCTTCCATTCGACTCCCCTTTCCCGGTCGGGACGGAGCGGCACACCGGTCGGGCCACCGCCCATCGGCGCCCGTGGCGTCCCGCTGACTGCCGAGGGGTCAGGCGCCCGGCGGCGCGCGGGGGGAGTCCGGAGGGAAATGGACGGCGTAGCCGTCGGGCTCCGGCAGCGCGGGGATGCGCGCGACGAGGGCCGGGGCCGGGAGGACGGCGGCGAGCGTCTCCTCCAGGGGATCGTGGACGACGGCAGGGTACGCCCAGAGGGCGAGGTCCGACGGCAGGAGGTCGAACGGCGCCTCGATGGTGAGGGGGGCGTCGAAGTTGTGGTGGGGCTCGGCCAGGCCCCGCTGGAGCGCGAAGGCCAGCGCCAGCGGCATCATGAGGAGCGCCGCCCACCGGAACGCGCGGGTCACGCGGAACCGGCGCATCACGGGGGGGCTCCGGCGGGCGCGCCGGCGCGGCGCGACCGCGCGATCCGACCGTCTCCGTCGACCACGAAGCCTCTCATGGCGCCCCCTCATCTAATCCCCGAGACGGTGGGCCTGTCAACCGACTTCTGGCACCGGACTTGCTCGCCTTCAGGCTGGCACATCCGGCCGTTTCACGCTAGATTCAGGATCAGGTCGGCACCGGCCCGCCTCTCGCCGCCCGACAGCGGTTCCACCGGTCCAGGAGGGACGATGATCGCGCGCTTGGTGTCCGGCACATGGGCAATCTGGCTGCTCGCGCTGGCGGTGTCGGGGATCGCGGCGGGGGGCTGCAGCAGCGTATCCAGCTCCCCCGGCCCGGCCGGGCTCGGCGCCATGATCCGACCGGAGGCCGGGCCGGCCGCGGTCCGGGACCCGGACCCGCCGACGACCGGCGCGTCGGTCCTCCGGCCGGAGGACTTCCGCGGCGTGCTCCTGGCCTCGGCCGAGGCGCTGGACATCCCCGCCGATCTCATCGTCGCCCAGGCCCAGCCCGGCGAGCGGCGCCGCCTGCCGCTCGACCCCGAGCCGGAGGAGTACGACCCGTGGGAGCCGTTCAACACGAGCATGTTCGAGTTCAACCGGTCGCTCGACCGGTTCGTGATCAAGCCGGCGGCGCGGGCCTGGGACGTGGTGCTCCCCGACGTCGTCAAGCAGATGGTGGAGAACGGGTTCCACAACCTCAGCGTCGTGCACCGGGTCGCCAACAGCCTGTTCCAGGGACGCTTCAAGAGCGCCGGGGTGGAGACGGGGCGGTTCCTCATCAACAGCACGCTCGGCATCGGCGGCCTCTTCGACATCGCGAACCAGGAGTTCGGGCTGCGCCCGGTCAGGGCCGACTTCGGCCAGACGCTCGGCGTGTTCGACACCCCGCCCGGCCCCTACCTGATCCTGCCGTTCCTGCCCCCGTTCACCGTCCGCGACGCCGTCGGCTACGGGGTGGACGGGGCCATGAACCCGCTGTCCTACGTGATCCCCTTCTTCTGGGAGCGGCTGGTCCTCACCGTCGTGGACACCGTGAACACGCGCGCCCTCAACCTCGAGCGGTTCGAGGGCATCGAGGAGACCACCCTGGACCTCTACACCGCGGTGCGGAACGCCTACATCTCCCGGCGCGCGCGGATCGTGGAGGAGGCGATCCAGGAGTCCTTCTGGAAGCGGCCGGCGCCCTAGCCGGCCCGGCCCTCCGGGCGTCCTGAGCGGGGCGGCAGCCGCCCCAGCGCCCGCGCCGCCTCGCGCGCCCGCTTGCCGAGCCGCCGGGGGTTGCCCTTGCGCGGCGCCCGCGGGGGATCCTCGTCCTCGTCCTTGTCCGTGACCGGGGCGGCCCGCGCCGCCCCGGGATCGGCGCGGCGCCGACCCCGCCCGAGCGGCAGGCGCTCCAGGAACTGATCGGCGCTCACCGCGATGGCGCCGGCCCGGGCGGCGGCCCGGCGCACCTCGCCGTCGTTGGACACGACGGCGCCGCCCTCGAGGGCGAGCCGGGCCAGGACCCGGTCGGCCGTCTCGCGGGCGCTCGAGAAGATCACCCGGACGCCCGGCCCACCCGACGCCGTCCCCCCCGCTCGCGCCCCGTCGAAGACGACCGTGAACCCGTCGCCGCTCGCCAGCGCGACCTCCGAGAGGACCCGGCACAGCGCGGCCCGCCCGGCCGCGAGGTCCTGCCGCTCCGCGCTCTGGAGCTCCGGCGAGCAACGGATGACGTTGTAGCCGTCGACGAGCCAGCGCACGTCGCCATGATACGCCCCCCGACCGCGGGCGCCGGCCCGCCCCCGGCCCCCTGCCCGGGCTTCGGGCGCCGCTGCTTTTTTTGGTTGACAGGCGCCGGGGCACCGCAATATGTTGGGCCGCGCTGGTCGGAGGACACTACATGTACGGCATGGCAGCCTCACGAGGTCCGCTCGCCATCCCCCTGAAGTTGCTGATGTTTGCCCTGCCTGGCTGACCCGGCCAGGCGGCCCTCCGGTCACGGCTCCCGACAGGCACCCGTTCCCAGGTCACGGCCGATCGTCACGTAGCGAGGAGGTGGGTATGAAGGTCCCCCGGCGGTTCACCCGCGAAGACCAGAGCCCGTATGCGGGCATCGAGTTCGAGACCCGCACCTCGGAGATCAAGAACCCCGACGGGTCCACGGTCTTCCGCCAGGAGGGCATCGCGGTTCCGGCCGCCTGGTCGCCGGTGGCCACGGACATCCTGGCCCAGAAGTACTTCCGCAAATCGGGGGTGCCGCAGGTCGAGCCCGACGGGACGCCGCTCCTGGACGCGGCCGGCCATCCCCTCCTGGGCGGCGAGCGCGACGCCCGGCAGGTCTTCCACCGCCTGGCCGGCTGCTGGCGGCACTGGGGCGAGCGCCACGGCTACTTCGACACCCCGGCCGACGCCCAGGCGTTCTACGACGAGCTGTGCCACATGCTGGCCGCCCAGATCGCCGCGCCCAACTCGCCTCAGTGGTTCAACACGGGGCTCCACTACGCCTACGGCCTGACCGGCCCCGCCCAGGGCCACTACTACGTCGATCCCGACACGGGGGCCATGACCCGGGCCCGGTCCGCGTACGAGCGGCCGGTGCCCCACGCGTGCTTCATCCAGTCGGTCAAGGACGATCTCGTCAACGACGGCGGGATCATGGACCTGTGGACCCGCGAGGCGCGCATCTTCAAGTACGGCAGCGGCACCGGCTCCTCCTTCTCGGCGCTCCGGGGCGAGAACGAGCCGCTCTCCGGGGGCGGCAAGTCCTCCGGCCTCATGTCCTTCCTCAAGATCGGCGACCGGGCGGCCGGCGCCATCAAGTCGGGCGGCACGACGCGGCGCGCCGCCAAGATGGTGTGTCTCGACCTCGACCACCCCGACATCATGCAATTCATCCGCTGGAAGGTCGTCGAGGAGCAGAAGGTGGCCGCCCTGGTGGCCGGCTCGCGTCTGGCCAAGCGCCGGCTCCAGGCCGTGGTCACGGCCTGTCAGGTCACCGGCGACAACGGCTCCGCCCCTCACGTCGACACCAATCCCAAGACCAACGCCGCCCTCCGGGCGGCGCTGCGCGAGGCGCGGGCGGCCCTGATCCCCGAGGCCTCCATCCAGAAGACCCTCCAGCTGGCCGCCCAGGGGGTCACGGAGGTCGACTTCCCCGAATACGACACCGACTGGGACAGCGAGGCGTATCTCACCGTCTCGGGCCAGAACTCCAACAACAGCGTGCGCGTGACGAACCAGTTCTTCGACATCCTCGCCCGCGACGGGGACTGGACGCTGACCCGGCGCACCGACGGCAAGGTCGCCAAGCGCCTGCCCGCCCGCCGGATCTGGGACGAGATCGCCCACGCCGCCTGGGCCTGCGCCGACCCTGGCCTGCAGTACGACACGACGATCAACGAGTGGCACACCTGCCCCGAGGACGGCCGCATCAACGCCTCCAACCCGTGCGTCACCGGCGACACGCTGGTGGCGACGGCCGAGGGGTGGCGCCGGATCGACGAGCTGGCGGGCAGCGCGGCCCGGATCGTGGGGGCGGACGGCCAGCCTCACTGGGTCACGCGGATCTTCTCGACCGGCCGGAAGCCCATCTTCACCCTGACCACGCGGGCCGGCTACGCGGTGCGCATCACGGCCGATCACCGGGTCTTCACGGTGAACCGGGGGGACGTACCGGTGAAGGACCTCCAGGCGGGCGACCGCGTCGCGCTCCAGGGGCCGGGCTTCGGGCGCCGCACGCTGGCGCCACACCTCGGCCTCGGCATCGGCGTAGCGGTGGGCGACGGATGCCTCACGCGCTCGGCGGTCGGGGGTCGGCGACAGCGCACGGTGATCCTCACCATGCATCCCGCCGAGGTGCCCGTCCTCGCCGTGATCGCGGAAGCCGTGAACGCCGAGAAGGCGGCCCTCAAAGCCGTCGGGGCACCCGGCCGGAACGACGGGGTCGAGGTGACCCGCACGGCCTCGGGCGCTCGGCTGGCCTTCGGCTCGGCGCCCGTGGTGGATCTGTTCAGCCAGTTCGCCGTCCTCGACGAGGGATCGGACCGGAAGCGCTTCACGCCCGCGGTGTTCGAGCTGGACCGGCTCGGGGTCGCGGCCGTCCTCCGCGGCCTGTTCACCGCGGACGGCACGGTGGCGAACTACGGCGAAAAGAGCCAGTACGTGGGGCTCGACTCGACCTCGGAAGAGCTCCTCCGCCAGGCCCAGCTCCTGCTGCTCGGCTTCGGCATCAAGGCGAAGCTCTACGGCGGTCGACGCGGCGACGCAACCGTCTCGCCGCTGCCCGACGGGCGCGGCGGAGTGCGCGACTACCCCGTGCGCCCCCTGTTCTCCCTGCGCATCAGCCGGTCCTCCCGCGTCCGGTTCGAGCGGGAGATCGGGTTCCATCCGGCGAGCCCCAAGGCCGCGGCGCTGGCCCGGCTGAACGCAGAGGTCGGAACGTACCACGACGACCTCACCGACGAGATCGCCACCGTCAAGCCCGCCGGCGAGGCCGAGGTCTTCGACCTCACCGAGGAAGCCACCCATCACTTCGTGGCGGGCGGGCTCCTCGTCCACAACTGCTCCGAGTACATGTTCCTGGACGACACGGCGTGCAACCTGGCGTCGGTCAACCTGGGCAAGTTCCTGCGCGAGGACGGCAGCTTCGACGTGGACGGCTTCCGCCACGCCTGCCGCCTCTGGACCATGGTGCTCGAGGTCAGCGTGCTCATGGCCGCCTACCCGAGCCCGGCCATCGCCCACAGGAGCTGGGAGTTCCGGACGCTCGGCCTCGGCTACGCCAACATGGGCACGGTGCTCATGCGGCGCGGGATCCCGTACGACTCGCCGGAGGCCACGGCCATCTGCGGCGCGCTGACCGCCATCATGACCGGCGAGGCCTACGCCGCCTCGGCGGAGCTGGCGCGGGACCTCGGCCCCTTCCCCGGCTACGCGAAGAACCGCGAGGCCATGCTGCGCGTCGCCCGGAACCACCGCCGCGCGGCCTACGACGCGCCCCCGCTGGAGTACGAGGGGCTCACCATCACGCCGCTCGGCATCGACGCCCGCCACTGCCCGGCCCCGCTCCTCCAGGCGGCCCGCGCGGCGTGGGACCGGGCCCTCGACCTGGGCCAGCAGCACGGCTACCGCAACGCCCAGACCACGCTGCTGGCCCCCACCGGCACCATCGGGCTCGTCATGGACTGCGACACGACCGGCATCGAGCCCGACTACGCGCTGGTCAAGTTCAAGAAGCTGGCGGGGGGCGGGTACTTCAAGATCATCAACCAGAGCCTGCCCGAGGCCCTGGCCACGCTAGGCTACACGCCGGCCCAGATCGACGACATCGTGGCCTCCTGCGTGGGCAAGAAGACGCTCCAGGGCGCGCCGTTCATCAACCACGACACCCTGCGCGCCAAGGGCTTCGACGACGACGGCCTCCGGCGCGTGGAGGAGGCCCTCGCCACCGCCTTCGACGTGACGTTCGCCTTCACCCCGTGGACGCTCGGCGAGGGCTACGTCCAGCGGCGCCTCGGGCTCGGCGAGGCCCGGCTCGCCGAGTGGAACGGCAACCTCCTGCGGGCGCTCGGCTTCACCCCCGCCGAGATCGAGGCGGCCAACGACCACTGCTGCGGCACCATGACCGTCGAGGGCGCGCCCCACCTCCAGGCCGAGCACCTGCCCGTGTTCGACTGCGCCAACCGTTGCGGACGGAAGGGCCGCCGCTTCATCCCGGTCGATGCCCACATCCGGATGATGGCCGCCGCCCAGCCCTTCCTGTCGGGCGCCATCAGCAAGACCATCAACATGCCCGCCGACGCCACCATCGAGGACGTCAAGCGGGCCTACGAGCAGGGCTGGCGGGGCATGCTCAAGGCCGTCGCCCTCTATCGCGACGGCTCCAAGCTGTCCCAGCCCCTCAACGCCGTCTCCGACGAGGAGGAGGTGGTCGCGGCCGACGTGCAGGCGGTGGCCCAGCAGATGACGGAGCGGGTCGTCACCCAGTACCTCCGGGACCGCCGCCGCCTGCCCGACCGCCGCGCCGGTTACACCCAGAAGGCCGTGGTGGGCGGGCACAAGGTGTACCTGCGCACGGGCGAGTACGACGACGGCTCCCTCGGCGAGATCTTCCTGGACATGCACAAGGAGGGCGCCGCGTTCCGTTCCCTCATGAACTGCTTCGCCATCGCCATCTCGCTCGGGCTCCAGCACGGGGTGCCGCTGGACGAGTTCGTGGACGCCTTCGTGTTCACCCGCTTCGAGCCCAATGGCCTCGTCAAGGGCAACGACCGCATCCGCATGGCGACGTCGGTGATCGACTACGTGTTCCGCGAGCTGGCCATCACCTACCTCGGCCGCACCGACCTCTCCCACGTGCCCGACGAGGACCTGCGGGGGGACGCCATGGGCAGCCGCGTGGGCCAGGGGCCCGTCGCCGTGACCGACGACCCGCCCCGGCCGGTGCGCCCCTCCACCGCCCACGTGGCCGCCCGCCCCATCGCCCCCGTGGCCGGGGGCAGCGTCGACACCGCCGCCCGGCGCCTGCTGTCCGCGGCGGAGCAGGCCCGCCTCAAGGGCTACGAGGGCGACCCCTGCGGGGAGTGCGGCCAGTTCACCATGGTCAGGAACGGCACGTGCCTCAAGTGCATCACCTGCGGCACCACCACCGGCTGCTCGTGATGTG